>Ga0116200_10000080_pt1 | contig 22152 bp, 18 predicted proteins | sample Mar14436cmmetaG_FD_94478 | JGI IMG/M metagenome (GOLD analysis project Ga0116200, IMG submission 94478) | Marine hydrothermal vent microbial communities from Guaymas Basin, Gulf of California to study Microbial Dark Matter (Phase II) - Marker... ... | reverse complement strand
TGCTCGCTTTGACGGAGGTAATTCTGTTACCACCTCCCACTTTACCTTTACTATAGGAGATACTATTAGTTGAGCAATTCTATCTCCTGGAAAGATTCTATATGGTTTTTTCCCAAAATTGATAATGGCTACCTTTATTTCACCTCTATAATCCTGATCAATAGTACCTGGTGAATTGATAAGAGTAATACCGTGTTTTATAGCCAACCCACTCCTCGGTCTTATTTGTGCTTCAAAACCAGGAGGTAAAGCAATAGCAATGCCTGTAGGAATAAGAACAATATCTCCTGGTAATAAATCAACAGGTTTTTCAATAGCTGCAAAAATATCCATTCCTGCTGCATTTGGTGTCATATAAGCAGGTAAAGAAACACCTTGGCGTAAAATTTTAACTTTTACAAGAATTTTAAGACTTGTGTCCACCTCTTCTTCTTAAGTGAATATGAGGAGAAAGAGCTGCCTTACGGCTTAACTTAATTCTACCATCCTTTTCTACTTCTAACACCCTTACAAGCACCTCATCTCCTTCTTTCAGAACATCACTTACCTTTTGCACACGTCTATGATCAAGTTCAGAAATATGAACCATTCCTATAATTCCAGGCAAAATTTCTACTAATGCACCAAAATCCATAACCCTTTTCACTTTACCAATATATAATCTTCCCACTTCTATATCTTGTGTTACTTGTTTTACAAGTTCTGCTGCTTTTTGAATAGCTTCTTCATTATTAGATATAATATGTACTTTACCTGTTTCTTTTATATCTATAGTTACGCCTGTTTTCGTAATAATATCCTTAATAACTCTACCACCAGGACCAATAAGATTGGCAATTTTTTCTGGAGAAATCTCAACTATAGTTACTTTAGGAGCATAAGGAGAAATCTGAGGTTTAGGAGCAGAAAGTGTGGCTTCCATTTTATCTAATATAAAAAATCTACCCTCTCTTGCCTGAATTAATGCTTGATGAAGAATCTCTTTAGTTACACCCTCAATTTTAATATCCATTTGAATAGCTGTTATTCCCTCACGTGTACCAGCAACCTTAAAATCCATATCCCCACAGTGATCCTCATCACCTAAAATATCAGAAAGAATAACTATTTTATCATCCTCTTTTATCAACCCCATTGCAATACCTGCTACACTTTTCTTTATTGGCACACCCGCATCCATAAGTGAAAGAGAACCACCACATACAGTAGCCATAGAAGAAGAACCATTTGATTCCAATACTTCTGAAACTACTCTTATAGTATAAGGAAATTCTTCTTCTTTTGGAATAACTGGCTTTAAAGCCCTTTCAGCCAAGGCACCATGACCTATTTCCCTTCTTGAAGGGCCACGTAATCTTTTTACTTCTCCTACACAATAAGGTGGGAAATTATAATGCACCATAAAAGACTTAAAACTTTCACCATAAAGGGCCTCAATTTTTTGCTCGTCTTCAGATGTTCCAAGAGTAGTTACAACCAATACCTGAGTCTCACCTCTTTTAAATAAGGCTGATCCATGTGTACGGGGTAATATTCCTACTTCACAATATATAGGCCTTATATCTTTAAAACTACGACCATCAATACGTTTCCCTTCCTCAAGGATCTTTCGCCGTATAACTTCTTTTTCTAAATCTACAAAAATTGCCTTTGCTTGAGGTAGATTTTCATCATTGATTAATAAATCCTGTACTGCCTGATTAAATATATCTTTTAAACGTGCATGTCGAAGGAGTTTTTCAGGAATTTTTATTGCATCCTCTATAGCAGGCAAATAAATTTTCATTTTTTCTATAAGTTCTGAATCTATACAGGTTGTAATTTCCAACTTAGGTTTACCTACTTTTTTTTGTAATGATTTTTGTAAAGAAAGAATAGGTTCTAAAGCCTTCTTACCAACGAAAATGGCTTCAAGCACAATTTCTTCAGGTACAAAAAGTGCCTCACCTTCAACCATTACTATTCCTTTTTCATGACCAGCTACTACAATATTTAACTCACTTTCTTGAAGTTGAGTCCTTGTAGGATTAATTACCCATTCACCTCTAACCCTTCCCACCCTTACTCCAGCAATAGGAATAGCAAATGGAATATCAGAAATAAGTAAAGCTGCTGATGCTCCTATCATAGCTAAAATATCTGGGTCATTTTCTTGATCAGCTGAAAGCACAGTAGCAATAATTTGAACTTCATGTGAAAATCCATCTGGGAATAAGGGTCTTAGGGGACGATCAATAAGACGAGATGTAAGAATTTCTTTATCACTTGGTCGACCTATCTCTCTTTTAAAAAAACCACCCGGAATCCTACCAGCTGCATAGGACATCTCTTGATATTCTACTGTTAATGGTAAAAAATCAGAAGAAATTGTCTCTCCTCCCATAACAGCTGTTACTAAAACAACTGTATCAGCATAACTTACAAGTACTGCTCCATTAGCTTGATGAGCTACTTTTCCATAAGAAATAGAAAAAGTCCTACCTGCCCATTCTATCTGTTCCTTTATCTCCATCTTTTTCCTCTTTATTTTTATTTTCTCAAACCAAGCCTTTGAATAAGCCTACGATACCTTTCAATATCTTTTTCTTTTAAATAATTAAGTAAACGTTTCCTTTTACCTACAAGTTTTAATAAACCTCGCCGTGAATGGAAATCTTTTTTATGTATTTTAAAATGCTCTGTCAAATATTCAATGCGTTTAGTTAAAAGTGCAATTTGAACTTCTGGAGAACCAGTATCTTTTGGATGAAGTTGAAATTCTTTAATAATTTCTTGTTTTTGTTCAGGCATTAATGCCATTTTTCCCCTCCTTCAAATACTTTTATTGGATGTAATCGCATTCCTTTTTCTAAAGGATAAGGTCTTAATAAAGCAATCAATTTTTTCTCTTTGTTTAAGCCACGAAATATTGAACTTGTCAATTTTTCAGGCCAAAAGATAGATTGACCCAATTTAATCTTTTTTTCTTGAATCCCATCTACAATAATAGAAGGTAAATGAGCCAAAGCCTCATTCATATTTATTAAATATTTTTGCCATTTTTTTGCTTTAATTGCCTCCCTTAAAATTTCAAGAGAAATCGCTTTCTCAATGCTAAAAGGCCCTGTTTTTAACCGATGCAAACGTAATAAACATGCACCACATCCAAGTTTTTTCCCTATATCTGCACAAAGTGTCCTAATATAAGTCCCTTTAGAACAAGTTACTTCAAACTCAACCTCTGGTGGATGGAAAGAAATAATTTTTATATCATAAATTTCCACCTCTCTTGGTGAACATTCTATTTTTATTCCTTTTCTAGCATACTTATAAAGTGGTATCCCTTTCACTTTTATTGCTGCATAAGCTGGAGGTATTTGTTTAATTTTTCCTCTAAACTCTTTCATTACTTTTTCTAAATCATTTAAATTAATGTTTATACTTTCACACACATTTATCACTTCTCCTTCAATATCTTGAGTATCTGTCTCAATTCCTAAACGCATAGTAGCCAAATAAACCTTTTCCATTGATAAAAAATATTCAGCAATTCTGGTAGCCTTATTAATAAAAATAGGTAATACTCCTGTAGCTAAAGGGTCAAGAGTACCACCATGACCTGCTTTCTTTACTTTAAGCCATTGCTTTATCTTTTTAACAACACCAAATGAAGTAATGCCTTTTGGTTTATTGATAATTAATACACCTGATATTTCCATTTAAATTTCCACTTCAAACCGAAGTTCAGGCATAAATTTAAGCCTTACTCTTTTTGCCAATTCTCTTTTTATAAAATGATGTGCACTATCAAACCCTTTTAAAGCTCTTTCTACTTTTTGTTTATTGTCCCAAACATCAAAAAAGATTGTTGCCAATTTTAAATCCTCAGAAACCACAACTCTTGTAATAGTCACACCTTGAAGACGTGGATCAGCAATTTTTTTTAATAAAATATCTGCTAATTCTCTCTGAAAGACTTCCGCAATCCTAAAGGCACGGGGATAACTTTTCATGTAAGATATCTTTTGTTGAAAAATGAATAATTTCTAACTCTACATCAATAATTTCTACCAAATTCATCTTTTCAATAAAATTAAGCACCTTATCTAACTCTGTTCTTATTCTATCACCATTTAAACCTACTTGGGATATACCTAGATAAATTAATTGCCATTGATCTTGAGCATCCACTTCAGCTATAGAAATATTAAATCGTTGCTTTATCCTTTCTACTATTTGACGTAAGATACGTCTTTTCCCTTTAAGTGAATGATTTCCTGGAAGACGTAATAAAACTTGCCCAACACCTACAACCATTTTATTCTGCTTCTTTTTTAGCTGATGGAACCAATTCTCGTTTTACTTCTTCCAATATATATGCTTGAACAATGTCTCCTACTTTAAAATCCTGAAAGTTCTCAAAACTCATACCACATTCATAACCAGCCATTACCTCTTTCACATCTTCTTTAAACCTCTTTAATGAAGCAAGTTTACCTTTATATATAGCTGTTCCATCTCTTAAAATCCTTATACGATGTGAACGTTCTATCTTTCCATCTTTGACAAAACATCCAGCTACTTTACCTACTTTAGGCACTTTAAAAAGCTGCCTAATTTCTGCTTCACCCATTACCTTTTCTTGATACTCAGGTGCAAGCATCCCTCTCATTGCATCTTGAACTTCATCTAATAAATGATAGATTACTTCATAATAACGAATATCTACTTTTTCTCGCTCAGCCAATTCTCTTATTTTACCCGAAGGTCTTACATTAAAACCTATCACTACAGCTTTAGAAGCAGAAGCTAGTAATATATCAGATTCAGTTATAGAACCAGTAGAAGCATGTATAATATTTACTTTTATTTCATCAGTAGAAAGGCGAGTAAGTGCTTCTTTTATAGCTTCTACTGAACCTTGAACATCTGCTTTAACAATAAGTTTAAGTTCTTTTATCTCCCCTTCTTTAAATTTTTGATAAATATTTTCAAAACTTACTCCTGCCTTAACAAGAGCTGCTTCTCTTTGCTTACTCTGACGATGACGGCTTACTTCCTTTGCAATATCTTCACTCTCTACTACTATTAACTGATCTCCTGCTTCAGGCACACCAGAAATACCTTGAATCTCAACAGGTATGGATGGGCCTGCTTTATCAACAGGTTTCCCCTGATCATTAAGCATAGCTCTTACTTTACCATAATGAAGTCCACAAACAAAATGATCACTTACTTTAAGGGTACCTTCTTTAATAAGAACCGTTGCTACAGGCCCTCTACCTCTATCTAATCTTGCCTCTATTACTACTCCTCTAGCAGGTTTATTTGGATTAGCCTTAAGTTCTAACATCTCAGCTTGAAGTAATACTAATTCTAATAAATCTTCAATACCTATTTTCTTTTTTGCTGAAATTTCTGCAAAAAGAGTATCTCCACCCCATTCCTCTGGAACGAGTCCTAATTCTGCTAACTGCCTTTTCACACGTTCAGGATTTGCATTAGGCTTATCAATTTTATTAATAGCCACAACAATAGGAACACCTGCCTCTTTAGCATGATTAATTGCCTCACGTGTCTGTTCCATTACTCCATCATCTGCAGCTACTACCAAAATAACTATATCTGTAACTTGAGCACCCCTTGCCCGCATGGCAGTAAAGGCCTCATGACCTGGTGTATCCAAAAAGACAATACTACCTTTATCTAAAGTAACATAATATGCTCCTATATGTTGAGTAATACCTCCTACTTCTCTAGCAGCTACATTAGTATGACGAATAGCATCTAAAAGTGAGGTTTTACCATGATCTACATGACCCATAACTGTCACTACTGGTGGTCTTGGTTTTAAATCTTCAGGTCTATCAGGAATGGGTTTTAAAACCTCTTCTTCCACAAAACCTACTTTTTTAACTTCATAATCAAATTCACTGGCTACTAATACAGCAGTTTCATAATCAAGTGGTTGATTAATAGTAGCCATTACCCCTAATCCCATAAGTTTTTTAATTACTTCATTTGCTTTTACTCCTATTGCTTTAGCTAGTTCAGCAACAGTAATAGTTTCTCCCATCTCTACCCTTCTTTTAGCTGGCTTAGGAGGTACAGTAATTGGTCTAGATGGTTTTTCCTTTTTCTCTTCTTTTTTCTTAGCTGGTCTTGAAGGAGGCACTTCAGGCATCGGCGCCAGCCCTAACTCTTCTTCATCAAACATCTCTATTACTACATGCCGATGCCGTTTACGTTCAGTTGGTTTCCTTTTTTTTCTTATTTTTTCCTCTTCTTCTAAGAATTCTTCTTCCTTTGCTTTTTTCTTTTTCTTTGTCTTTTCAACCTCTTCCTTTTCAACCTCAGATATTGTTTGAGGCTGTTCTTCAACAGCCTCTTCTGGTTTCTCTTTAGGAGTTGTTTCTTCAATTACTTCTGGTTTTGCAGCTTCTACTTCTTTAGGTGTTACCTGAGCTTTTTTCCTTACAATAACCTTTTTTTGCCTCTCTTCCTTTGGAAAACTGGCAAAGGCATCTTTAATACGAGCTACTTCATCATCAGTAAGGGTGCTCATGTGACCCTTTACCATAATGCCCAATTCTTCTAATCTATAAAGCAATTCTTTACTAGTAATATTTAATTCTTTAGCTAATTGAAATACTTTAACTTTAGACATATTTCCCTCTTTCTAAAAAACCTTCTATCTCTTTTTTAAATTCTTTGTAAGCAGTTTCCTCTAAAGGATGGCGAAGAGAACGAGCTAATTTTTTCCAAATACGTAATGAATTTAATTTTTGTAAACATGATTTACTACAAACATAAGCTCCCCGTCCAGGAAGTCGCTGTTTTTCATCCAATTTAATTTTACCTTTATAACAAGTTATACGAAGTAAATTACTTTTATAATCCTTTTGACCACAAACTATACAAGTCCTTATAGGATAAGGCTTATTCCTCACCACCCTGTTTTTCTCCTGTCTCTTCACTCATAAATCTTTGAGCAGCCATAATTAAAGATTTTGCCTTTTCTTCATCAAAACCGATTTCTTTTAATTCATCAACACTACATTGAGCTAACTCTTCTGCTGAACGAATTTCATTCTGTGTTAAAAGATCAGCAATTTCCTTTGTTACTCCTTCTACTTTTAAAAGTGTTTCATAACGCAATCTCTCAATTTCTTCATAATGGCTTTTGCTACGTACATCCAGTTTCCAACCTGTTAATTTTGAAGCTAATCTTACATTCTGTCCTCCCCGACCAATAGCCAATGAAAGTTGATCATCTGGTACAATAATTTCCATACTTTGTTCTTCTTTATCCATTATAACTTTTAACACCTTTGCCGGAGCTAATGCATTACAAATAAATTTTACTGGATCAGGATCCCAAAGTACAATATCTATTTTTTCTCCTTTTAACTCCCTCACCACATTTTGCACTCTTGAACCTCGAAGCCCAACACAAGCCCCTACCGGATCTACATCCATGTCCTGAGATACAACAGCAATTTTTGCACGGCTTCCTGGTTCACGAGCAGCACTGATAATTTTAACTATCCCTTCTGCAATTTCTGGTACTTCTAAAGTAAAAAGGGCAATAAGAAAAGCAGGATGGGTGCGAGAAAGAATAACTTGAGCTACACGGCTTTCTTTCTTTACATCTAAAATATATGCCCTTAATCTATCACCTCTTTTAAAATTATCTTTACCAGGTATAATCTCTTCCCAAGGTAAAAGTGCTTCTGTTTTACCTAAGTTGACAATTATTCCTTCTTTGTCTAGACGTTGAACAATACCATAAGCTATTTCTCCCTTCCTATCTTTAAACTCTTCATAAATAATCTCTCTTTCAGCCTCTTTCATCCGCTGCAAAATTATTTGTTTTGCTGCCTGAGCAGCAATTCGGCCAAACTCACTTGTATTCAGTTTTATTCCTATACTATCACCTATATCTACTTCTGGATCAAATTTTCTTGCCTCTTCTAAAGTAATTTCCTTCATTGTATCAGTTAAATCTTTTACAACTGTTTTAAAGAGATAAACATCTACTTCTCCTGTTTCTTCATTATAAGCCACTTCAATATCTGCTTGATGTCCGTATTTTTTTCTAGCTGCTGAACGAATAGCTTCCTCAACTGTTTTTATAAGGAAACTCTTCTCAATACCTTTATCCTTTGTCACTTGTTCGATAATCCGTTTTAGTTCTGCTGCCATAAATTTCTCCTTAAATTTCAAAATCAAGATTTGCTTTTGCAATAGAATCAAGGGGAATCTCATATATTTTCCCTTTAATCTCAACCTTTACTATGCCTTCTTCTATCCCTAATAATGTACCTCGAAATATTTTCTGACCATTTATTGACTGATATGTCTTTATCTGTACAAGATGTCCTTCATACTTTTTATAATCTTCTTCCTTTTTAAGAGGACGAGTAAGTCCAGGCGACGATACCTCTAAAGTATAAGCTGTATCAATAGGATCCTCAATATCTAAAAGAGCACTTAATTGTTGACTTACTATTGTACAATCATTTAATGTAACTCCTCCAGCTTTATCAATATAAACCCTCAATACCCAACCTCTACCTTCTCTCTGAAATTCTATATCCACCAATTCAAGCCCTTCACTTTCAACAATGGGTGTAACAAGCTTTTCTACAATACTAATTACTTTTTTGGTATATAAACTCATATCCTCTCCTAATAAAAAAGTGGGCAAATGCCCACTTTCCTTTCTCTATGGAGCGGGCAACGGGATTCGAACCCGCGACCACGAGCTTGGGAAGCTCGCACTCTACCACTGAGTTATGCCCGCATGTGTAAAATATAATTTATTTCCTCTTGCTTGTCAATGTAAAGAGAGATGAGTATTGACAAAGCCCATTTTCGCTGTAAGATTTTGAAAAAAAGGAGGTGTTTTTATGCCTATATATGAATTTCGCTGTTTAAGATGTGGAGAAATTTTTGAACTTTTAAAAATTAAAACAGAAGATGATATGGTAGAAATGAAATGTCCTGAATGTGGTTCTTCAAAAATTGAGAGAGTTTTAAGTAAAATAGGTATGGTAAAAGACAAAAGTGGAGGACCCACAGCCCAATTTCGTCAATGTAGTAGTGGTACCTGTGGCACTTTAAGTGTCCCTGGCCCTGAAAAATGAGCTGTCCTAGAATTGTACTTGCTGGCCTTAGTGGCGATACTGGAAAAACAGCTATAAGTGTAGGTTTATGTCGGGCATGGCAACAAAAAAATTATAAAGTGGTACCTTTTAAAAAAGGGCCAGATTATATAGATATGGGCTGGCTCAGTTTAGGTGCTAATCATCCTTGCTATAATTTAGATCTTTTTTTTATGACAAAAGAACAAATAATCTTTTCTTTCTGTTTACATACAAAATATGCAGATATAGCTGTTATTGAAGGAAATAGAGGACTTTTTGATGGATTAGATGTAGAAGGCACAGTAAGCACAGCCGAATTAGCGAAACTTCTTAATGCCCCAGTAATTCTTATCGTTGATTGTACAAAGGTAACTCGCACAATTGCCGCTTTAGTATTAGGCTGTCAACATTTTGATCCTAAAGTATCAATTAAAGGGGTGATTCTTAATAAATTAGCACATGCACGACATGAGAATATAATTAAAGCCAGTGTTGAAAAATATTGTAAATTGCCTATACTTGGTGCTATTCCTCGACTTGAAAATATTACTTTCCCAGATAGACATTTAGGACTTGTTCCTCCTCAAGAACATCCAAAGGCTGAAGAAGCAATACAGTCTGTAGCTGAAATAGTAAAAAAATATCTTGATATAGAAACAATTTGGCAAATTGCAAATCAAACACCATCATTATCTTTTATAGAAAAAAATATACCTTCTTTAATAAAAGGGATTAATATAAAAATTGGTGTTATTAAAGATGCAGCTTTTCATTTTTATTATCCAGAAAATCTTGAAGTATTAAAAAAAGCTGGAGCAGAAATAATTGAATTTAGTGCCCTTAAAGATACATTACCAGATGATTTAGATGCCCTTTATATAGGTGGTGGATTTCCAGAAACTCATGCTGAAATGCTCTCTTCTAATCTTTCTTTAAGACATGCTATTAAAGAAGCAGCTGAAGCAGGACTTCCTATTTATGCTGAATGTGGCGGCCTTATGTATTTAAGTGAAAAACTTATTTGGCAAGAAAAAACTTATCCTATGGTAGGAATATTACCTATAATATTAGGAGTAAGTAAGAAACCTAAAGGACATGGTTATACAATAATTGAAGTGATTTCTAAAAATCCATTTTTCAAAACAGGTCATATATTAAAAGGACATGAATTCCATTATTCTTATGTCATTAAATGGACACAAAAGAAAGGTTACTTTGCTTTTTCTGTTAAAAAAGGCTATGGTATTGATGGAAAACATGATGGATTTTGCTATAAAAATGTACTCGCTGCTTATACCCATTTACATGCTTTGGGAACAGAAGAATGGGCTAAAAATTTTATAAAACAAGCAATTAATTACCATTTTAAAAAATCTAAAAATCTCTCACAATGAAATTAACAAAATATATCTTCTTGATCCTCTTCATGGAGGTAATAATGGTCAAAATTGCACAAGCAGAATCATCTTTATTAAAAACAATGAAGGTTTTTAATTTACCCTCTGGTCTCAAATTAATATTTCAAAAGAATGATTCAGCTAAAGTAGTAGCTATTCAAATATGGGTAAAAACAGGTAGTGCTTATGAAGATGAAAGAGAGGCTGGAATTAGCCATTTTATTGAGCATATGATTTTTAAAGGTACAAAACATTATCAACCTGGCGAAATTGCTAAAATTATTGAAGGGCATGGTGGTAGTATTAATGCATATACAAGTTTTGATTACACTGTTTATCATGTTGTAATGCCATCTGAAAAATGGCAAATAGGTTTAAATATATTAATAGACATGGTAAAAAATGCCACTTTTGAAGAAAATGAATTAGAACAAGAAAGAAAAGTAATATTAGAGGAAATTCGCAAAGACCATGATTCTCCTTTTTTCATCCTTTCTAATACTCTTTTTTCTACTGCTTATAAAATTCATCCCTATCGTCGTCCGGTAATCGGATGGACAGAAACAGTAAATGCAATTAAAAGAGAAAATCTTTTAAATTATTATCATTATTGGTATAAACCTTCAAATATGGTTATAGTAGTTGTTGGCAATGTAGAAGAAAAAAAGGTAAAAGAGGTTTTAAATAAAGCATTTCCTGAAATTCATCCACCTGTTCATTTTCAACCAAAAACAGAACCACCTCAAAGTGAAATGCGTTTAAAAATTTTAAAAAAACCTTTTAAAGAAACTTATTTAGGACTAGCTTTCCCTATACCAAAATGTGGTACACCAGAAGCTCATGCTTTAGATATACTTTCAGAGATTTTGGGAGGTGGTGAAAGCTCTCGTCTTACAGTAGCTTTAAAATTAAAAAAACCTATTGTGCATTCTATTTCTACTCATTCTTTTACTCCTAAGGGGCCTGGATTGTTTATTATTTATGCTGTATTAGATGAAAAAAATGTAAAAAAAGCTCTAAAAGAGATTTTTTATCAAATTGAAAAGATAAAACATGAAGGTGTTTTAAATGAAGAATTAGCAAAAGCAAAACTGAATGTAGAAGCAGATTTTATTTTTGATCAAGAAACTATGGAAGGATGGGCTAGAACCCTAGGGGTATTTGAAGTAGTAGAAGGGGATGCAAGAAAATGTGAAGAATATCTTTTTGATATTAAAAATGTTACTGTTGAGGAAATAAAAGAAGTAACCAAAAAATTTCTTATACCAGAACATCTATCCCTTGTATTAGTTTTACCTGAAGAGGCAAAATTAAATCTTAAAAAAGAAGAAATATATAAGCTTTGGCCAAAGTATATAGAAAAAGAAAAAATTTCTCAAAAAAAAGTACATAAGTTTGTTCTTAAAAATGGGCTCACTTTGCTTATAAAAGAAAATCATCGTTTACCTACATTTGCAATCTCTGCTGTTTTTATGGGAGGATTAAGGGCAGAAACAAAGAAAACAAATGGTATTTGTAATTTTGTTGCTAAAATGTTAATGAGGGGCACAAAAATACATTCTGCTGTTGAATTGGCTAATTTAATTGAAAGTATGGCAGGAGAAATTGATACATTTTCTGGATGGAATACCTTTGGTCTTAATGCTCACTTTCTTTCTCGCTATTTTAAAGAGGCTATGTCAATTATAAAAGAAATTTTATGCGAACCCTCTTTTGATCCAGAAGAGATAGAAAAATTGCGTCCTTTATTACTTGCTGCTATCAAACAAAAAGAAGATAGACCTCCTTCCTTAGCTTTTCATTATTTCTATCAAACTCTTTATCAAAATCATCCTTATGGAATGGATGTCTTAGGCACAAAGGAAACTATCTCAAAAATCAATCGAGATGATTTAATTAATTTTTATCAAAAATATGTCATTCCTAACAATTTAGTATTAGCAGTAGTAGGAGATGTCCATACTGAAAAAGTACTAGCTACAGTAGAAAAACTTTTTGGTGATTGGCCTAAGAAAGAAATCAATTTATTTAAACCACCTACACCTCTTCCACCTTCACAAGATGTAATAGTGAAAAAATATTTACCTAAAGAACAAGTACATTTTGTATTAGGAAACTTATCTACTACACTATATAGTCAAGATAGATATGCTATGGCAGTTTTAGATGCCTTACTCTCTGGACAAGGTGGTAGATTATTTATCAATTTAAGAGATAAAAAAGGGCTTGCCTATGCTCTTTCTTTTGTTCATAGAGAAGGGATAGAACCTGGTATTTGGGGTATTTATATGGCCACTAGCCCTGATACTCTTAAGAAAGCTATAGATGGAGTAAAAAATGAACTTGAAAAATTAATAAAAGATGGAATTAAAAAAGAAGAAGTAGAAAATGCTAAAGAATACGTACTTGGTCAATTTTTAATTGGCTTACAAACTAATAGTCAACAAGCTATTTCTATGGCTTTAAATGAGCGTTATGGTCTAGGATACAATTATGATGAGCTTTACATAGAAAACATAAAAAAAGTAACAAAAGAAGATATTATAAAGGTGATAAAAAAATATCTTGCTAAAAAAGGCTATGTATTAAGTCTTATAGGCCCAATAAAAGATTTTTAAGTCGTGTAAAGCTGTCCATAAGGACGGGAAGAAGCAGGAACAATCTTTTGAAATGGATGATCAAAAATCTTTTCTAATTCAAAAGAAAAATCTTCACAATATTCCTTAAGCAATTTTCTAAGTAACTTATAATCCTTTTCTTCTATATCCTTTAAAACAGCACCCTCCCCTAAATAAAAAGTATCAACCTTACCACGAACATAAATTACTCCACCATGCATACCCGTACCAAGACACATCCCAACAATTGGCCCCCTTTTATTAAAACCCAAAACAATAATTATTCCACCAGCCATATACTCACCTAAAAAACCTCCAGCACAACCACCAATAATAATAACCGGATTCTTCTTATCAAAACCCTTCATGTGTATCCCTGTACGATATCCGACATCTCCTAATATATGAATCCTGCCACCCCTCATAGCATATCCAACAATATCACCAGCTAAACCATGAACAATAATCTTCCCATCATCCATAGTGTTGCCTACACCATCCTGTGCATTACCATAAACTACAATCTCTGGGCCTTGCATAAATGTACCTAAATCCTGCCCAGGTGTACCGTATATCTCAATCTTTATCTTCTCCTCTATACCTGCACCTACATACCTTTGACCATTTACATGTCTTAAAATAAAATGTCTCTCTCCTTCTGCTACCTTTTCTCTAATAAGTCTGTTTAAATCTTTATAATCAAAACCCTTTGCATCAACCTCAAGCATTTCCCAATCTCGCTATAACTGCTTCTCCAGCTTTAGGAACATAAATATTAACTTCTTCTTTACAAATAGCTCTTATGGCACACTCTTCTGAAGCCATAAAAACCATATCTTCTGTTTCTGCACAAACAAGCGGGCGTAATTTTATCCTATCATTTAAACCAACTAATCCATCTTTAAAAGAAAAAAGAATAGCAAAAGGCCCATTTAAAAGGGCACTTCCATAAACCGCACGTAAAGTTGTATATAATCTTTTCTCTTCTTCTGGCATACGTTCAATTTCATCCCAAAAAGGAGGAGCTAAAATCTTACAAGCTATTTCTAAAGGCAATTTATGTCTTCTTATAAGTAAATCTAAAAGATAGGCTACAACTTCAGTATCAGTTAAAAGACAGCAATGATAGCCAAACATTTCTATATATCTTTTATTTATCCCATAGGAAGAAAGTTCACCATTGTGCACAATAGCCCAATCTAAAAGAGAAAAAGGATGAGCACCACCCCACCAGCCTGGGGTATTAGTAGGAAACCTAGTATGAGCAATCCAGATATAACCTTTATATTCATCTATTTTAAAAAAATCAGCTATATCTTCAGCAAATCCTACACCTTTAAACACTCCCATATTTTTCCCACTAGAAAATACAAAGGCTCCTTTAATATATAAATTTATTTTCATTACCTCTTTAACAATTTCATCATCAGGAGAGGATGAAGATTTTGGTTTAACAAAGTATCTTTTAAGAATAGGAGGATTTGAAATAAAACGATTTTTTCTCTGTGGAATGACCTCTTCATAAGCAATATATAAATTTTCCTTTAAAAGTGATTCTGTTTCCTTTTTTGCCAGATTATCTTCATACATAATATGCAAAGCATAATAATCGCTATATTCAGGATAAATACCATAAGCAGCAAACCCACCTCCAAGACCATTTCCTCTTTCATGCATATTGGCAATGGAAGTTACAATCAAATCCCCTGAAATTTTTTTTCCTTTTTTATGTAAAAAACCAGTTAATCCACACCCAGAAATTTCTTTACTCACCTGCATGTTTTATTCCTAAAATAGAAAGTTCCTTTTCATTAAGACCAATCCCTCTAAGCCTCTCCCTATTTCCCCTAAGACTTTCTAATGCATTTATCCCCATCGCACCTAACATCTCCTTAATCTCATGACCCCATGCCTTAACTAAATTTACCAACCTCTTAGCTGCTTCCTCAGGTTTTATCCTCTTCCTTAATTTGGGATCATTTGTAGCTATACCCCAAGGACATTTCCCTGTATAACAATGCTGACATAATGTACAACCAAGCGCAATTAAAGCAGCCGTCCCAATATAAACAGCATCCGCACCCAAAGCAATTGCCTTCACAACATCAGCACTACACCTAATACCTCCAGAAACAATTATAGAAATCTGATTCCTTATCCCCTCCTTCCTCAATCTCTCATCTACAGCCGCTAATGCTAACTCAACAGGAATCCCTACATGATCCCTTATCATCGTCGGAGCAGCTCCAGTACCACCCCTAAACCCATCAATCACAATAACATCCGCACCCGCCCTCACAATCCCACTGGCAATCGCCGCTACATTGTGCACAGCAGCAATCTTGACAAACACTAATTTTTCATAATTTGTTGCTTCCTTTAAAGCATATATAAGCTGCTTTAAATCCTCTATAGAGTATATGTCATGATGAGGTGCTGGTGAAAGTGCATCTGTACCTACTGGTATCATCCTTGTCATAGAAATCTCTTCATCCACTTTCTCCCCTGGTAAATGACCTCCAATACCTGGCTTCGCACCCTGACCAATCTTTATCTCTATCGCTACTCCAGCTTTCAAATACCTAGGATGAACACCAAATCTGCCAGAAGCACATTGCACAATTGTGTGCTTTCCATATTTGTAAAGCTCAGGATGTAAACCCCCTTCACCTGTGTTGTAAAGTGTGTTTAGCTCCTCTGCCGCCCTAGCTAAAGCACGATGAACATTCAAATTCAATGCACCATATGACATGGCAGCAAATAAAATAGGATAATCAATTACAATCTGAGGAGATAATGTGGTCTTTAAAGAATATCTGTCCCCCTCTTTATCCACTTTTAATGCATCTGGCTTCCTCCCCAAAAATGTCCTTATCTCCATCGGCTCCCTTAATGGATCAATTGAAGGATTTGTTACCTGACAGGCATCTAAAAGCATCTTGTCCCAATAAATCGGATAAGGTAAAGGATTACCCGCACCAGTAAGCAATACCCCACCTGTCTCAGCTTGCTTGTATATGTTCTTTATATATGTCTCTGTCCAAAGTGCATTCTCCCTAAAAGAAAAAGAATTCCTCCGAATAATCAATGCATTATTAGGACACATCGCTTCACACCGCTTACATCCAACACACTTCATCTCATCCGAAAGCACCCTCTTTAATTTCTTATCATAATAATGAACACCATAAGAGCATTCCTTTATACAAAGCTTACAATTATTACACCTTAATTCATCCCTATAGATAAGAAAATCAGAAAAACGCAGTTTATAATTTTTTTCTTTCTGCTTGGCAGAATTTTGATGACTATTTTTCGATTTCATATCGGCTTGCAATCATATCACTTTCTTTAATTCTGGCAACCCCTTTTAAAATTATTTTACATTTTTGTCAATTTAATGTTTTTGCTTATGACTTTACGGGCTACTTTGTTTGCCATAACATAAACACCCCCTACTTGAAAAATCTTCCAAATAATATATTCGTCATTATTCCTGCTAAAATAGGGAAAAAAGAAGTAATAACAATGCGTACAAGAATAAATTTCCAACCTAGAATAGCTATTTCTATAGGCAATCGTGAAAAACCACACAAAAATTTGGCTGTGTAAAAGGCCATAGCACTGCCTATACTTAATCCTTGATACAACAAACCTGCTAAAATAGGTAATACCAGATAGGGGCCTCCAGGAATAAGAAACCCAGCTAAGACTGCTAGAAGTATACCTTTAATACCAGCTTCTTCTCCAATCCACTTAGAAATAACTGTCTCAGGAATAACTACTTGAATTAAACCTGCAACTAAAAAAGAAAAAAATAAAAGAGGTAAAACTTCAATCATAAGATTAAAGCCTGCTTTCAAGCCTAAAATATATTCCCCATCTCCTTTGCGGTAGCCAATGTAAATTAACACCAAAGTCAAAAAGGCCATAATAATAGTAGGAACTAACATTTGTGCTCCTCTTTGTTTATTTTTTTCCATGTCCTTAATCCTAATCTGTGATTTTACCTGTTAATTTTAAAGATAGCTAGATAAATTAGAAATTTATTTAGAGATTTTGCTGGATAGCGTAAAACAAAATTGTTAAATTTAAAATATTTGGTTTACAATTTTGTAAAATATCTTAGCTTGGCTAGCTCATACTACAATCAAACAAGCATTAAATTTTTATTTTAAACATGGAAGGATCAATGCCATATTTTTTTATTTTGTAATTTAAAATACGTAAGGTTGTATCTAACCGTTTGGCTGCCTGAGAACAATTACCTTTAGTTACTTTGAGTGCTTCAATAATCATTTCTCTTTCAAGATTTTCTACTGCAAGTTTTAAAGAATTTCCCTTTTGAGTCTGAGTACTTTCAGCTGTTTGTAAAGTAGGTGGAAGGTGATAACAACGAATGACATTTTCATCACAAATAATTACTGCCCTTTCTATACAATTTTTTAATTCTCTCACATTTCCTGGCCAATGATATTTAACTAAAAGATCAATAGCAGGAGTAGAAATACGCCTAATTTGTTTATTATATTTTTTGTTAAACTCTTCAAGAAAATGTTCAGCTAAAAGCAAAATATCTGTTCGTCTTTCTCTTAATGGTGGAAGATAAATAGGAAATACATTAAGACGATAGTATAGATCTTCACGAAAGACATTTTTTTTCATTGCTTCTTCTAGATTTTGATTAGTAGCAGCAATAATCCTTATATTTACTCTTATTGGCTTTGTTCCTCCCACACGATAAAATTCTCCTTCTTGAAGCACTCTCAAAAGTTTTGCCTGCAAATGTAAATTTAACTCAGATATTTCATCTAAAAATATAGTTCCTCCATCAGCAAGTTCAAATTGTCCTTTTTTGGTTGTATAAGCCCCACTAAATGCTCCCTTTTCATGTCCAAAAAGTTCGCTTTCTATCAATGTTTCTGGCAAGGCAGCACAGTTTATTTTAATAAAAGGCCCACTTGCACGAGTACTATTATAATGAATAGCATTAGCTACCAACTCTTTACCTGTCCCACTTTCTCCTCTTATTAAAACAGTAGCATCACTTTTGGCTGCTTGATAGATAAGTCGAAAAACATCCTCCATCACTTTACTACGTCCTACAATAATATTAGAAGAAAATTTAAATTTTTCTTGAAGTTTTTCCTTTAATTTTATATTTTCCTCTTCAAGCCGTTTCTTCTCCGCTTCAAATAAAAGAAGATTACGAACAGTTTGAGCAACAAGTGCAGCAACAACTGTTAAAAATTTTAAATCCTCTTCTAAAGTATTTTCTCCTTCAAACTTTTTATCTATACTTAATGTTCCAAGCACTTGCTCACTAGCTTTAATAGGCACACAGAAAAAAGAAGTTTGTTTTTTTTCTGTTTCACTACGAGAAAGAGTACGATTTAAAAATCTTGGTTCCTGACTGATAATCGGTACAACTATTGGTCTACCAGTAGCTACTACTTCGCCAGTAATGCCTTCACCTAAACGATAACGTCCTCTACGCCTTGCCTCTGCTGAAAGTCCATATGCTACTTCTATATGAATCTCAGCTGTTTGTGGATCAAAAATAGAAATAGCGCCTCTGCGAATATTCATATAATTGCCTAAAATATTTAATACTTTTTTTAAAGAATTTTTTAAATCTAAATTGCTTAATGCCTGACTGATTTCATACAGACAGGCAATCTGATTCATTATTTCCTCCTTTGCAATTTAAATTAACAAATTTGTCGATATTATGCAAGAAATGAATAGCAATTTAACATTTTTGTAAAATTATTTTACATTTTTGTTTAAAAATTTATTTTCTTATTCCCATTTTTATTGAAAATTTCCCTGGCATAGGTATTGCTTATTTATTAAGTTACTTATTGCCTTACTGCTATAATGGATTTTAAATAAAAACAAAAGGAGGAAACTATGACACCAAAGGAAGCATTAGAGTTTGCTAAGAAACATGGAGCAAAAATTGTTGATTTGAAATTTTGTGATTTATTAGGTACATGGCAACATTTTTCCATTTCTATCTCTTTTTTTGATGAAAGCACTTTTGAAGAGGGAGTGGGCTTTGATGGTTCTAGTATTCGTGCTTGGCAAGCTATTCATCTTAGTGATATGCTAGTAATACCAGATTCTAAAACAGTTTTTATGGACCCATTTTATGAAGAACCTACAGTTAGTTTTATTTGTAATGTAGTTGATCCTATCACAAGAGAACCTTATTCTCGTGATCCAAGATATATTGCGCAAAAGGCTGAAATTTATTTAAAATCTACTGGTATTGCTGATACTGCTTATTTTGGACCTGAAGCTGAATTTTTTATCTTTAATGATATACGTTTTGATCAAAATGAACATTGTGGCTATTATTTTATTGACTCAATTGAAGGCCGTTGGAATTCTGGTAGGGAAGAAAATCCAAATTTAAATTATAAGCCAAGATATAAAGAAGGTTATCTACCTGTCCCACCTATGGATAAATTTCAAGACTTAAGAACAGAGATGGTTTTAAAGATGCAGGAAATAGGTGTAGAAACAGAGTGTCATCATCATGAAGTAGCAACAGCAGGTCAAGCAGAAATTGGTATACGTTTCGCACCTTTAGTAAAAATGGGTGACAATTTAATGAAATATAAATATGTCGTAAAGAATGTAGCTATAAAAAATGGTTTTACAGCTACTTTTATGCCAAAACCCATTTTTAATGACAATGGTTCTGGTATGCATGTACATCAAAGCCTTTGGAAAGAAGGGCAAAACCTTTTTGCTGGTGATAGATATGGTGGGTTAAGCGAATTAGCATTTTATTATATTGGAGGAATCCTAAAACATGCACGTGCTCTTTGTGCATTTACCAATCCAACAACAAATTCTTATAAAAGGCTTGTACCAGGATTTGAAGCACCTGTAAACTTAGCCTATAGCAGTAGAAATAGAAGTGCAGGTGTACGTATCCCCATGTATTCACCTTCTCCTAAACAAAAACGGATTGAAGTGCGTTTTCCTGATCCTTCTTGTAATGGCTATCTTGCCTTTGCTGCTATGTTAATGGCAGGATTAGATGGTATTGAAAATAAAATTCATCCTGGAGAACCATTAGATAAAGACATCTATTCACTTAGCCCAGAGGAATTAAAAGGTATACCTTTTACACCTAGCTCTTTAGAAGAAGCAATTCAAGCTTTGGAAGAAGACCATGAATTTTTACTTAAAGGAAACGTATTTACTGAAGATGTGATTGAAAAATGGATTGAATGTAAAAAACAAGAAGCTACAGAAGTCAAATTAAGACCACATCCTTGGGAATTTGCTCTTTATTTTGATATTTAAAAAGCTCCCCTTGCCAACACTGTTAAACATGCTTATTAAAAAATAAAGCTCTAAATTAATTTGTTAAAGGGGGGAAGTATAATGGCAAAAGCAATAGGAATTGACTTAGGAACAACAAACTCTGTTATTGCTGTAATTGAGGGAGGTAAACCTAAAATCATAACTAATGCTGAAGGATCAAGGCTTACTCCTTCGGTAGTAGCCTTTACTAAAGACGGCCAGAGATTAGTAGGACAAGTAGCAAAACGACAATCAATTTTAAATCCAGACCGCACAATCTATTCAGCTAAAAGATTTATTGGCCGTCGATGGGGAGAAGTAGATGAAGAAAGCAAAATAGTTTCTTATAAAGTTGTACGTGGACCAAATGATACAGTGCGTTTTGAAATTGATGGTAAGCTTTATGCACCAGAAGAAATCTCTGCAATGGTATTGAGAAAATTGGTAGATGATGCCTCTGCTTATTTGGGAGAAAGAGTAAAAGATGTAGTAATTACTGTACCTGCCTATTTTAATGATGCTCAAAGGCAGGCGACAAAAGATGCAGGTACAATTGCCGGTTTGAATGTCCTTAGAATCATTAATGAGCCTACAGCTGCTGCTTTGGCCTATGGTGTGGAAAAAGGCAAAGCAGAAAAAATTTTGGTTTTTGACTTAGGTGGTGGAACCTTTGATGTTTCTATTTTGGAAGTAGGAGAAGGTGTATGTGAAGTTTTAGCCACATCTGGTGATACTCATCTTGGTGGTGATGATTTTGATAAAAGAATTGTAGATTGGATGGCAGATGAATTTAAAAAAGAATATGGAATTGATTTGAGGCAAGATAGACAAGCTTTACAACGTCTTTATGAGGCAGCAGAAAAGGCAAAGTGTGAATTGTCTTCTACATTAGAAACAGAAATTAATTTGCCATTTATTACTGCAGATGCAACTGGCCCAAAACATTTGCAAATGAAACTCACACGGGCAAAATTCGAACAATTAGTAGATGATTTGATTAAAAGATGCCTTGGCCCAATGAAACAAGCATTAGCAGATGCTAAACTTTCACCTCAAGATATTGATGAAATTTTATTAGTAGGTGGTAGCACTCGTATTCCAGCAGTACAACAGCTTATTAAAGACTTCTTTGGTAAAGAGCCAAACAAAAGTGTTAATCCAGATGAAGCAGTAGCTTTAGGAGCAGCTATTCAAGCAGGTATTATTAAGGGTGAAGTAAAAGAGGTAGTATTGTTAGATGTCACACCACTTTCTCTTGGTGTTGAAACCCTTGGTGGTGTGATGACAAAAATTATTGAAAGGAATACAACTATTCCTGTAAGAAGAAGCCAGATTTTTACTACTGCTGAAGATAACCAGAGTGCGGTAGACATTGTTGTCTGTCAAGGTGAAAGACCTATGGCTAGAGATAACCGCATCCTTGGTCAATTCCGTTTAGAAGGTATTAGACCTGCACCAAGAGGTGTACCTCGGATTGAAGTTACTTTTGATATTGATGTCAATGGAATTTTACATGTAACAGCAAAAGATTTAGATACAGGTAAAGAACAAAAAATCACTATTACTGGAGCTTCAACCCTTGATAGGAGTGAAGTGGAGAGATTGATAAAAGAGGCAGAAATGTATGCTGAACAAGATAAACGGCGCAAGGAAGAGGCAGAAATTAGAAATCAAGCTGATAATCTT
>Ga0116200_10000075_pt1 | contig 22481 bp, 19 predicted proteins | sample Mar14436cmmetaG_FD_94478 | JGI IMG/M metagenome (GOLD analysis project Ga0116200, IMG submission 94478) | Marine hydrothermal vent microbial communities from Guaymas Basin, Gulf of California to study Microbial Dark Matter (Phase II) - Marker... ... | reverse complement strand
TTACGCTAGAAGAGAGATGGTCGGGGGAATAGAGAAAACTCTTCACACGGTCGGTACATTGCTCAAGATTTTGATGTATCCTGGTCTTTTTTTAGAATTATTAGAAGTTGCCTGAATTCTTCGTATACACTGCGCCTGTGGCCTACGTAGAGGATATCAATAAGCCCTTCCTCTTCATTGACTTTATATACGACACGGTATCTTTTGGCCTTTAGTGATCGGTACCCCCGAAGTTCGGACTCCAGTGGAGCTCCCAGAAATGGGTTACTCCTCAGTTCGTCTAGTGCGGCTCTTATGAGCTTCTTGCTCTCTGGATGTAACTTAGAAATCAGTCTGGCAGCTTCAGGGGTAAATCGCAGTTTCATGGTTCTCATGAACCGAAAACCTCTTCGTAGCTTAGCCACTTTCCTTCAAGGGCTTGTTTGATAGATTTTTTGATAGATGCCATGGCTTTCTCGTCAGCAAGAATATCGAGAGTTTCCAGGAGCCCGTTAAACTTTTCCATGCTCATAAGTACTGCTTCCGGTTCGCCATTTTTGGTGATTGCAATGGCTTCGTCAGAATTTTGAATTTTCCTTATGATCTCTAGTAGCTGCGCTTTAGCCTTAGTTACAGGTATATAATCTTGAATAGCCTCCATTGTGGTCCTCCTTTCGGGCGAGTCTATAGTCATTATAGTGGTTATTATTGTTTCGTCAATAGCTGGTGCAGTAAAACTCTTCTAGACACAGATGAACATCTCGGTGAAATGAAATCTATTATTTCACAGGGCAGGCAGACATTTTTGCCCGGGCGACATTGCCCGGGCAAAAGAGCCATCGCTTCGCGATAGCGGAAAAGAGAACTCTGGGTTCTCCGAGGCTCAGGGGTTAATTTTGCTTTAAAATGAATTTAGCCTAATATTTTAGTGGACTTATGTTTACTAATCTGGTTTAATAGAAAACTATAGAACGTCATTCCTCATTTGCTGAATTTCAAAAAGATTAAGTAATCACCCTAGAATAACTTTAAAAGCAAGGGAGAGTGCTTATGAGAAGGCTTGCCGTTTTTTCACTGTCCTTATTTTTACTAACGTTATTTTTTACTCTGAACTTTTATAAAACTGCTTATGCGGGAGATTATACCATTGCTCCTGCCGACGTGCTGGAGATTTCCATCTGGGGGGAGGAAGAGCTAGCCAGACAGCTGGTTGTACGTCCTGATGGAAAGGTTTCTTTTCCACTGATCGGCGATATTGAAGTTGCCGGCAAAACCACAACGCAGGTGAAAAAGCTTGTGGAAGAAAAAATAAGGCCATATATCCCAGAAGCCAGCGCAACGGTTATAGTTTCCCAGCTTGGTAGTTTGCAATACTTCGTTATAGGAAAGGTTGCAAAACCGGGCATGTTTAACGTGTCTAAGCCCCTTACGGTGCTCCAGGCACTGGCCATGGCGGGAGGCCTGACCACCTTTGCCAATGAGAGCAATATCTCAATAGTACGATACCACGGTGCAAAAACCACTCGCTTCCCGTTCAATTACAAGGAAGTTAAACAGGGTAAAAACCTTCAGCAAAACATATTACTTGAAAGAGGTGATGTTGTCCTTGTGCCATAATAGCAAAAGCTGCTTTCTTGTTTTTGTTGGTTTGTTTATTCTGCTGAGTTCCTGGTGCACCCACGGAAGGACTGCTGATTGGTCTTTTTCACCCGGGATAAATATCACCCAGGAATATAACAGCGACGTCCTGTTTTCTCACTACGATGACTGGGAAGATTTTTTTACCAGAGTTGAGCCCAGGTTCAAGCTAATCGGGGAAAGTGAAAAGGCAAAACTTGAGCTGGATTCGAAGGTTATAGGGGAGAAGTATTACGAGTACGGTCATTTCGATACTGTTAATACGGATAATACTTTGACCCTCGATTACGCATGGACACCGAAGTTTTCTACCACTTTAACCAACACTTTTGAAAAAGATAACATCCTTGAAACGGAGTTAGAACGAGCTGGTCTCGCCGGTTTTAGAAAAGACAGGTACAGATATGGTTTTGATTTGACCGGAAATTACTTTATTTCCGAGGTTTTTTCCGTTGGTCTGGGAGGAGGCGGGACATTCAGCTATTATCCAGACGGGCCGTATCCTGATCTTAATCTCTGGCAAATTCATTTCAATCCTGCATGGGCTATAAATCCTCGTGACAGCATAGGACTTTTTGTAAACTTTGACTATGCTGACTACGAAGATATATCAACGGTCCAGACACTTTCCCAGATGCTTTACTGGAGACGAGATTTAACAGATACAACTTTTTTCGTACTGGGTGCCGGGTACCGGTACACCTGGACGAAGTATGAATTTACTATTTATCGGCTGGGTTTTGATCCAACTCTGGGAATCATTTTTATTCCCGAGGACAAAGAAATTCGTGATGAGGATGACGGCTTTATTTTCAACTTTTCGCTGAACAATGACTGGACGGAACGTTTTACGACGATTGTTGATATCGGGCGTGAACATTACAACGCTATAGATGCAAGCGGAATTGACAGAAATTACATCCGTATGACCCTGAAGTACAGGTTAACGGAAAAGACTTCTTTTAATTGCAGGCTGGCTTACGATGTCACCGAAGAACAGGGTCGATACGGTGTTGATAGAGATTATGTTCGAGTTGCTCCTTCTCTTAGGTGGAGGTGTACGGAGGATCTGGTTTTCAGTTTTCACGGTTCCTACGAGTACCGGAAGAGCGATGGCAGGAACTATGATTATGATACTGACAGATTCAGAAGCTGGGTAACTCTTTCTTACTGGTGGCCGCGACTCTGGGCAAATCACTAGCTGGCACTGAGGGCACACTTTTCCACAATCCAGGACATTATTATTACAATTAATACGTCATGCGTAACCGTAGGAGTGCGCCCGGTGAAATGAGCTCTGTTATTTCGCAGGTGACTGATATCACCACAGAGACACAGAGGGCACAGAGAGTTCAAACCTTTTTGTCTGTCGGGAGATACCGACAGACAAAAAACTCTTGCCGCAAAGCGGCAGAGTTCCTTTCTCCAATCGGTATCTCGCGATTGGAGAAAGACAATCTCCTGCTCTGTGAGCTCTGTGTCTCTGTGGTTAATTGTTAAAAGATTAAACGTTGCGAGAATGATATATTTGATGCAATAATAATTTAGACTTATTCTATTTTTACCGGAGGTTTCAAAAACATGGAAGAACAAGCTCAAGATCTGACCAGGATTAAGGGAATAATTAAAAGAAGAAAGTGGTGGTTGATCTGGCCATTTGTTGCCACTGTCGCCCTTGCTGCCATTATTTGCATGATACTACCAAATATGTATAAATCTACCGCTACTATTCTCATCAAAAACCAGCAAATTCCGCCTACACTTGTCCCTTCCACGGTGACGAGCTACGCAGAGCAAAGGATTCAAACCATTACGCAGGAAGTGATGTCCCGTGCGAAGATTTTAAAGCTGATCGAAAAATACAACCTGCTACCCAACGATCGGGATAAACTTACAACGGAGGAAATGGTAGAAAAGATAAGGGACAGGATAACTCTTGAACCAATCAATGCTGAGATAAACAAGGAGACCTCCAGTCGACCGGTTCTTCTGACCATTGCGTTCACGGTATCCTACGAGGATGAAGATCCCAAAAAGGCGCAGCTTGTTACAAACGAGATTTCTTCTTACTACATGGAAAAGAATCTGGAATCCAGGGAAGCTCATGCGAGAGGTACCACCAAGTTTCTGGAGGAACAGCTCAAGCAGGTTAAAGATCAGGTTGATAAGCTGGAAACAAAGCTCGCCGAGTACAGAAAAGCTCACCTGGAAGAACTTCCCGAATTTACAAACCTTAACATGCAAAAATTGGAGAAGTTAAACTCCGACATCAGCAACATAAACATGCAGATACGTTCCCTGGAAGAACAGCGCGCTACTCTCCGAAACAAGCTGGCCTCAATTGATCCTTACTCTGGAGCCAGTGACAGGGTGCTTAGCCCCGAGGAAAGACTCCAGCAGGCGAAACTTGAAAGAGCTCAACTATTGTCCAAATATTCTCCAAAGCATCCCGTGGTGCTTGCCAAGAACAGGGAAATAGCCCTTCTTGAGAAGCAGGTAGGCGAAGTAAACAAGATTGGTTACTTGAAGGAGCAGCTTCATGAACTGGAACTTAAGCTGGCCGATTTAAAGTCTAGGTATTCAGACAAACACCCGTCTGTCAAAGCAGTTAAGAGAGAAATAGCGCAGGTGAAAAAAGAAATCAGGACCCTTAAAACCAAAGGAGGAACCAGTGCAACTCGCAGGGTGACCGACGCGACTAATCCCGCTTATATAGCCCTCAAAAGCGATCTGGATAAAATAAACGTGTCTGTAGCATCTTTGAAAGCGGAGAAAAAACGCCTGGAGAAGCAAATAGGCGAAGTCTACAAAAAGTTGCATGCCATGCCTGAAGTGGCAAAGAAATACAACGAACTTGAAACAGACTACGAAAACGCCAAGGCTCATTACCAGGAACTACAACAGAAATTGTTGACAGCCAGGGTTTCACAAGGCATGGAAGAAGATCAACTGGGTGAAACCTTCCTTATCATTGAGCCTGCGTTCTTGCCCGAAAAGCCTGACAAGCCAAACAGAATTGCCATCATGCTCATCGGAGTTGTGCTGGGAATGGGTTTGTCCGTGGGTATGGCAGCTCTCAGGGAGTACACGGACAAGAGCATCAGGGACGTGGAGACTTTTGAGAAGATAACAGGGGCCCCGGTACTGTCCGTAATTCCGAGGATAATTACCTCTGATGAAAAGATCAAAAAGCGAAGAAAGAAAATTGTACTTGTGACATCTGCCTTTGGGGGGGTTATTGTTGTGTTGATTATTTTTCACTTTTTCGTAATGGACCTTTACGTGTTCTGGGCAAAGCTTTCAAGACTTGTTCAAAGCAAAGTATTGCTTTAGGGATTTAGGGATTAAGGAATTTAGGGATTGGGAGATTGGGGGGATTGGGGGTTCGGAATTAGGGATGTAGATTTATGAGAGATACAGGAGTCAAGCATGAGTAGAATAAAGAAAGCACTTGAAAAGGCCAAGGCCGAGAGAATGGCTCTGGAACAGCAAGAAAGGGTGGTCGAAAAGCCGAAAGAGACGGAAACAGTAGAAGCCCCCAGGTATTTCAAAACCAGGGTGATTCAGGTCTCCGAAGAGAAGCTCCTTTTGAACAAGGTAGTAGCCGTGGATGAAGATGACCCTGTAACGGATCAATTCAAGTTGCTCCGAACAAGAATTCTGCATCGTACCAGATCTCAGGGACACAACACCATCCAGGTGAGCGGTTTCGACACCGATGAAGGAAAAAGCCTGATTGCGGTGAACCTGGCGATTTGCATGGCCAAGGATACTCGACAGACGACACTTCTGGTGGACGTTGATTTCAGAAAACCCACGGTTCACCAGCTTCTTGATCTGGGGGATGATATACCTGGGTTGAAGTCTTATTTCGAAGGCGAGGCTCAACTGGAAGAACTTTTTGTGAACCCGGGTATAGAAAAGCTTACCGTTTTGCCTGCAGGAGGACGTCTAACCAATGCTCCGGAGGTTGTTGGTTCACCAAAAATGGAAGCGCTGGTCAAGGAATTAAAAACCAGGTATTCCGACCGGTATATTATTTTTGATACCCCGGGGCTTAATACCTGTCCTGATTCCCTTGTGTTCTCGGAGTACGTTGATGCGATGGTTCTGGTGGGAAGGTCAGACTATACGTCGCAAGAAAGCATAAAAACTGTAATGAATCTCATCCCCAGAGAAAAATTAATCGGAACCGTTTTAAATGATTCTCAGTGGCTAGATTCTCTGGCGTACTATTACAGGTATTAGTTCTACTTTTTAAGCAGAAAGAACTTATCTGGATTCCAGATCTCTCCTGAAGAGGCTGGAATCCAGAAAATTACAAACCTAGTTAGCCCACCTTCGAAAACCGAAAAGCCCCACTAAACCACTTCCCAGCAATAGCAACGCTCCCGGTATGGGAACAACAGTTACTGCTCCTCCCTTTAAGCCAATCTTCCCCGTAAACTGTTCACCAAAACCCGTTTCTGTTGAAGCAGTGAAAATTAGCAAGTCGGCGGTGCCTATATCTACCGGAGATGTTCCGAGCGCCGTGGCGGTGAAATTCACTGTTGCCAGAAGTAAACCGTGCCCAGTGTCAGGTAGGTTGCTGCCAAATGGTGCCGATTCGCTCATGGGAAAGGCTGTGGAACTGGAATAAGCCAGAATAGATGTCCCTGGAGACCACGAGTTAAAGCTTAATATTGTTGAATCAAATGTTATTGAAATATCTGATGTTGCATAGAACTGGTCTCCTGCAAAATATACTTCTACCGCTACCGGATCTCCCAGGTTTACCGTTTGAGCTGCCGGTCTAAGCTCCAGATCAACGGTAGCGGCGTTAGCTGTTAAGGCATTTATTCCTGTAAGGCTCGCAAGAAAGACAGCAAGGAAAGTAAATGTGAAAAATTTGTTTTTCATTGTTCCTCCTTTCATCGATGTTGAGGGAAACGACTAACATGTCATTTCCCTCGGGTTATGTTAGTTGTTGTGGTACTTCAATTCATTCATGTATGCATTTCTGAAGGCGTTAATGTCTCTTGCGTCGACTTTTCCATCCCCGTTCACGTCAGCACGAGAATCGTGAGACATGAAATAGTTACGGAAGTAGTTAATGTCAAACGCATTGAATTTGTTGTCGTTGTTGATATCAGCCAGGTTATGGGCCGGATCCGTGCCATACTTAAGTTCGTAGAGATTGGTTAACTTGTCTCGATCCGGGTCTTCGTCGCCGTCCTTTATGCCATCGCCATCGGTATCCGGGTTAAACGGGTCATAACCGAAGGGAAAGACACCGGGTATCGTTATTTCCAGCGAGTCTTTTAAGCCATCATCATCGTCGTCAGGATCAATGGAATTGATGATCCCATCCCCGTCAAAATCACCACCCTGGTCAAGAATGATGGACGCGGTGTAGACTATGGATTGATTGCCCCCCTGATCGAGGAACTTCACATAAACGGTTACGAGGCAGGGTTCGGGTCCGGTGGGTACCAGAGTGAACGGAATTTCTGAGCTCATTGGCTGCCACGATGCTCCTGCAAGCGTGGGATCGCAGGATGCCTTGACCCATTTTGAATCGTCACTTGTATCCAGCTGAAGATAGACATTCGGGGAATCTGTTCTTGAAGCGTTATGGTTTATGGTAACCCAGCCCTTCGAGGATAAGGGATCAGACTTTGGTGTTCCTGTGAAAATACTTGTTGGTGCTGTAGTAGCACCACTTAACCCTTCTGCAACAAGGTAATACAAGTACCAGATCCCGTTTTTCAGCCTTTTGTCGTAGTACACACCGGACGGATCGCTTTTCAGGTCTATATTGGCCACCCTTCTAAATCCGCTCCACGTTGGATCAGTTCGCCAAACCTGCATATACTGATAGGTCGGGTTAACTGGGAAGTGCAGTATGTTAGTGTTTGGTCTTGGTTCATGTACGGGGATATCAATTCGTTGAGTGATAATGCCGTAGTCGATAATAGCCGGAAGCAAGTCATCTCTCTGATAAAGAGGATCTCTTCCATTCATAACTTCTGAGCCATCAGATTCGCCACCAGCATCAGTATCAGCATTAAAGGGATGAGTACCATAGTGAAATTCATCTTTGTTATTAAGTCCATCATTGTCGTTATCGTCTCCAATATCGCTGGGATCAGTGTCGTCTAGACCAACAAGGTTTTCCCATCGATCAGGTAGTCCGTCCTTATCTTTATCCGGATCACATTCCTGACCCACGTAATCGTACACGTGAAAGCTGCCAGTAGCGTACCGTTCGAATTCCTCGCCGTAGTTTGATTGTCCTCTTGCCGTGACAGATACCGTGTAGCTACCTACCTTTCCTGATGGTGGCCGGGCCGGAAAATCTGCTCCTCCTCCGTTACTGAAAAATGGAGTCCTGGTATAGGAGTTGCCATAAATACCATCTCCCGGCAACCCGTCTTCGTGGTCTCCATCGTCGAAGAGAACCAGACGATTGGATGTGCCTTCAGGATTGGATATTTCTGCAACCATGTTGGGGCCGGAAATACCACCACGGCTGTCGTTGAGATTGACAAGGATTGTGATTGGCAGGCCTCTAAGGTATGTTGACACTGGCCTCGGATCACACTTTTCGTGGGCTGGGACCTGTGAGAATTTTATGTCTATATCAACCCCGCGAACGATTTTTCCTGAAAGCGTACATAACAGTTGAATGTTTTTCGAAGGTTGAATTACTGCTTCCCATTCTCCTGTAGGTAGAATTTTTCCATAATGGTATACTTTGTTGGTCTCGCAAGAGAAAATTTTCCACGTGCTAGAGGCCACGACCAAGATCCCATCCGGGTCGTATAACTTTATATTTACCGCTCCCACATCTGCCTGCCAGTTGAACCCAAACACTGCATCTCTGATGCCACCGCCTGCTTTTTCCGTTACGGGGATTTTTACTGAGACGGGACTTCCCGCATATACGCGAACTGCTGTGTAGAAAAGGCGATCTTGACCGTATACTTCTTCCTCTATGCTTCGGTAAACGTTGGCAAGGCGATTTGGTACCTCAAGTGAGGATGATACAGGAGCCGCCGCGAGGCCGTTTCCATCTTCCGGTGCCATTGCGAGTGCTGAAGTAGACGGAGGGTCAAAGCTAACGTAGTAATAGTCACCTTCAGTAAATGCAGCAATATTTTGCATGATTTCCTGGTTTGTAGTGGGACCAAAGGCAACCGTGTCAATCCTCACCCCTGATGCCCAACCTGATGTGGGATCAAAGGAATTCTTAACGGGTGGTGTACTGCACGACGGGTTATTAAGAGCCCAGTAGTCACCCTCATTTTCCATGCCATCACTTAACAGGACTATTGAATGGATATCAGCTGAGGATGTAGCACTCATCACTTCGTTTCGCCCATCTTTCAATCCATCTCCTATAGACGTCCAACCGCTTTCAGTAACTGACCGTATTTTAGAAATAAGATTGTTCCTGTGACCGAGTACGTCGGTTAAAGCGTAATCAATCACAGCGTCGTGATCACATTCAGAGTTGTTGCCATTGAATGTGACAAGCCCCAATCTGTCGTCGTCAGATGCTGATTCCACATAAAATTTTGCTGCAGTTTTTGCAGCATTGATTTTCGAATCACCCGTCGGATAGTGCATACTGTAGGAACGATCGAGAACCATCATTTGGTTGCGGGTTACCTTGGTGTAAAGGACCGATTTTGGACTGTTCATACTGCTTGCACAAGATCCATCGTCAGCACAAAAGCAGATTTTCAAGTCATAAAGATCGCCATCCGCAGCATTTGTGATCTCGGGAGCCTGGATGACGAGCCAGTACTCACCACTGACATAACTAGCGTTTATGATGGAAGCCACGTACTCTGCTCCAGTGGATGAGCTCTCGAGCACCACCGTAAAATCGGTAGGATCCAATCCTTTAATTGATATGGAACCTGTTCCAGGCGGGGTAAGCACAGAAGGACCGAGAAGCCTCAATCTGGCCTGAAACCGCTCGGGATCGTCTTTCTCACCCACGTAGGCCATGCGACTCATAATTGGCCTTCTTATTTCGCCGCTTACAGCACCCCATCCGAAAGCGTAATCAAAGTCACTCCCCTTATTGAGGCCTACAACGACCACTGCCAGCTTATCGTAAAGACTCCTGGGAGGATTAATGAGAGCTCGGTAGAAGGTTCCCCCGGAAGAACGATAGATATCAAGCACCCTATCGCCTTGTAAGCCAATTATTGCCCAAGAGAGGGTCTCGCCACTCTTCGATTTTCCCCAGAATCCTATTGCTTCACATCGTTTCTCGGACGGGACGTTTATTTCAAAGTAACGGGCACCCCATCTGACAACCTGGTCTGAATGCGTGGTATTCCAGGAACCCACGGATGTTCTTGCAACGCTGTCGTACGATGTCCCTCCTCCGGCTGCTGTTTCGTCGTAGTACCTGTACTTGTCTGGGTCTGAGAGGGCGCTTACGTCGAGGTCGTGGGTGTAGTTGGCTATACAAAAGTCTCTGAACATCTCCTCGAAAGTGGTGCCGGAACTGAATGAGTTTATGGTTTCCCTGATATATTTCATGCTATCAGGACTGTTACCATCGGTATTGGCCCAGAATCTTTGGATAACATCAACACCCCTGGCGGGTTCAGGGAAAGGAGTACCCAGTTGTTCGCAAAGGTAAGTCCAGAACAGGGCGGCCGAATATGATATGTCCATCAGTGTCCTGTTTGGATCTCCAAGATAATTGTTGACCTGACCGAAGTAAAGGGCATTTGCAGGATTGTTGTCATTGTCCAGGTAGATCTTGTCTTCCATGGAACGTGCGGTCCCTTCTACCGTCCATGCTCCCCACGATGGCCATTGATTGAAGTCTATGTAATGAAATTGCACATGGTGAAACAGCTCATGAGACACAATGGTTCGTAACCACGGCTCCGTTGCACTGCTTATGGATGGTGCATCAAGCGTGATTCGATTTTTTCCCGCCGTGCCAATGTTTGCTGAATCATAGATACAAATGTCGTTGGGGCTGACTGAAAAATAAGGATTTTTAAAGTTATGTGTTGTGCTGACGTATACATTGTGGGCGTTTAATACGGCATCCCTTACCCATTCTGCTCTAAACCGTTCACAGTAGTCGCTGGATGTGGTGTCGTTGTCAGTAAAGTAGACGTCATAATCGTTTCCGGAGGGATTGCTTGTAACATCTGCCCTGTCTCCCAGATCTCCAGGACATTCACTCCCGGGAGAATCTGGTATTTTAAGAAACAAGAGCAAGGGAATGACCAAAAACACGAGAGTCCATTTTAACTTTGTTTTGTTTGCCATGCCTGCCTCCCTTCAAGGATTTATGAATATTTCTGATATCCATTTGACAATTTTACTCACCTCCCTTCGATGAACCTTTTCTCGTTAAAATTACGAGACGTTGTAGGTTGCGCAGGGAGACAGGTCCCGTTTATGCCTGCTTTCTCACGATCAGTAATAGCGCTGCGACCAAGGCAAATGCCATAGTAAACCGCTAGACTTTTACGGTCTCAAGTTAGCTCTAAAGTTCTGACACTTTCCCTGTTAATTTTGCGCTGCGAAACCGAGATAAAAGAAAAATGAAAAGCACTGCAAAGAGTTAATAAGAAGCAATTAGCTTGTGGACGTTTAAGAGATGCCTATTTAAGAGTGGTGATAGTTTGAATGCGAGTTTTTTGATTAGCAATAATTTTGCTTCCCAGTACCCCGGGTTGGTCCGTTTCCCCCTTTTAGTTGACCCCTGTTTATGAAAAATTAGTGTAGAGTGATTGCCTGCCCGTGCAACATCTTTTTACACAATTTCCTGTTATGCTAACATAATTTGATATATAGTCAATTTCTTTTTGATACACTGAGGAGAACTTGGCTGTCCAGTAGGATGTTTCCGAGAGCTTTATAACCGATCATGCAATCGTTTAATCTGGCATTTGGACAATATTTACCGGGGACATCTCTGCTTCATCGACTTGATCCTGAAGCAAAAATTGCTTGTGTCCTAATTTTGATTATTCTTGCAAGTTATCTTCAAACACCACTTTCTATTTTTGTGCTCATTGCGTTTTGTGCAATACTTTTTTCAATCACGGCTATCCCGGGCAAGTTCATTCTATCAGGTGTCAAGCCGTTTATAAGGCTTTTCGTTTTAACTGGTTTGGTTAGTTTTAGATGAGAATAATAGCAGGGCAGTACAAGGGCAGAACGATTAAGACGTTGAAGGGCAGAAAGGTACGGCCTACAAGTGACAGGGTTCGAGAAGCCATTTTCAGCATTCTTGGGGACCACGTATCAGGCGCTCGCGTGCTTGATCTTTTTGCAGGTAGTGGGGCTCTAGGTCTGGAAGCACTGAGCAGAGGTGGCGAATTCGTGCTTTTTATCGAAAAAGATCCAAAAGTTGCTGGAGTGATTAAGTCGAATATTCGTGCTCTTAGAGCCGGTGAGAGGACAGACATCTGGTGTGCAGACGTGACAAGCGCTCTCAGGAGACTGAAAGCCGGTAGACAATTATTTGATCTTGTCTTTCTGGACCCTCCTTACAGAAAAAAAATTGCAGAAGAAATTGTTAAGTTCCTCGGAAAAGGTGAAATACTCAATGACGACGCCATCGTTGTGGCTGAACATGAATCGGACCTGACACTGGCGGACAGCTATGGATGCCTCGAACTCTATTCTCGTAAAACTTACGGGGATACCTCTGTTTCTTTCTATATTTATGGTAAACCCTACTCGGACGTGAAATGACGTATAGCGTAATCCCAGATTTTCAACTTTGATGAGAATTTTACCACAGAGGCACGGAGAACACAGAGAGGTGAGTTTGTTTTTTGTCTGTCGGGAGATACCGACAGACAAAAATACACTGCCCCGAAGGGGCAGGTATTTTTTCTCTAATCGGTATCTTGCATCGGAGCTGCTGCTCGATAAAATTGGAGAAAAGTATAGAGATGTCCTCTGTGCATTCTGTGTCTCTGTGGTAAAAATAGCTCTCTTACTTTCTACAATGCTAGATTCCATTTTCCCCGCAAATGTGCTAAAGTACTCCCCCGGTTTTTATCGGCGCCTGTGAAAAGTAAGGGGAATGCGTAAAATTGGGGAAGGTAAGTTCCTGTTGTGGCGTGAATTGTGATGAAACTAGGTTATTACCAACATGAATGAAAGCGAGATGTTGATATGAAAAAAGTTGCTGTTTATCCTGGTACCTTTGACCCCATAACAAACGGACATCTTGATTTGCTAGCTCGTGGCCTCAAAATATTCGATAAGGTAATAATTGCCGTAGCACACAACCCCGGTAAAAAGCCCCTTTTTACACTGGAAGAACGTTTGAAAATGATAGAAGATACCCTAGCGGATTCTCCGTTGAAAGAGAGAGTAATTATTGATTCCTTTGAGGGGCTTCTTGTTGATTACTTAAAAAAGGTGGGAGCCCAGGTTGTGCTGCGGGGTTTGAGGGCTGTGAGTGATTTTGAGTATGAATTTCAGATGGCACTGATGAACCGAAAGCTTAGCAATGAAATGGAAACGCTTTTTCTGATGACAGGGCTCAGGTGGATATATATTAGCTCCCGGTTAATAAAGGAAGTGGCCCAGGCTGGAGGGTGCGTGAAAGGGCTGGTGCCGGAACCTGTGGAAGACAAGTTAATAAAAAAATTAGGACCTAAGGGTGGAAACGGTTAGGTATTGTAGTTCTGAAAATATAGGATAAAATTATTTAAGCAATAATATCGAAGGGTTTGATAAGTGATAAGGCATTTGAGGGTTATTGAGGGCGGAAAAGACAAAAGGAAGATTGCGGCAACCGGTATTAAACTGTACCGGGCATATTCCGTTAGTAATCTTCTGACCGAGGATGCCGTGTATCACAACGTGAAAATTACTTGGTACTGCCTGGAAAGGAAAGTTCCTCCGGCACCGTTCGATGTTTTGATAGATGATTATTATTCGTTACCAGATAAGTTGCGGAAGATACTTGAGATTGACGTAAAGAGATACCTCACTGGTACTGAACTGGAAGCGCTTAGGAGGTACATGGAAAGCAGATATGATATTGAGGTATTCGCCGACGAAGTAAAATTGCCTGTCAGCACCAAGGGATTTTTTTCTAACGATGATAGAGTAGTTGTGTATGATTTTCTCGAACTGTCAGAAAAAGACGGATACAATTTGCCGTTTAAGATATGGGGCTACTACACCACAGCAAACGCGATTACTACCCCTTCTCTCGAAAGAGGGGTTCGATTTTTGAGCAAAGCATTTGAATATCTGGGTCTTGAAAATGAGTGTACGAGGGAGGAATTGGAGAGAGTTGTAGGATACATTTTTGAGCGCGAACTACTTTATGTGAAGAAAAAAGATTGATAAAATATGTAACGAAAAGAGTTGACAACAAATCAAAAAATTCTTAATTAATCATGTGCTGGCGGTGTAGCTCAGTTGGTTAGAGCATGCGGCTCATATCCGCAGCGTCCGGGGTTCAAGTCCCTGCACCGCCACCAAGAATTTGAACTGATGAGCCGGGAATTTTAACCCGGCTTTATTTTTTTGTTGAAAAGGCAAGAAATATTCTATATTTAAGAGAAAGTGATAGTGAACAGCGAAAAGTCGATAAAAGCGCAAAAAAATTTTTCATAATTATTTCTATAAGCTACAATAGTCATTAGTTTGGGACAGTCAATCGCATAAGGACGTATTTTCAGTTTTCCGGTAAGTCACTGAATTGTACAAAGCAAGGGACGTAAAGAAGGGGGTAATATGACTCTAACCAAAGCCCGTATAGTAGAAAATCTTTTCGCGAAGAACCTTTTCACGAAAACAGAGTCCACGGAGATCGTTGAGACAATTTTCGAAATCATGAAACAAACCCTGGAAAAAGGGGAAGATGTCCTCATCAGTGGTTTTGGCAAGTTCAGCGTTAAAGATAAAAATGAACGCCGGGGCAGAAACCCTCAAACTGGAGAACCTATAATTCTTTCATCCCGACGGGTAGTCACCTTTAAGTGTTCGGGAGTGCTGAGGCAGAAAATAGACAAAGGGATATAATATTTCTTTTTTGCCAGGAATCCCAATAAACTATCCAGTGCGTGTTAGTCTGAAGGCTATTCGGGGGAAGAAGTTTCTTCGGAAAGCGGATTCAGGGGTATTGTAACGGGGGCGGTTGGAGAGAATTCAATGCGCCCTCTTTTTGTAGAAGGAGAGGGCAGGTTTGAATAACGAGGAAGGGTCTCAAGTTAAACTGGTACCTTCTGACAAGAACCGGGTGACTTTTTTTATCTCCGGTTCTGTAACCATTGAAAATTCTGTCCAGGTCAGGAAAGAAATCCTTGCCAAAGTAACTTCTGATATTTCTGTCAACGTGGTTGAATTTGATCTTGGTGGCGTAACGGTCATGGACAGCGCTGGCATAGCAGTGCTGGTGGATGTCCAGAAATACCTTAAAGAACATGGATTTGAGTTTCACATTGTTAGCCTTCCTTCTAAAGTTTCCGGATTTTTGAAGCTTGTAGACACTCATAGCTTGCTTGTGTCCAAGGAGGCTCTCCGACCTAAGAAAAAACGTAACGTTATAGAGTACATCGGTGAAGTAACCCTTGAAGGTCTTGAGGAGTGTCGTTCGGTTGTAACGTTTTTGGGTGAAATTGTTGTGGCCCTTGCGTCTCTAATCAGGCATCCGAAGCGAATGAGATGGGATGACTTTTTTCTTTTCGTGGAGAGAGCGGGAACCGATGCCCTGCCCATAGTTTCCCTTTTGAGTCTTTTGATGGGTCTTATTATGGCTTTCCAGGCTGCTGTCCAGTTGCGGCAGTTTGGAGCGAACATATTTGTGGCCGATCTTGTTGGAATATCGATACTCAGAGAACTGGGGCCTCTTTTGACTGCGATCATCATTGCGGGGCGCTCAGGAGCTTCTTTTGCAGCTGAAATCGGTACAATGAAGGTATCGGAAGAAATTGATGCTCTCTCAACCATGGGATTCAAAGCGGTATCATTTCTTGCACTTCCCAGGATTCTTGCTGCCACTTTTGTTGGTCCCTTTTTAACACTGGTTGGTGATTTCGTTGGTGTATTCGGTGGCCTGATTGTAGGTATGATCAGTCTCGATTTAAGTCCTACCGCATACCTGGAAGAGACTTACACCGCCATAACTTTTTTTGATCTTTTTTCTGGGCTGATTAAAAGTGTTGCCTTTGCCGTACTTATTGCAGGAGTTGGGTGCCTGCGCGGTTTTCAGGTCGAAAGAAGTGCAGACAGCGTTGGAAAGAAAACCACTTCCGCTGTGGTTAGCGGTATTTTCCTTATCGTTTTTGCGGATGCTATTTTTACCATAATTTTTCACTACTTCTAAAGAATAGTGACAGGATGCATTTTGAAAGAAAGAGCCGAAAACGAGCCCATTATTGAGGTTAAGGATTTAACTGCAGGATTCGGGGAAGAGATTATTCTCAAGGACGTCACTTTTTCCGTCTATCCGGGTGAGATATTCGTAATTATCGGGGGTAGCGGATGTGGCAAGAGTACACTTCTTAAGCATATTGTTGGCCTCTATACCCCGATTTCTGGTAATGTAATCATTGATGGAGACGATATAACCACGGCGGATGATTATGTGTTAAACAGAATTCTACGTAAGATCGGGGTGCTGTTTCAATCGGGGGCTCTTTTCAGTTCCATGACAATCTGGGAAAATATTGCGCTTCCCCTTCAGGAATTTACTTCTTTGCCTGAAGATGTGATAGATATCCTGGTAAGGATGAAGCTTCAGATGGTACACCTGGAAGGATATGAAGACAGATATCCATCGGAGCTAAGCGGAGGGATGCAGAAAAGGGCTGCGCTAGCTAGAGCCATGGCGCTTGATCCAAAGATTCTGTTTTTCGATGAGCCTTCGGCGGGTCTTGACCCGGTCACGGCCGCAGAAATTGACCTGTTGATAAAACAACTGAATACCAGCCTGGGGACGACCATGGTGATAGTTACCCATGAGCTGGCGAGCATTTTCAATATCGCCGAAAGGGTTATAATGCTTGATAAGGAGGCCAAGGGAATTATTGCATCCGGGACTCCGCAACAGTTAAAGGAAGAAAGCGATGACGTACGGGTTCAAAACTTTTTCAATAGAAAACCGGCCCTATCAACCTTTGGAAAGAAAACGGGGGCTATGTAAGTATGCCTAGCAGAGTTAACAAGTTTAAGTTGGGTCTTTTTGTACTGATTGGTTTTAGTCTTGCCCTGATTGCGCTTATATGGATAGGTGCTTCGGAGTTTTTCCATAAGAAGGCCACATACGTGAGTTATTTCCAGGAATCCGTAAAGGGTCTACAGAAGGGAGCAACAGTGAATTACAGGGGTGTGGGAATAGGGCGCGTTGCGGATATTCGTCTGGCACCCGATGGACGGTTAATAGAAGTGGTGATGAACCTTGATCCGAGTTTCTGCGTGGATGATACTCTGTGCGTAAGGCTAAGAGAACAGGGCTTGACGGGACTGCGTTTTCTGGAAATAGACACCAAACCTCCTGGAATGAAAGAATATACGCCCAAGATTAGTTTTAAGCCTCCATATCCGGTAATTCCGGCATATCCGTCCGAGATACAACAGTTGAAAGCGGCCATGGAGACAATTTATCAGAAAATCCTGGCTGTTGATGTGGAAGGGATCTCGGAGAAACTGAACAAGTTCGTGGAGGAAGCGTTAAAACTAATTCGTAATGAGAACTGGCCAGAAATCATTGCTCAAATCAAGAATAGTACCGCGTCATTTCAGAGCATAGCACGAAAAATTGACGAGGGGACGAATCCTGAAGATATAAACAAGCTCGTGAAAGGTGCCGTTAAGACGCTTCAGTCCATCGATTCAATAGCAGAAACCGTGCAAAAAGAAATAAAGAGCAAAGAATTTAAGGCTTTTATGGTGGACCTCAGAGAGGGAGTGGCAGCGGCAAGAGATACATTTGTAAATCTTTCCACCAGTTCAGATGCTTTCAGTCCCGAGAGACTCAAGGAAATTAGTGATGGGCTGAGACGCATTGTTTTGCAAACAAATGAAATTCTTGAGAATGTTGGGCAGGATGTCAAGGGTGTGAGTGGTGAGCTTCATCAGGGATTGATTGAACTGACAAAGCTGTTGAAAAGCCTGGAGATACTGGTGGATACGCTTAGAAGCAAACCGAACGTGGCAGTTTTTGGAACGCCCACCAGAGAGCCTTTTAAATAGGTCTGATAAATGCAGGGGTATGAAATGAAAAAAGTTGCCATAACGCTTGTTGTATTTTTTCTGATTCAGCTCACGGGATGTTTTGGCGTGTATAAGCTTGAAAGGCCCATTATCCACTATCAGTTAAACCCTGAGGTGGAAACCGTTGATTGTGCGGTAAGGGCTGATCATGTGTTACTGGTCATGCCTGTTCTGGTCGCGCCGCCTTACGATTCGAGCCGCTTGATGTACAGTTCCGGTAATTTCAAAGTTGAACCTTCGGTGCACTATCGCTGGATAACGGCTCCAGATAGCATGATCAGGGCCTATCTGGTGAAAGCGTTAAAAAATATGTCGGTATTCGGGAATGTAACCGCGCACGAAGGTCTACTAAGTGCCGATTATGCTTTGGAGACTCAGGTATCAAGGCTTGACTGTACAAGGACCAAAACGGGACACACGGCGCATTTGCAGGCCAGCGTGGTGCTGATAAAGAATTCCCGGAAGGCGAGCAAGGGACGCAAAATTTGTCTGAAAAAATCCTACAACGTGCTTGAAGACGTTCAGGGAGGCGAAAGTCCGCCGGATATAAATAATGTTGTGGTGGCGTTGAATCAGGCTTTGAAGAAGTTCTGTCTGGAATTACAAAAAGATCTATGTGACTATTTCTCAGGTAACCAATAAAAAACCCGGGGAACGGAGCCCCGGGTTTCTTCCCTTTTAGTACATGTCAGCACCCATTCCGCCACCACCGGGCATTGGAGCTTCTTTCTCTTTCTTAGGTTTCTCTGCTACCATAGCCTCAGTGGTTAGCAACAGAGATGCTACACTGGCTGCATTCTGAATGGCAAATCGAACTACTTTTGTCGGATCGATTACACCGGCTTCAATCAGGTCTTCATATTCTTCTTTCTCTGCGTTGAAGCCATATGCTCCTTCTTTTTCTTTAACTTTTTCAACAATTACAGAGCCTTCGTAGCCGGCATTGTTGGCGATCTGCCTCAACGGCTCTTCGAGGACTCTCTTGATGATATCAGCACCCGGCTGTTCTTCTGCATCCAGTTTCAGTTTTTCCACTGCCGGGATACATCGCAGAAGAGCCACACCACCACCAGCAACGATACCCTCTTCTACTGCAGCCCTTGTTGCGTTCAGTGCGTCTTCAACTCGAGCTTTCTTTTCTTTCATTTCAGTTTCAGTTGCGGCGCCAACACTTATTACTGCAACGCCACCAACCAGTTTCGCAAGTCTTTCCTGCAGTTTTTCGCGATCGTAATCGCTGGTGGTTTCTTCGATCTGAGTTCTGATCTGTTTAACTCTTGCCTCGAGTTCGGCAGGATCGCCACCACCGTCCACGATGGTCGTGTTGTCTTTGTCTACGGTTACTCTCTTAGCCGTACCAAGGTCGTTCAAAGTGATGTTCTCGAGCTTGATACCAAGATCTTCAGAAACTACCTGGCCACCGGTAAGAATTGCGATATCCTGCAGCATCGCTTTCCTTCTGTCACCGAAGCCAGGAGCCTTGACAGCACAAGCTTTGAGTGTTCCTCGAAGCTTGTTAACCACGAGCGTTGCAAGTGCTTCTCCTTCGACATCCTCGGCAATGATAAGGAGCGGTTTACCCATCTTTGCGATCTCTTCGAGGATTGGGAGAAGGTCCTTCATGTTGCTTATTTTCTTTTCATGGCAGAGGATGTAGGGTTCTTCTAGAACCACTTCCATTTTTTCGGGGTCAGTTACAAAGTAAGGAGAAAGGTAACCGCGATCGAACTGCATACCTTCGACGATCTCAAGGGTTGTCTCAAGACCTTTTGCTTCTTCAACGGTAATAACGCCTTCTTTTCCAACCTTGCTCATCGCTTCCGCAATGATGTTACCGATGGTCGGATCGTTATTGGCAGAAATAGTACCTACCTGAGCGATTTCTTTCTGATCTTTGGTTTCTTTGCTTATTTCTTTCAGTTTCTTAACAACCTCGTCAACAGCCTTGTCGATGCCTCTTTTGAGCGCCATCGGGTTATGGCCGGCTGCTACCAGTTTGGAACCTTCTCTATAAATTGCTTGAGCCAGGATGGTAGCAGTGGTCGTGCCGTCACCAGCCACGTCACTGGTTTTGCTGGCAACTTCTTTAACCATCTGAGCGCCCATGTTTTCGAACTTGTCTTCAAGTTCGATTTCTTTTGCTACCGTAACACCGTCTTTGGTTACGGTTGGAGAACCAAAAGTTTTCTCGATGATTACGTTTCTTCCTTTTGGTCCGAGGGTAATTTTTACAGCATCAGCTAAGGTATCTACACCTTTTTTAATTTTCTCTCTTGCTTCGGTGAAATATTTAATTTCTTTTGCTGCCATAGTCCATCACCTCTCTTCTAAATTTTTTTATTCAATAACTGCCAGAATATCATCTTCGCGCATAATGAGGAGTTCTTCGCCTTCAACTTTTACTTCGTTGCCTGCGTATTTAGAAAAGAGCACCTTGTCGCCTTCTTTTACTGTAAGGGGAACAGTGGTACCGTTTTCGAGGATTTTGCCATTGCCAACTGCGATAATTTCGCCCTGTTGAGGTTTTTCTTTTGCTGTGTCAGGAATGATGATACCGCCTTTAGTTTTTTCTTCTTCTTCAAGTCTTCTAACAATCACTCGATCTCGCAATGGTCTCAGTTTCATGTTACCATCTCCTTTCTCTGCTGGAATTTGTTTATGACGGTGTTCTTATTAGCACTCAGTTCTCTCGAGTGCTAATATTAACCAGCGGCATCAAAATTTTTCAAGTATTATTTTGAGGAATTAGCAAAAAAAAAGGCCGGATAACGAGAATTCCTAACTTGAAATGCCCTAAATAAGTATTTTTTTTGTTAATTTTGAATTTTTTCTCGCTAAAACTACTTCGACGAAACTCCCGCTTCATCAAAAGTTTTCATCTCAGCGAGTATCCGGGCACTGGCTTCCACGATAGACATCCCAAGGGCTGCTCCTGTTCCTTCGCCAAGCCTCATATCCAGTTCCAGTATTGGTTCAAGTCCCAGGTGTTTCAGGGCAAATCGATGTCCGGGCTCCGCAGACCTGTGGCTCGCAATCATGAATGGTATCACCGATGAGGTAATGGTTGCGGCAATAAGAGCCGAGGCGGTGGTGATAAACCCGTCCAGTAGCACCGGAAATCTTCTTCTGGCGCACCCCAGGATTATCCCCGCAAGCCCTCCTATTTCGAATCCACCAACCTTCCTGAGGATATCAACCCCGTTTTTACTGTCGGGTCTGTTTCTATCTATTGCCTTTTCTATGATCGAGGTCTTGTAGCGAATCCCTTCATCGTTAAGACCGGTACCCGGTCCGGTAACTTCAGCGGGTTTTACCCCTGTAACCACCGATGTGATAGCGCTTGACGGGGTTGTGTTCCCTATTCCCATGTCTCCCAACCCGACAAGCCTGAAACCACCCGGAATCGATTCTACCAGCTTAATACCTTCATATAAGCATTCCCATGCCTGTTCTTCTGCCATGGCAGGGCCTTCAGCTAGATTATTCGTTCCATAGGCTATTTTTCGGTTCACGATCCCGGGAGACTGAGGCAGGTCTGAGGCAACTCCCATGTCCACAACGATTAACTCTGCACCAACATGGTTGGCAAGAACATTTATGGCGGCTCCTCCGTTCAAGAAGTTAAGCACCATCTGGGCTGTCACTTCCTGCGGATAAGGGCTAACCCTGGTTTTCGCTACTCCATGATCAGCTGCAATGGTAAAAATGTGTTTGCCACTTACTTCAAACGGTACTCTGCCTGCCATTCCGGCCAGTTTAATGGATAGTGCTTCCAGTTTGCCCAGAGAACCAGGAGGCTTGGTAAGCTGATCCTGCCTGGATGCCGCTTTTTCCATGGCCTCTTGATCAAGATTCCTTATTTCGCCTATACACTTTTCCACGTATCTTTTCTTGCTCATTATATTTCTCCGTATCAGAAATTTTTACCGGGGGTAATAGTATATTTTTCAACAAGGAAAGCAGGGTTATAGGAAAGCTTTGCCTGTCTGAGACCTTTTTGGCCCATGTCCTGTTCTCTGTTAATGTATTCGTAACCAGACCACAGATTTTTGCAGCACACCTGGTTTATTGCCGGATAAAGTCCCCTGGTTTTGGGATTGGCTTTTTCCACGTGCACCACCGCTGTCTTCTTGTTCAGGCGCTCGCCAAGACTGAAGGCTTCGACCTTTCCGTTGATCAGAATTACGCCACCATCAAAACGAAGTTGCTTCCAGTGGTAGAGGGCTTCAAAGGCTGCGAAATCCTCACTGCTGAGTGTTGGATTCTCTGCACAGTCCTTAAGGTTGCACCATTCTTCCTGCATTTCGAAACAGAGTTTGATGGTTTTATCGTTGAGAGGTTCAAAAACGAAATCAAAATTTTTGAGGAAGTAGTTGAGATGATTCTTTTTTTTGCGCAGCTTTTTCCCTCTGAGCTCTTCTTTAAGCATGAATGAGAGCATAGTGTCCAGAACCTCCAGGGATATATTTTCTCCCGCGGGTGGCATGAAAAAGTGTTTGTCAGGTTCCGGACACGCGAGAATGAGCAAGATATTGTCCAGGAAAGAGACCTGGAACTGGTAGCTATGTCTCCATATGAAGACATTTGTAAAGGTGAATTCGGAAATGACGGGTTCTGTCTTTTCGAAAACCTCGCTGATTATAGTT
>Ga0116200_10000074_pt1 | contig 22669 bp, 28 predicted proteins | sample Mar14436cmmetaG_FD_94478 | JGI IMG/M metagenome (GOLD analysis project Ga0116200, IMG submission 94478) | Marine hydrothermal vent microbial communities from Guaymas Basin, Gulf of California to study Microbial Dark Matter (Phase II) - Marker... ... | reverse complement strand
CTTCAATCAGTCGGGTTTCAAGTTAGCAGAGAACAGGCTGGTCTTATCAAAGGTTGGTGGAATTCCGATAAAACTCCATAGAGAGATAAAAGGGGTTGTAAAGGGTGTGATTATAAAGAAGGAGAAATCTGGAAAGTGGTTTGCTATCTTTCAGGTTGAGGATAGCCCAAAACCTTTACCAAAAACAAATCGTATAGTAGGAATTGATGTTGGTGTAAAGCATTTCTTAACAGATTCTGACGGTAGGCAAATAGAAAATCCAAGATTTTATGAGAAATCTCTAAAAAGGATAAGATGGTTACATAGAGAGTTGTCAAGAAAGAAGAAAGGGTCTAATAACAGAGAAAAAGCAAGGGTAAGGTTGGCAAGAGCGTATGAAAAACTGGTGAATCAGAGAAACGATTTCTTGCATAAGTTGTCGAGGTTTTATGTAGATAATTATGATGTTATCGCTATTGAGGATTTGAAGATAATAAATATGGTTAGAAATCATTGGTTGGCTAAAGCAATATTAGACTCATCTTGGAATAAGTTTTTTGAGATGCTATCCTACAAGGCTGAAAGGGCTGGTAGGATAGTTCTAAAAGTAAATCCAAAGGGAACATCTAAAGGAGATAAAAATTTGGACAGAGACTATAGAGCATCTATCAATATCCTCAATAGAGGGTTAGTAGGGTTGGGACGACCCGAATTTACGCCTGTGGAGACTGAACCTCTACCCGTCAGGGCAAGTTCGGTCGTTGAAGCAGGAAGCCCTATCCAATCTCCGATTGGTTAGGGTAGTTCACTCCCTAATAATCAAAAACCTATCCTCTAAATTTACTTCTTTTAATCTATCGCAAATTAAAATTTCCTTTTCGTAGGAGACATTGATAACTGGTTTAGCACAACATATAACATCTCCCTGATAGCGATAACATACAGTATAGAGTGGTGCTAATTTCTGGTAGATATTATCTTTTGGCAATTCAACAGTTTTATTACTCTCCAGATACATGCCAATATAGATAAAAATAAGAAACACCGCAATAATTACAGCCCATTCTAAATAATTTTTTAGTTCCATCTTATAAATGCCTCTTTTCAACATACCTCCTCAATTCATCTATAAGTTCTGCTTGTGCATCACCATCATCTAAGATTTCCATAAATCTGCCCTTCTCTGACTCAATCTTCCGCATTATTATAGGTCTCGGGGCTTCAAGTTTTATATCCCCCTTTATCAACTTTGGTTTGCACTTAACAGTCCCATCTGGTTCGGTAACGCACCCAGGGATAAAAACCTTTTTCTTTGGTATTGGAATCTCCACCATTTTTACATCACCTCAATAATTTATTGATGAGTGTATTTAAAAATTCAATGCCTTGGTAACCGTAGATTATAACCCTCTCCGTATCCTTTGTTAGGACGCCCAATTTTCTTGTTATTACGGGGTAATCATAAACGATGACGGGGACTATCCACATATTTGGGTTATTTGTTCCCTCTATCCGTGCCAACACCCTTGTCCTCGGGTCTCCACTATAAATATCAACCACATCTATTTGGTATTCTGGGGGTAAATTCATATTCGCCCTATTTACTGCAAGATGCATCCTCTGACATACTGGGCAATATAAATCAAGGAATAATACTCTCATAGTAACCCCCCGCAATATGGACACCTAACAGGACACCTCCCAATGCACCTTATCTTCCTACCACAATGCTTACATTTTACTCTCATTTTACTTCTCCCACAACTCTATAGTAGAGGCCATCCCCCCACCAAAGATTATTGGATGATTCTGTTGCTTTTCTACACCATTCCTCTGCTTCTTTTCTTGATTTAAATTTCATAATCTTATATTCTACATCCTTCCCAAGTCCCAATCCCCAAACAGTTATGATTTTTATTTTAAATTTTTTCATTTATCGCCAAGCATTTACAATAACCCTGTTCCTCCCTCCATTCCTCCATCCTATTCTGAATGTCCTCAAATTTTTCTTCAAATATATTACCGAAAACTTCTTGAAGATAAATACACGCCCTAACATTACCATCAACATCAATTGCACATCTTGTAACTCCCGCCCTGCAAATATCACATTCTACACCCAATTTGATTAGTGGATGATTTAATTTTTGGAAATATCTGCAATAAAATTTATAAGGTATGACAAACCGAGAGTATCTATCATTAAATGCAATAAACGGCAACACCAGAATTTTACTTTTATATTCAATTGCCAGATTTAACATTTCCTTTATGAATAGAAAATTTGACTTATCAACTGCCCAATTTATCCATGTGGGGATTGAATAGTCCTTACAAATTCTTAGAAAATGGCAAGCATGATTAAATGCATCGGGTAAATCTTTCCACCTATCATCAAGGTCATTCGGGTATTTTATTGTAACATGAATTTTTTTAACATTAAGTTTATGGATTAAATCATGATTTACCGCTCCAGATGTAAAGATTGTCGGCTTAATTTTTTTAATTCTATAAACTTCATCACAATATTTATTAATATTGGGCAATAACATTGGCTCTCCACCAGAGAGAGTTATCGCCTCGACATCTGGGAGTCTTTTCAGCAGGGTTTTAAATTTAGATAAAGAGATTTTTTTATTTCCACTACGCCCCACAAAACAACCGATACACCTATTTATACACGCATTGGTCACTTCAATTGTAACGACTTGCATATTAGCCACCTATAATGAATATTCAATCCCCCTCAATCTTTTTTCAATTCTCAACAATCTATAATAGATATGTGCATGTTCTTCTGAGGAGAATCTAACACTCTCCTTTCCTTTTATTCCAACATCCCATTTCAATTTACCCTTCTCCTCGACAGGTCTAATATAGATTTCTCCTTTCACCATAATCACCTCCCGAGGCATTCATCTATCGTCGATTTAATCAATTCCACTACCCCTCTCTTTTTCTTTTTCTTTTTACGGAACAACTCATCTAATTTCATAACACACCACCTGACCTATCTTTTAATTTTTAACAACAGAGAGGCAAAAGCAATATCAAACAACCACTCATTATATTTAATATGGACGCCGAATCTATCGACAACATAGGAGGAATTCCCGTCAAATGTGTATGTTATATCAAATTGCTCTTTACAGAACAAGGAGGGATTATCTAAATATCTAAGATAAAAATTGCGTGCTAATTCAAATTCTTTAAGGATTTCTTCCTTTAGGGTTTTCTTTATTTTTTTATCAACCCTACTGATAACCCTATCAATATCGAATGGTTTTCTCTTCACTACAATCCCTCTTTATAACAATCAAAATGACCGCCTACCTCCTTACATGTTCCGTTATAATATTCAAATTCGCAATCAGGACATCTCTTATACATTAATTTAGAGCAATTTCTAACATAATAGACGCCACCTCTACATTCCATGAGTAAATCGCCCTCACATTTAGTTATGCACCCGCCCTCCTCCTCTTGTGGGGGGAAGAGGATAAGCAATGCCATCAATGTAATCAATGTTATTGTTACAATCCCAAGATATATCAGTTCCCTTCTCATCACAAATCACCCCACCTATGTAGTTGCAATCTACCCAACGCAAGAATTACATCTGGGACTAATACACTTTCTTCTGAAATTTCCTTACGGTATGTTCTATCATAAACAAACCACCCTTCCTTTAATAATGAATTTAATTCTGCCAAACTGTAGGGTCTCCTATCAATTAGTTCCCCCTCAACAAATAATAATATCTCCTTCTGGGTTAATGCAAACTCCTTTGATTTTTTGGTAAAGTCAATAATCGCAATCATTTACATCCTCCTCCTACCATATCCCTCTTCTTCTTCCTCAAATAATTCTTCAAACACACCAGTCTTTGCTACAGAAAATTTGACAAATTTATCTCTGACCACATCATCAATATCAATCTGAACAAGGGAATCATAAATCCTAAAGTGTATAAATGCATGTAACTGAACTAAAAATGCATGGAGATATTTTAATTTTGATGCCTCATCCGCAAAGAGGTATTTCATTAAAAATCCCTCCTTACCCATAAAGATTAGTGAATACTCACTCTGTAAATCTGATTTTACCTTATCTTGCTCTGGCGATAGCAAACGCAGGTATTCAAATAAAATTCTCTGAGAGATGTCCACGAGATGCATTAACCTATCTCTCGTGATGATTCTTAGACCAAGTCTATTAACTAAAGCGAATAACGATTCTAAATCATAGCACATATCTATGAGGTAATGGAAAGATTCGGGAGTTTTATCACGCAATCTCAACCAATCCATTGGTTCAACAGTTATTTTCATTTTTTCTTGGGGGCTGGGGAGGGTGTTAATCTTTCGATTGTTGATAGTATTTGTTTAAATCGTTCATCAACTTTTCTGTATAGTGGTGAGTCTATATCTCTTAAGACTTCGGCAATTTCAGTTCTAAGACCCTTAATTGCATTTTTTAGAGTGACTACCGAAGATTCTGCTATTAGTTGATTAATCCTCATGTCCTGAATTGTTGTTAATGAATTTGCTAAATTATCAGACATGGAGGCAAGTTTCTCCGCCATAATCTCAAGAGACCCACGATAAGAATCAATTGCCTTCATCTGGGTATTTTTAGCAATTCTCAAATCCTCAATTTCTTTTTGGTAATCCACCTCTTTTTCTCTTATTTTCTGTAATTCAGAATAAAGACGGGATAATTCCTCTTTATACCTCTCAATCATAATTTCATATTGCTGTCTCTCCTGGTCTGCTAAATGTATTATATTAACTTCCCTGCCATCCTCGGCATCAATCTGTCTATCGGGGATTAGATAGAGGTTGAGACCATCATAAACATAATTGGAATCGAACTTCCCACCCTTAATTTGAGTTACTGGATTGTTGCCCCTAAATAAATGAGAGAAGGATGTCGCACCTTTTATAGGTATGAAGGATTTTCCTTCATCATCAATTAGCCAGGGATACCACAATAAATACCCGTGAGGTGTTTGGTATAGGCAAAACCCTTTAAGATGTAATTTCTTATAAACATAATCGTTCTTTAAAAACCACACGGGGTAGAAATCACCTACAATCTCTAATTTTAATGTTCTTAGCCTCTCCTCCTTCTTTAATTTTTTAAAATATCTATCCGCCAATTCTTTGATTTCCTGATATTCATCAAATTCCCGCTCTTTTTTTAATCTTTCGAGTTCACGCTGTAATTTAACTTTTTCCGCTTCAATCTCCGCATATTGTCTCTGCAACCCCTTATCTATCAAATCAAATAAATCTAAAGCACCAGTAGGTGGCTTAACAACATAGGTTTTCTTAACTCTTTTAAACAACTTATTCTTTAGACCGACCAATTTTTCAAGTAGAGGTATCATTTTTATTCTTCCTCAATTTCTTTTAATACGCTCGGTTTTTCTCTTGGCTCACCAAGACGCCCATACCCTGCCTTTACCTCTTTCTTGGGTCTGAAAACGAAAAAGAGGATAATTGCCACAACAATTATTATGATTATAATTGGATAAGTTGGGATAGATGGTAGGAGAGATGGTTGAGAAACCTCGAAGGATGTTATCACCTCATCATTAGCAATTACATAATACTCCCCCGCCTCCTCTGGGGTAAATTCAATGAATTCGCCTGAACCATAATCAATAACCGCCGATTTCCCATTTTCTTCTTTTTCAATAGACCATGCGGTTGGGGTGCTAAAGGTAACCACAAGTTCCTCCCCGACTTTTTCTGGTTTATTCTGAATCGAATAACTAAATTTGGGGGTGAGGGTAAAGGAATACTCCGCTTCTTTATACCCCTTTGCCCTACCGATTATCTTGTGTTCTCCCTCATCGAATGTTATGGACGCCTGATTTGAATACTTCTCGCCATCAATTTCCAATTCTGCATCTTGGATGGGTCTCCCCAAAACATCAACTAAACTAACAACACACAACCTACCAACCTCTGGCTCTGGAACAATCTTTATCTTTGACTCCATCAATGGGGGTTGGAAACATTTTTTAACAGATTTGTATCCCTCTTTCGTCACATTGACACAATACCTGTATAAATCAACAACAATCGGTTGTCCAGAATATGTGTAGGTAATAATTTTTTCTCCAGTATCTCTATCATATTCGCTAACCCTGATAGTAGCATCTGTAATTTTCTCTTTCGTCTTCTTATCGACGACATTAATTACAACATCATCACCCAATTTCGGTTCTCTCGGAACAATTAAAACTTCCAGTTCATTTAACTTTTCTTCCTCCTTTTCAGTAGGCACTAATGATTTAATTACTGTAATTTCAAAATTGACGGGTGTTTCATACCTAACATTCTTATAATAATAAACAACAGTTAATTTGCAGGAATAAGTCCCTGGGTCTAAATTAACTGTATTAACTGTAATGTCAAGAGTTAAATCCTTCTCTGAATCTAAGAATCCGAACGAGCCCTCAACCCCAATTGGTTTTGAAATCCCTTCTGCGGTAGTGATAACATCACCCTCAAGGATAACATCCCTTATTTCAATTTTTTCAGGGTAATGGTTTCTCAAGGATAACCTCATTTTGGTTTCCGTGCCTTCCTCAAAAGTCTTCTTATACAAAGAAAAAGACGGCTCTAAAAAACCAACAGTTTCCTCTTTAATATTTACTTCGATGGGGATTTTTATCGTATCGGAATTGGAAATTTTAATATACGCCAAACCCTCTTTACCACGGATGATTACATAAAATCTTGTTTCTTCAAAAGGTGGTAAGGATAAAGAAGTCAGTCCAGGAAGTGCTATGGAAGTATCGGTTGAGGATATTGTGATACTCTCAGTAATATTATTATCATTAGTTATAGTCACCTCGTAGAAGTCAACACCTCCTTTTTTTATTGTCGTAGAGATTCTATCTGGGGAGATTTCAAGAGCATAAACACAACAAGACAACAAGATTAACCCGAATAAAAATACTAATTTTTTCATTTTTCACCTCCAAAATTTTTTTTAATATTATATATTAGAGTTTTGTTTTAAAAATAATTTCTAATTTAAGATTAAGATATGTCCATGCCAAGTTCTTTCAATTCCCCGACAGTTAATTCGCCCCGTTTGATTAATTCTTCAACAGTTGTGAAGTAATGGTTATATCTATCATAGAATGTATCGAAATAATCAAGAGGCATCTGACACACGGGACATTTCCTAACATTCTTTTTCCTCGCATACCATTCATGACCGCAAATTTTACAGGTTTTGAAATACCTCGGCTTGGGTTTTTCACCCCCGCATATCGGACACTTAGAATCCTCTTTTATCGGTCTCCAGACATACCCGCAATATTGACAAGTTCTTGGCGGTCTTACTTTTAATCTTCTGTGGCATCTCGGACATTTTTTAGTATCCTCACTAAACGGAATCCACTCGTGACCGCAGAACGCACATCTTCTGGAAATATCATGCTGAAGTTTATGACACTTTGGGCATATTACAATACCATTTATAGGAATCCACTCATGACCACAAAATTTACAAGTGATAATTATCTTTTCCTTTGCCAATTCTGGATTTTCTTTTATTAATTGATAGAATCTCAAACCCTCGGGGGTTAATTTGACCAAAACATTCCTCTTAGAGATGATGACCCTTTTTAGAAGCCCCTTCCTTTCAAGTTGGCGAACATGGTGGTTTGTCCTGTCATACTCCCCCCCAACCTCCCAAATTAAATCAAATAATGATAATTTTCCACGCTCGCCAAGTTCTCTTATTATCACTAAATCTATATCCTTCGGTGCAGGTTTTGGGGTCGGGGCTGGTCTTATTTCTATACCAAGAAAGGCGGGGAAACCAAGCACTATTTTCTGCATCCTACCTCGTTATTAGATAGATGGCAATACCAACAATGATTATTATCAGGAGATACCAATAGGGAAATGGACAATCCTCAGGGCATGACCACCAAGTTTCCCCCTCACTACAAATTCCATCCCCACATATAACCTTGGGCAACGGCTTTCCACGGATTATAGAAGTTGGGACTACCTTCTGCTCTGGGAAATCTGCAACGATGAAAGTCAGCGTCCCATCTATCTTAATAATATCCTTAGGTAAGCATGCGGTTAGAGGAATCGCAACTGTTTTTTTGGGTTGCAATGGAATTTCCGACACAGGGAAACCTTTAAAATATTTGGATATTGACGCCGAGGGGTAGAGGATTACATTAACCATTGTTTTGCCAGTCCATGTAACATAAATTAATTCTGTTTTACAATCATCTGTGATGGTTATCTCAAAGGGAGTGGGTTCTACCTCAAGTTCTGGAATTTCTGGAATTGTTGTTGTTCCGCCCACCATTGCAGGATAATATTGACATAATGGGTAGTTATCAACATTGTTTGTCCCAATCTCTAAAGCAATATAACCTCTGCTCCCATCTATCTCGCCATAACAAAAACCATCAGAACCGCAGGGGCATGTGGGGGAGAGAGACTGCCAGTAATTACCACCTATAAGAGACCCAGAAGTAAAGATTCTTGTTCCTCGCTGTGGCTGAACATTCCAATAATTAATATCAGATGTAACGAGATTAACATCATCTGTATTATTAAACAAATTATTATAGATTAGATTTTTTGTAGAGTGGTCTGATAAAACAGCACCATACCCATTATCGGAAATAATATTAAAATAAATCTTGGAGTTATTTGAACCCTCAATATATATACCCTGTTGTGAATTATGGGATATTTGAGAATTATATAAAGTATTATGTCTTGAATATGAAAAATCTACCCCGATTGTATTAGACCTGACTATAATATTCGATAGAGTATTATAATGAGAATCTTCAATCATAACTCCGTAATCATTTGACATTACTGTAGTGTCCTCAACGAGATTATAGTTGGAATAATCACCAACATCATAAAATCCGATATAGATACCGACAGAATCGGACGCATTATTACCATTAATATAAATATCTGAGAGGGTATTGCGATTAGAGCCCAAAAGAACAATACCGCCCACATCATTATCTATTAAATTCAAATCAGAGAGTGTGTTATAATTTGAATGGTCTAATTCTATACCTGCCGTCGGACAAGAGGAAATTTCAGTATTAGATATTTCACTATAATTTACATTATCGAAGAATATCCCTGCCGTATCCCAATCGGAGAGGTAACAATTGATAATCTCAATATTCTTAACAGAACTTGCGTAGATTCCATTTACTGCAACATCATCCCCATCAATTAAATGATTTTGACAGTTAAGGGTGATATTATCAGCGGAGATGGTAATGCAGTTGTCTGTCCCAGAATTAGTGATGTTCGCAGTAAGGATGTAAGTCTCACCAGCAATATCGAGAGTTGAACATGAATTTATTTGAGTTAATGCATCCACATTTGCCACTAATAACAGGATAACAAATAAAATTTTTCTCATTTCTCATCACCTCCATTACCTTTTTCTCGTCATCTTTCTACCACATCTCGGACATCTAATTGTGAAGCAAGGGACGCCCCGTGCATGTTTGGAGGTATACCCACAATTTGGGCATACACACCTTCCTCCTGGTCCCAAACCAAACCCTCCTTTACCTATAAATCTCCCCCTCATTTCCTTTTGAAAATATAAGGTAAAATCCTATGAGGAATAATATAACAACAATTGCTGGAGGTAAAATAAATTTAGATGATGACGGAATTTCTTCTGAAGTTAGATTTAATGGTGCTGGTTCAATAATTACAGGAATCTTGATTGTTGCTTCTTCCGTTAGTGATTTACAATCGAATTCTATTATCCCCTGTGCTGGTTCTTCCGCTTTTATATACAAATTAACGACATTTTCACCAGGAGAAACGACCACTTCGGGGGTTATATACTCCCCATAATATACATCAGGTAATTCAACATATCTCGAAATTTCTGTAGATATATTAATAGAGCAGAGTCCAACATCACCCATCCATTGCAGGGTGATATTCTTAATCCCAGATTCATTGACAAATAGCGAGGGGGGGGAAGCCCCAACTGTTGTTGCCAGTGGAGGGGGCGTATAAGTTCCACCACCTATAGGTATAATTGTAGTCGCAGTAATAGTTGAGGTTGTAGAGGTTGTAGTTGTAACAGTAATCTCATAGATAAAGTCATCCGTATCGGTTGCCGTTCCATCAGACACAGTAATTCTAATTGAGTAATTCCCAGCCTCTGCTTCGGTTGGAGTGTCTGAAATTTCTCCAGTTGCAGAATTTATATCAAAGAGAGTTGTGTTATCGCTCCAAGTTAATGTGTCAACTCCATCATCAACGTCAGGGTCTGTTGCATTGTAGTCATAAGTCCAAGTGCTTCCAGAATTTACCGAGACTGAAGTTAAGGGGGTTGTAATTGTTGGTGCTGTATTGCTAACAATTTTTGAAACTGAATCTGTCGTTGTATTTGTTCCGTCCGTAACTGAAACATTACAATAGAGCGCATTCCCTTTTACCCATTCTGAAGTGTTTGTCATTCCGCAATTTAAGGTTGTCCCATTTGCTTGGTTTGTCCAAGAACATTGTTTTATCAAATTTGATGAGTTATAGAGGTAAACAGTAACATTCATTACATCGTTGTCTGCATCTGTGATTGTGAAGGAACAATTTACTGGGGTTGTGTCTGTGTAGATTGTCGCTTGGTCAAATTGTAGATTTGAGATTTGTGGAGGTTGATTTGTTGAGGTTGTAGTCACATTCCAACTATCAACAGAACTCCCACGAAATTCTGCCGATAACCTAATCTGATTTTCCGATATTGAAGAAATATCACAACCATTTAATGCTTCAATTCGACTACATGTTTTCAGAACGGTATTATCTGAACTTAAAATTTTAAATGTAACATTTCCTTCTGATTTTGCATAGAATTTGTCCCAAGACCTTCCAGAAGGTAATGTTAGAAGTTTGGATGTTATATTACCCTTCCACGAACCTTTATGTTCAAATACCCTAATCCTGTCAGGTGTATCAAATCCAAAAACAAAATCCAAATCATAATCGTTATCCATATCTTTTAGTATTGCCTGATATTGTTCTTTATAATCTGAGCCTGACACAACAACATTATCATCCCAAACTGAAGGGTTATCTGTTCTGTTTAACCATCCAATTGTTCCTGTTGGCTTATTTGTCATTCCCGCCCCATATAACACATCAATTTTACCATCTCCATCAATATCTCCAATATCCAAATCATGTGCCCAACTAACATTCAATATCCTCGTTTTGTTCTCAAAGCCCCCAGTTCCATTATTGAAGAATAAAAAGACCGTATTATAAGTTGTTTCTTCCGCTATGAGAATATCGTTATCCCCATCATCATCTACATCGAGAATTGCACAACTCCTTGGGTCTGCACCTATCGAAGAGTCGCTCCAAACTAACTCCCATTCCCCACTCCAACTCGCTGGATTATCAGGACATTCCCTAACCTCCGCCCCGTAACCCTCATCCAGAAGAATTAAAACATCACAATCATCACCATCCCCAGTTAAATCCCCAGAACATACATCTATAGGATAATCTCCTTGCTTTATAAGATGAGTTATAAAGTTCTCACCATCTCTTTCTACCCATGTAATATTATTACCTCTCACCGACAGATAAAAATCCAAATCCCCATCATTATCAATATCTTTTACTGCCCCTGAATGTTCACTATTTGTCGAACCACAACCAACCCAAGTTCCCGTTGCTCCAGTGTTTCTAACTTTCCAAGTTGAAAAATCGTATGGGTCAGTATAATTTATCACTACCACATCCAGAAAAGAGCCAGAGGCATATCTAATTGCAAGAATGTCGTAATAACCTGTTTTATCATTGAATTCATATTTCACAAATCTCGTCAAATTGTCCAACTCAGTATATCCCGATGCTTTATGTATTGTCCAACTATTTAAGTTCCCAGAATTTTCTGCCCAGTGTAATGGACACGGGCAAGAAGTAATGTTATTAAAAATTATATCTGGAAAAGTATCATTGTTAATATCCAGAACCTCTCTCGTTTCTCTCAGCCCCCCTTCTTCGGTTGTGCTATCACTTATAACTATATGTTCTATAAAACCACGATATGTTTTATTCAATATCGCCTCACTATTAAGTAAATATACATTGTTCTTCTCAGATATTGCATCAGTAGTATTAAATTCATCTCTCCACACATCTCCAGAATAGGTAAATGTTATCATTGAATAGTTCCAATTACCTGCCAAATCCTTCGCCCATACTGTGAGATTGTTCTGACCCCACAACGAGGTTATAGTCATGGGAGGAGAAAAAGTTACATTTCCATTTCCGTTCAAATCGTATCTCCATTCAGAAATATCTTCATTTGCTGTTGCATCTAAGGTTAGAATATTGTTTACAGTATATTCTGCATTATTTTGGAGTGATAGGATTTGGATTGTTGGGAGAATTGTATCAATAGTGAAATTTATCGTTATCGAATCTGTATCAGATGCATTATTGTAATTAGTCGCAATAATTGTTACATTATGCGAACCATCTGATAATGTAGAAGTGTTACTGAATGAAGAACAATTTATACATGCCATGTAAATTGTTCCATTATTGTCAAATTCGTAAGTTATATTTGCGTTTTTTGTTATTGTTCCTGAAATGGTAATTGTTTGGGTGTTATAGATAGAACCTTCGGTGGGTGATGAAACAATAAGTAGTCCCGAAATTTCCTCTGCCCCCAGATTTCCATATCCTGCTGTTCCGATATAGTTCTCATACATCTGGGATATTTCGCTATCTGATAGCACAGTATCATTGTAAATTCTCACTTCAGAGAATTTTCCATCTATAAACCACTCAGAAGCATCATATCTCCTACCAATTGTAAGTTGACTATCTCCCGTGTTCAAGTCTCTATCTGCTGTTCCTATCGATGTCGCATTCACAAACCATTCAAGAGTTGTTCCATTATATGTCAAAACTTGCATTAGCCATGTAGAGGATACTGATGAGGTTGGTGTGTCCCAATCATAAGCCGAACCATATCCAACGAAATAATATTCTGTATCTTTGTATACCATTGAACAGAAAGCCTGACCTGAGGACGAAACACCCCAACAAGTATATGCTTGTTGACTACCAGCTGTTCCATCTGGAAGAGTATCGTGGTTCACAAGCCATATCACTGTTCTTGGGGTATTTCCAACTATTCCTATATTTCCACCTGATTGTAGATAATCATCAGTTCCGTCAAAATCAAAACAACCACCGATTCCGCACTCCATCCATGTTGCTCCGTAATTTGTTAAGTCATTGTTGAGAGGGGAAGAATCTTCAAGTTGTGCATTCTTACCGAAATGATATACCCCTACAGTATCGCTCCAAAGTTGTGTCGGATTATACGATGTCCCATTCCCCATCTCAACTTCCATCGGCAACTGAGTAGTATCGTTTGCGACAACATAATCAGAGCAGTTGTTGTAGTAGAGGGCGGTCCCCGTCCCCGAGCAGTATGTCCAGACAATTTGCTTACCACAACCCAAGTCAAACCCTCCAGAACCATTGATGACGATGGGAATTCCATCGTCTATGTTGGAGCAGTTGATTAAGCGTCTATAGTGATATGAAGAGTCCCACCATGCCGATGCTGGCAATGTAAAACATATTAAAGCTAAAAGTATTATAATATTTGTTTTCATTTTTCTACAACTAACCACGGAACTTCAACTAATTCTTTAAAATAAACCCCCAGAGGATGACCAATTTCAAATTTCTCTCCCAGTAGTTGACCATGGTCTGCTGTTATCACAATTTTTCCTTCAAGAACATTTACTAACTTCTCTACCTCATTATGCACCAAAATTAAATTCTCCATATATGCTTTTCTCAATTCTTCTATACTTATCTTCCCTATCCTAACAAGGCTATGGGTCACTTTTGGGGATAATATATACGGTTGATGTGGTTGAAGATAATGGATTATGAATCTTTTCCCATAATATTTTCTTATCGTTCTTAAAGCCTTTTTAGTAACCCTCCGTGGATGAACACTTTCTAAAACATTGTCCCAATCGTAATACCATAAATTCTCAACTTTCCAGAAATGGTCTGTTCCCCTAAATCCTCTAACTTCATAGTTGGAAATATGGGGATTCGCAGAAATATATACCACATCATCATAGTAACCATCAAAATTCTTTTTCAACCATTCTGGAGTATTAGAACCAAGACTAATTCTCTTTTCAAGTTTTCCATCTATCCGATTGACTTTTTCAAAATAATCATATCTACAAGCATCTAAAACAATCAAATAATCCCACTCCTCCTCTATAACCTTAACACCATCTCGATTACCCTTAATTTTGTAAATTGTTCGTAATAAAGGATAATAAGAATACTTTTTTACAATTTGCAATAATAACTCTTTATCAATCTTTATCTCACCTTTGAACATCCGAGTTATTGTGTAGATTTTTCTATATATTATATTGTGTTCCATTTTTCAACAAATACATAGACTGCCAGGTTAATAAGTTCTTTAATGCCATTTTATTCCTTTACCAACACAACTACAAGGAATATCAAAAGCCCCATAAATAAATTGTCTTATAGTAAAAAAATCTGCATTTGCAACTTCAATAAGGAGAAATAAGACCGATAAAACAATTAGAATTTTTTTCATATTAAATTATTTGTAGGATTTAAATAAAAAAGAAGAAAAAAAGAGGGGGATTATTCAAGATATTCTGGAGCAAACCTTGAAACCGCCTGATATACCGCCAACGCAAGCACATAACCTATGAGAGTAACTGTCGAAATCTCGAGGATAGCCCTAACAAAGGCTTCACCAGCACCAAACAATGCCAGAGTTGTCGCTGGTATTAGAGTCAGAGCAACCAGGATTGCAATAGGCACTAATGCCTTCATACCCTTCATCATCTCTATATATTTTCTTGCCTTAACCACAAGGGTCTGATACACCAGATATAGAAATGCACCGATACCAAAGAGTCCTGGCAATGCTCCAGCAACTGGTGCTTGGGCAAGTTCCGTAAGTATTGCATCCGCCATAGTTCACCACCTCTTTTATTTTTAAATTATAATTGGAAAAAACCATATAAAAAGAGAGATTTAGTTCTAAAACTAATTTTTAAAGAATAGTTTTAAATAAATAATCGATGGACGAACTCGATTTTGAGATATTGCGACTTCTCGAGAAGGAGGGACCGAAAACCACTCAACAAATCTCCCAACACATCCGCAAAACAAAATATACAACAGAATTGAGACTTTTAAGGTTGAAACCAAAAGTTCGGGAGTTGCAATCAAAGGTTAGAGGTCCAAGTATCTGGTGGCTTCCATCTCTGTATGAATATATGTGCAAAGTTGCAAAGGATAGGCTAAAGAGTATGGGGTATCAACTCGGTAACAGAGAGGGGCTGGATTTCTATGGTGAGGCAAAGGACAAAGCGGGGGGGATATGCACAGATGTTTTGGATGAAGAACGGATAATGCATGAATATAAGAAATATGATGAATTGGATAAATTTATAGTATTGACAACAAAAGAGTTGGATTTAGAAGGAATTATTGTTTGGAATTTGATGGATATGCCGAGAGAGGGGGTAAAATTTATTCCAATAACGGAGGAGATGAATAGAAAATTATTAAAAAATTTTGATGGCGGTGACTTTATGAGGTTTTGTTCAGAAATTATTAGAAAAGGGTTGGAGGCAAAAGAATGGATTTAGAATGGTTCTGGAATCGTTAGACGGAAGCACACCGTTTAAGGCATTCTTCACAGGGTTCTATTTTTTCGCCTAAAAGTTCAATTACCCTATCCTTTGACCAATCTATCGCTCCGTTGACTATACCTCCAAGTAAATTTACAGCATCCCCCAATTTTCCAAAATATGCTAATAGGAGAAAAATTGCCACAATTATGATAATTCTTTTTGGGGTAATCCCGAACATTTTTCCATATCTAACTCCCTCTTAAAATTTCTCGAAAGGAGATATGCGATAATTGATGTGGGGATGATAAAAATTAACAAAGCCCAAAGAGGGGGCAATCCATGTTTTAAGGCAAAGTTAGCATCTGTATTTGAGGTGAAAAAGGATAGGGAGGGCAAAGAACCATAGAACCAACATAGTAAAGCCCAAATTTTAACCATGGGGTGTGAATCTGAAAACCACAAGTATAGCCCAATTAGAAACAGAAGGATTGGGGCTGATAAAGAGATTATTATTAATTTAGTGGAGTTATCCTCGCATTTAATAGCAGAGAGACCTGTAAAGAATGAGATTTTAGCGAGTTCCCCCTCGCATCCAAGATAATATGCCGTTACCACATGAGTTGCTTCATGGATGGTTGTGGTTATAGCGAGAAGAATCATAAAGATTAGAAAATTTCTCCATAATTCAGAAAATCCTTTCTGTGTGAAAATATCATCTAAAGTATCTATTAGTTTTTTGAGAGGCATTTTAAATAAATATTCATGATTAATATTCAACACTATACGCCTTCATTATCTCCTCTGCTAAATCGTCTATACTCCTTCTAAGTCTCTCCTCCTTCTCATGAATATATGCAAAATCAATATATTTTGGTTTCCCTTGCTTCATATTCTTAGCAATTTCCCAAGAGATTACTGCATTTTTCTCAATTACATCCGAAGCAATTGCTTCTAAATCAGAACGGAGGGGGAGTTCTTTACGGACTTCATTACATATAAATCTCTCCACCTCTTGTATCAATTCCCATAAACATCTCGACTTCTTTTCTTCGTCTTTTAGTGCCTTACAGGTATGTAGTTTTTCCCTAAACATTTCAATCACCTCATTTTAAATTTAATTTCATGACTGGGCTATTGCCAGACATACCAATTTCCCCAATACGCCTCATCGCAGGTTTCGTTGCTATAAAGATTAGAGATTCATATCCATGTTTTCGTGCAAAATTAATAAATTTATTCATTACTTTAGTTCCATACCCTTTGCCCTCAAATATATAAGTCATGAACACTGCCAATGTCAGAGGATTCAACTGCAAAACCAATTTCTTTTTCATTTTCATAAAATCTATATACCTTGTCTTCTTTCACTATTCTTATCATATCAACATATACCTATTATCTTATAAAAAGGAACTTTACAAACACTATAATGTTCCCCCCTCTCAAGAATTGGGGAGTAACCATAACATCTCCTCGTTAATCCATATTCAAATGTTGGGTCTACAATTGTCCAATTACCATCAACATAAACTAACGCAACTGCATGACCTTTTGGGACTATTCCAGACAACCTTGTATATTCAATTGGTCTAATTGTCTGGTAGAGGTCACATTCTACATATCCACTCTTAGAAGTTAGGCAAACCGCACCAGTATAAGAAGGGATTTTCTTTGCTCTCGCCAATGCGACAAAAATTGTAGCATAATCAACGCAATTACCCTTCCCATACTTTAAGGCTTCAGAGGCAGTATCGCCACATTGATTGATACCGCCAGACCTATCATATGTAATCTTAGAATTTATATATTCTACCGCACAATTTATCCATCCCTTTAATGTTCTGTCCTCACAAGATTCGTCAATTTCTTTTACTGCTTCCTGGATTATAGGGGAATCACAATCATATTCCGCCTCACATTTTGTATATTCCTCCATAATCTTAGGAGGAACTGTTTGGTAGTATAGGGATAAATCAGAGGAGGGAACATCAAGATAAGCCATTAACTGTAGGCTACCGCTATGTTCAAGACCCGCATAAATTGTCGCAGAAATTACTGTAACAAAATAGAAGAATTGTCTGAATGCCTTTGGAACAAAATTATTCAGGATTACTAACAATTGTCTCATAATAACCACCACTACCTCTTAAAGATAAGGGCTATGATAATCACACCAACGATAAAGACCACCCCTAAGAAAACCCATATCCATGGGAATGGTGGTGCGGGACAACCATCATATTCTTCACTTCCATATTCCTCTGGACACTTATCCAAAGCATCACAGATGCCATCATTATCCTTATCTTGGAATATGTGCGTGCATTCGCCCATCACACATTTATCAAGAGTGCATGGGTCACCATCATCGCATTCCTCATCGGTTGTGCAGACCGCCACGGAGGGGAGGGAGGGAACTGTTGTAACTGGTGGTATGGTAATTACCGTTGTAGTTGGTTTTACGGTTGTTGTGGTGGTTGTGGTGGGGGCAATTGTGGTGGTTGGTCTTACTGTCGTTGTGGTGGTTGTTGGGGGTGCTCCTATATGCACGCATTTATGATTCTCGCACCTATCCTCAGTATAAGACAACCCATCATCACAATGGCTATCGTATATACATTCAACACACTCGCCTTCATAACAATATGGTGTTGATTGCGGGCAGGGTTGAACATTTCTCCATTCACAAGTCCCTGTTAGGTATCCTCTCACATTCGTCGCCTTGCATTTCCAACCAGCAACACAGAACGATACGCACTTACACTCAAATTTACTAACACATTGACATTCCTCACCACTCCCGCACTCTTCAACCAACTCCCACCTTTGTTTTGCTTTATTATACCTATGAGGACCGACCTCTGTGCATTTCATTTCCCCATCCTCTGGCTCACTACCAGAAAGTTTGCAATAAAGAACATTAACCTTGTTTGCTTCAACATGGATGTAACAATTCTCCTGAGAGAAACCCCAACACCCTGGACAATTTACGGTAAATTTAAATTTAATGTTGGGGTCTTTCGGAGAGGGCAAGTGGGTGAATAAAGCATACCCCTCCTCATTAGTATATTTTTTTATACAAGGGATTCTAAAACAGGTTTGGACGGGCATCCCCTTTATGCCGATGACATTACCGTTCTCATCTACAGGGATTACCTTAACATCACCATATCCTTTTGATACAAAACCCAAAGGCATTGCATAAAGTAACGCAATGGCTATTAAAAATAAAATCAACAATGCCCTATCATTTATCTCCTTGCCCATTACCCTCATGGTGACCACCTATGGAGTTACAGATATTGTAATTCTTATTGTATCTTCGTCAATCATTCCCTTGTATTCAATTTCCATATTGTCAATTTTTGCAGGCAACATCGCTTCTTTTACATCGCCAGACGGGAATTTTATCAGGATGGTTGCTGTAGAAATTGTAGCAGATTTTAATTTAAACCCATACCCATTATATTCTGTAAATTTCTTATTATCTATGACGATATACTTCTGTTCAAATAATGGTGTAACCAAAAGCATCCCCAACATAACAAACAATAACAATGGGATTATATTTTCTTTTTCCATTCTTCATACCACCCCCTGCTTTTTATGACAAAATATGCAGTTAAACCGACAATTGTGATGATGCCGAGTAAAGTTAATGCGAGAGTAATTGATTTCGTAATTTCCGAAATCCAACATTGTATTATACGATTATAACAATTTATATCAAAGGGGGGGCAAGTAATCTGACATGGATGCTTACAATCCTGAGGACAATTTGAATAGGTTTCCCCTGGTTCACATACCTTATTACCACAAATTGGCTGGCAATCAATCGGGCATGTTATCGCATTTTCTTCTGGTGGTTCGCATATTCTATTACCACATCTTGCTCTTGGCTTTTTACATTGCGGGACGCCATCAACAACCTCGCAACCATACTCACAGGTAACTACCGTCACCCATTTTCCATTTTTACATTCCTCTATAACATTACCATTACATCTCCTCTGCCCCTCTATAAAACACATGACAATCGGTTTAACCTCAACAAATGTTTTTGCAACATCCTTCAATGTTGGGTCTTCAACTTCATAAACAGTAATTGTGCATTCACGGGTTATTTCCTCCTCTGTTTCTGCATAAAGTCTAATATAGGCTTTTTGAGTATCGCCAACACCAACAGTTAATCTTGGTGGGGATTCAACAACTTGGATTGGGTCATCGCAAACGACAGAAACATCAAATGTTCCAACACCATCACCAATATTCTTAATTTCTATAGCCATAATTCCTTCCGTTCCTGTTTTAATGGGGTTGGTTTCAATATCGACAATTTTCGGTCTTCCTTTAGGCACTACAACCCCCAACCAATCGGCATCGACCCTCAAAATAAAGGTCGGGAATTTTAATAATTTGGGAACATCCATGACAACAACTCCGTTTTCAACCCTTGCGGTAGAACCCTCATCAATATCCGAGAAGTAATAATTAAACCTCACAGGTGTCAATACTTTATTGGCTAAGGAATCGTGTTCAGAGATACATTCATCAAATGTAATCCTACCCGTGGCAGTATCCCTGAAGCATTGTGCCATATCAAAATTCTTATAATCGTCATACTTATCAGAATCAATTAGAATCCATTTATTATTATAAAACATCGCTGAGATTCCTCTTGCCTGTGCGGTTGGACAGTCTTCGTCAGTTCCGAGGTAACCCTGCCAAGAAATGTGTGCGGTATCATCGATTGAGACGCTTCTTGCAGTATGTGAGTTAATTGTTGCTTTTTTTGTTTCGCCTCTTGAGGATAAAGAGACTGTTGCTGAGAAATGAGTTCTCGGGTCTAAGATTCTACCATATCTCGCTTTAGGTGTTCTCCACAAACAATACCAATCACAGAGAGTCTCCATAGTGATGCAGGGGAGGGGGTGGGGCGGGCACATCTCTATACATCTACCTTTACCCCACTTGTTCCAATCAGGATGGTTAGATTCGCACTCCTCAATAAATTCCTTTGCACCAACATCTAATAATAAAGTTTTTGTCTGATAATCATAATCCCAAACATATTCATCTTGAGCCTGAATCGGATACTCGCAGGTAAATTCATCGAGGCTCATGGAAATTTGAAAATCATATTTTACTTTTTCGCCAACATCAGGGCTTCTTTTTTTATTCAACTCATCTGATGAGAATGTTCCAACAATCCTCTGGTCTGCTCCATCATAAGAGAAATAGATAATCCATGCCTTCTTTTTTAGGATGCTATCGTAAGAAACAAAATCAACTCTACTGATTGATAAAACTGAAACCGCTGTTGCGACTACCATCAATGATATGATGAGTATGATTAATTTTGTCTTCATCTCTCATTTTCAGCCAGAGGTTACAATGACCTTGCATTTCTTTATCCCTTTCTCTGTCTCACAGATTACTGCCGTTTTATCGATGCCGTATCTTTTTGCAATTTCCATACAATCGTCAAATCCCTTGCAAGGTATCTCTTTCTGCTGTTCAGTAACTTGAACATTCATCAGTAAAAATGCTATTCCAAACATTGCTAAGAGTGTGATTATCCGCTTGTCCATTTTAAAAAAATAAAAAAAGGAAAAAAAGGAAGAGGTTTAGTTCCCTTAAGTTACAAACTGTATTGTCAATGTCTTTGCTGAAGTTTTTGTGTCTTTGGTTACATCGTCTTTTGCTCTGTAGTCCCCTAAATCATCAAGGGCTATCTGTAGTCTGTCGCTTCCTGTCTGTATCTGGTCGGCATCATAAGTTATCTTAACTGTGTATGTTGCTGAATCTGCGATGGTCATCATGTATGCTTGATAATCCTCATCGTATATACTTCCCTTCAATGGGATTGGTGTCTCACCTGCTAAGTAATCCACTAAATTAATCCCTGGAATGCCGAGGTCTGTTCCGTCTTTCCTCACTATATATATCGAGACGATGTCCCCTGGTTCTAATTCATAACCCTCTGGAGACCTTAGCACAAGGACTGGCTCTTTTACTGCTCTACCAGAACTTGTATTACTTAGACCTATGGTTATATCGAAGGTTATATACTGAAGACCCGTCTTGCCTGTAATATTCTCTGTTATTGTGCTACTCGTGTAGAGGCTGCTGAAGTTACCTACATAGTAGGCATAGAATTTCTCTGGGAAGGTATAACCTTCTCTCTCTGGTGGGACACAAGGCACTTTCATAACCTTCACTTTATCATACACCGTTGAATCGCCTCTGAGAGCAAAGATGTAATCCATATACACTAATATTGTGTTGCTTGCAAACTCTGCCGCACCATTAGAATCTGTTGCCGTATCTTCATCAACTACTGACCTCATTGGGTTTGAAGCAACCGCCACTATCTTCTCCTTGGTGTAAGGAGGTGTTGGGACATTCAGAACCTCCATCTCAACTCCCTGAACCCCTGCTTTAGGATTCAACTTATCTACAACATACACCCTAACTGGATTCGCACTTGTTCCAAGGGTGTAGGCATGTTTTAAGCAAGCCCTCGTAACTGGCGGTTCTACAAATTCTTTTTCTTCCTCTGGAGTTGCCTGTTCTTCTCCTTGCCATAGTGGTTGGTCTTTAACTTCCTCGTTTGCCTGGAACAACTTAATCCCTGTCCATTGCTCGAACTGTGTGGGCATAAGCATTGCAAACGCCAGCATTCCAAGTATCACAAGCCCCACAATCTGTTTTCCTGTAAGTTCTATTTTTGCCATTTTACACACCTCTGGCTTTTACCTCCTTTTTTAAGGAATAGGGATTTATAATATAAAAGAAAACTTTGTTTTACTCAAGCCGTAAACAACGATTAAGGTAAACAACCCCTCCCTATCGAAGATAGGAAGGGGCTTTATAGGTCGCAAGACCTAAAGGGTGGTTTACGCACCCTCTGGCATTAGGGAGCGTTGCCCTAATGCCAATGTTAATAGATGCATT
>Ga0116200_10000072_pt1 | contig 22719 bp, 16 predicted proteins | sample Mar14436cmmetaG_FD_94478 | JGI IMG/M metagenome (GOLD analysis project Ga0116200, IMG submission 94478) | Marine hydrothermal vent microbial communities from Guaymas Basin, Gulf of California to study Microbial Dark Matter (Phase II) - Marker... ... | reverse complement strand
TGGGGGCGGGGGAGGAGGTGGAGGCAGATGCCAGGCTCTTCATAGAGAGACTGGTTAAAGAGAGGGCTGATCTGATCAAGGAGAGGGGTGAGAGGGCCTTCAGCCCCCTGATGGGTGTGGTGATGAGGGAGTTCAGGGGGAGGGTTGACGGGGGAAAACTGGCCTCGTGGCTGAAGGAGGAGATAGAGAGGTCGCTTAAGGGTGGATAATATGGAGAGGGTCCTTGTGCACACCTGCTGTGCACCCTGCCTGACTGGGGTGCACTATCGCTTAAAAGAGGAGGGATATGAGGCGGTCTCCCTCTGGTACAACCCCAACATACACCCCTTCACCGAATGGGAGAGGCGCCTGGGAGAACTGCTCAAATACAGGGGATTAACAGGGATAGAGGTCATCGTGATAGACGAGTACCCGCTCAAGAAGTTCCTCAAAGGGTTGATCATAGCAGACGAGAGGGGAACGGAGGCCAGATGTTCCTACTGCATAGGTATGAGGCTGAAGAGAACGGCGGAGGAGGCGAAAAGAAGAGGATTTGACTACTTCACAACTACCCTTCTCGTCTCACGCCACCAGCCCCACGAACTGATAAGAGATCTAGGAAGGAGGATAGGGAGGAGAGAGGGGGTAAAGTTCCTCTACATTGATTTCAGGAAGAACTGGAAGGATTCGGTCAGGATATCAAGGTCTCTTCACATGTACAGGCAGGGGTACTGCGGGTGTATACTGAGCGAGGCGGAGAGGTACAGGGTGGAGTGGGAGGAGGGAAAGGATTACCTGAAGGAGAAGGGGGTGGATATCTGGTTTGGATAGCTCATTTGGGTGAGCAGGCTTTGAAGTACTCCCCCCAATCAATCTCTGTGAGCTGAAGGGTGTTCCCATCCGGGTCTTCAAAGAGCAATATTTCTCAATCTCCAACAGATGGACTATTGATGACAATGAGGGCCCCCCCTATTTTGCAAAATGCCATACTGATGGGATCATAACTCACATAGGAACAAAATCATGCAACTTTTTTAATTCTGGATTCACCTTTCCTTCCCGAATAATGGGGAAATTCACGTCAACTATTATCGGTCTCTCCACAAGAAAATCCTTATAGGCAATTCTTAATGAGTCAAAATACCTCCTAGCAGAGGCATGGTCGGGTGCGGTGAACATTACCAAAAGGTCAAACTCCCCGTTTACATAAAGAACGTTCAGAAGCCTTACGTTCTGTTTATTGGGAGCCCGAGTAACCATTCTCTCAATTATGAGTTGCGCCAGGTCCCGAGTCATCGGACCCAGTTTCATCAGAATGACGTACATTACGTGGTTCAGTTTCCTCTCATCCACCACTGCTGTATATCCCCATATAACCTTGTCCTTTTCTAGATTTCTCCTCATACGCCATATCAGCTGACGATACGTCCCTAAGTCCTTTGCCATCTGATGGGGGCTTTTGGTGGGGTTTTCCGTCAAACATTTCAGAACTTTTTCATACCACTTAGTGCGACGCTTTTCACTGTTTTGGGGCATATTTGTACACCTCGTCGTACTATAATGTGACCTATCTATTTATGTGTTATTGAATTACCCTGCTATAGGAGGTGGGAAGATGTGTGATGCAGATGATGAGGATGACCTGGAGTATGAGAGAATCGTCATCTATCCACTTGATTACGACAGGAATAAGAGAAGAAAACTCCGGCAGTTGCTGAAGGAACTTGGTATCCGATATGAGTATGAGTACTACTGAGGGAGTGGATATATGAGGGAGAGAACGGGTGGAGAGGAGACAAAAACGGATCTTATTGAGCGATATCCAGAGAAGTTCATTCCTGAGGATAGAATATTCCAGCACATTCACCGAGGGGACAGGATATTTATAAGCACCGCGTGTGCCGAGCCGCAGTATCTGGTGGGTGCCCTCATAAGGTATGTGGAAAGCCATCCAAAGGCATTTTTTGATGCGGAGATTATCCATGTATGGACACTAGGGGTCGCCCCCTACACCCAGGAGAAGTTCAAAAGAAACTTCAGGCACAACTCATTCTTTATCGGTCCCCATACAAGAGATGCTGTGAATACTGGTAGAGCGGACTATACGCCTATCTTCCTCTCCCAGGTGCCGAAACTTTTCTACACGGGCATGGTGGAACTGGATGTTTCCCTCATACAGGTTTCCGTTCCGGACAATCACGGCTATTGTAGCCTTGGGGTGAGCGTGGATATTGTTAAGGCAGCTGTTGAGAATTCAAAACTTGTAATTGCCCAGATCAATCCCAGGATGCCCCGGGTGCACGGAGACGGTTTCATACATATGGATGACATAAACTTCGCAGTATACCACGAGGAGCCTCTGCTTGAACTGAAAAATGAGGATGTAGACACGGGAGTAGAGGAGAAAATTGGAAGGTATGTAGCAAGGCTAGTGCAGAATGGGGACACCATTCAGGTGGGATACGGCAGCATACCCAATGCTGTGATGAAGTACCTTGGGGGAAAGAAGCATCTTGGGGTACACACGGAGTTGCTTACCCCGGGGATCGTAGAACTGATCAAAAAGGGTGTGGTGGACAATACCAAAAAGACAATCAACAGGTACAAGACCGTAGCAACTTTCTGCATGGGGGATGAGAAAACATACGATTTCATAAACGACAATCCTTCCATAGAGTTTAGAACTGTAGACTACACTAACAACCCTAGAATCATAGCCCAGCACGACAACATGACCGCAATAAACAGCGCCCTTGAGGTGGATCTTACCGGGCAGGCATCTGCAGAATCTATTGGAAACATATTCTACAGTGGGATAGGGGGTAATGTGGACTTTATGAGAGGCGCGGTGATGGCAAAGAGTGGAAAGTCCATTTTAGCATTGCCTTCAACTGCCCGCAACGGGGAGGTGTCCCGCATAGTTCCCTATATCAGGGAGGGGGCTGGTATCACTTTAACCCGGGGGGATATACACTATGTGGTCACCGAATACGGGATAGCGTACCTCCACGGGAAGAACATAAGGGAGAGGGCACTGGAGTTGATATCAATAGCCCATCCAAAGTTCCGACCCTGGCTCATCATGGAGGCTAAGAAGAGACATCTTATATACGAGGATCAGGCCTTCGTACCGGGAAGGAAAGGGGAGTATCCAGAGGAACTAGAAACCTTCAGGAGGCTTAAAGACGGGAGTGAGATAAAGTTAAGGCCAGTTAAAATCAGCGATGAACCCCTGCTTAAAGATTTCTTCTATTCCCTCTCTGCGAACAGCATGTATAGGAGGTTTCTCTCCGCAAGACTTGATATGCCCCATGAGAGGTTGCAGGATTTCGTTGTTGTGGATTACACAAGGAGAATGGTCATTCTGGCAGTTATAGAGGAAGGGAGAAAAGAGAAGGTCGTGGGTGTGGGGGAGTACAGCATAAATGAGGGCTCCCACACCGCTGAAATTGCGGTTGCCGTTCTGGACGCCTATCAGAACAAGGGGATTGGAACGGAACTCGTGAGATATCTCACACACTTGGCCAGAAAACAGGGTCTGCTGGGATTCACTGCCGAGGTTCTGCAGGAGAACAAGCCAATGCTACACATCTTCAAAAAGATGGGATTTGACATACAATCCTCACAGGAGGATGGGATATGTGAACTCAGAATGTGGTTCAGGGTGGTATAATGAGCGATGACGAGATAAAGTACCTGTTTGAACCCAGAACAGTCGCCGTAATTGGAGCGTCTCATGTGAAGGGCAAGATAGGATACAAGGTTGTGGAAAACCTAGTGAAGGGAGGTTACAAAGGGAAGGTTTACCCCATCAATCCAAAGGGCGGCAATAATTTCGGCCTCAGGTACTACAAATCGGTTGGCGATGTGGGAGAGCCAATAGACCTCGCGGTTATAACCATACCATCAAAATACGTTCTTGATGCGGTAGAGGATTGTGGAAATGCTGGGGTGAAGTTTCTAGTTATAATAACATCAGGTTTTGCTGAGGTTGGAAATATAGAGGGTGAAAGGTCTATTGTAGAGGTAGCACACAGATATGGTATGAGGGTTCTTGGTCCCAATGTATTTGGAATATATTCTGCAAAATCAAGCATGAATGCCACCTTTGGACCTGACTATGTGAAAAAGGGGAACATCGCTATTGTCACTCAGAGCGGTGCTCTTGGAATAGCTATGATTGGAAAGAGTGCCGCAGAGAACATAGGACTATCCGCTATAGTTTCTGTGGGGAACAAGTCTGACATTCAAGAGGCAGAACTCCTTCAGTACCTTGCAACAGACGTGAACACGAAAGCGATTCTAATGTACATAGAAGGTGTAAAAGATGGTGAGAAATTCATTAGAGAGCTCAAGAACGCAACAAGGCGAAAGCCTGTTGTAATAATTAAATCTGGAAGGTCAGAAATGGGTGCTATGGCCGCTGCATCCCATACAGGGTCACTCGCCACGGAGGATGTAATATTTGATAAGATTATACGGCAGTTTGGGGCCCTCCGGGCTGAAACCATCCGGGAGGCTTTCAACTGGTGCCGCTTCCTCTCCAGTGCCATCCCACCAGAAGGTGAGAACACCCTAATTGTGACAAACGGCGGTGGTCTTGGTGTACTGGCTGCAGATGCATGTGAGTCGCATCAGGTAAGTCTCTACAAAGATATGAAGAGGCTTACAGAGACCTTTGGGGACGTTGTCCCCTCATTTGGCTCCCCAAGAAATCCCGTTGACCTGACCGGCCAAGCGACAGACGAGGACTATATAAAGGCCCTCAACAGGGCGCTTGAAGCAGACTTTATTCATTCTGTCCTAGGGCTCTACTGTGAAACCGCCCTCTTCTCTGTAGATAAAACGGCTAGAATGATAGAAAGAACCTACAGGAACTTCGTGGGCAGAAAACCTATAGCCTTTTCCGCTTTTGGGGGAACAATGATAAAAGACGCTGTAAACAGATTAGCATCGCTCAACGTACCTGTTTTTGAGGATGTCCATGATGCTGTATCCTGCATGGGTGCCTTATACAGATACTACAGATACAGAAAAGATGCAGAGGGGGTAGAATCGCCGCACTCTAGGGAGGAGTTGATAAAAAAGATTGATCTTACTGCCATAAGAAGGGTTATAAAAGATGCCCTCAATGAAGGAAGGGTTCACCTCACAACCCCGGAGGTGCAGTCAATATTGGACTCGCTAAAAATACCGAGACCTCAGAGTAGAATCGCAAGAGGTATAGATGAGGCTGTGGAGGCGGCCGAGGCCATTGGATACCCCGTTGTAATGAAGATCGTTTCAAGGGACATAATTCACAAAAGCGATGTGGGCGGTGTTGCTCTTGGGCTGGACAATAAAAAGGAGGTTATTGACGCTTATCAGGCCATAATAAGGAACTGCAGAAAGTTCCGACCAGAGTCAAGGATTGAGGGTGTTGAGGTAAGCAGAATGATAACTGGGGGTGCTGAAACCATAGTGGGGGGAAGAAGAGATAGAACCTTCGGTCCAATTGTCATGTTCGGTCTCGGCGGGATTCATGTTGAGGTGATAAAGGATGTCACTTTCCGGCATTTTCCCTTCAGCCGTAGGGAGGCTTTAAGGATGATAAGAGAGATAAAAGGCTTCCCAATTCTTATGGGCGTACGAGGAGAGGGTATGAAGGACATATCCACCCTTGCAGATGTTATTTTGAAGGTAGGAGCACTTGTTTATAATATCACTGAGATTAAAGATATGGAGATCAACCCACTTGTAGTATTTGAGCAGTCCGAGGGGGTCATCGCATTGGACGCTAGGATATTTTTGAGCGATAAGGGAGGTGCAGGTGCATGAAACCAATAATATTTGGATCTACAGAGGAGAATGCTGGAAAAACCATGTGCATAATAGGTATTGGAAGGTATTTGAGGGGTGAATTCTGGTATCTAAAACCTCTCGGAGACAGGCACGTTTACAAGAAGAAGCGGTTATGGGATCATGATGTTAAACTGGTCACCAACACTTTTGGGATTGATGTGGATCCTGAACACCTCACTATTGGATTTGACCACTCAAAGTTGAGGTATATGTACGACGAGAATACGCGTTCTGAGAAACTTAAGGAGATGTGCAGAGAGGCCCCTAGAGAGATGCCTGTAGTGGTGGAGGGGGGGCGAAACCTCTCCTTCGGCGCTAGTATAAAACTTGACCCCATCCAGATGGCTAGAACCCTTGGGGGGGGACTAGTTCTTGTGGTATCAGGAGAGGAGAATAGCATTCTGGACAACCTGCAATTTCTGAAATATTTTGTGGATATGACAGAAACGGATTTCAGGGGGATAATCATAAACAAGGTGAAAAATGTAGAAGACTTTAATAGTGAGCACCTCCCCTACATAGAGGAGATGGGTTATAGGATCCTGGGTGTAGTTCCCCACATAAAGGAACTTTCCAGTTTCACTATGAAATACATCGCTGATAAACTCTTTGCAAAAGTTATTGTGGGTGAGAAAAACCTCAATGTCTCCATTGAGAACATATTTGTGGGAACAATGTCCGTGGACTCCGCCATAAGAAGCCCAATTTTCCACAAGGAGAAAAAATTGATCATTACAAGTGGAGACAGAAGCGACATTATTCTGGCCTCGCTAGAGAACAACACCGCAGGCATTATACTTACAAATAATATCCCACCTCCATCAACCATAACATCAAAGGCAGAGGAACTCAACATACCACTTCTTCTAGTTCCCTTTGACACCTATGAAACCGCAAGAAGGCTCAACGACATGGTTCCTCTCATCACAGAGGATGACACCAAAAAGATAAGGATTGCTGAAGAAACAGTGAAAAAATATGTGGATGTTAAATCCATTCTCCAGAGCGCAGAATAGGCGGATGTTCATCCTAGGAGGGTGACCCTGGGGGGGTTTCAAGTTCGAGATATAGCCCGGCTAAGTCCTTTTTCACCTCTGCCCTCAACAGCTCCTTTTCATTTATGGTGCGAAAGCCCTCCGGGGCATTGAGGATCATAATGGCCCCATCGTGCACAAAAAGCTCTTCAGCCAGTTTTGTACGTCGGCTGATAATCCAACGAAGAACAAGATACAACGGCAGAAGAATGCAAAAATATCAAGAGAATGAAGAAGGTTTTAATTACTTCAAAAAGATTGAATGGGAGCTCGGATGAGAAGGTGAGAGGTAGAATAAGAAGGATGTAGGGGAGTAATAAGAAGAGCGCAAGCCTCTATTGGACCAATTCTCCTATGGCTCCACGTGATTTCTCCGGCGAAGTGTTTACATAATCAAAGCCTTTCCGTTTAAATTCTTCCAGGTGAGAGGCTTTCTCATAAACGGTGTAGGGCATGCGGAGTCTCTCCCCTCCCACCGTCTCTATCTCTGCTTCGTGAGAGAGGAAGGTGGGTTCCAGTCTTAAGCGGACAGCCTTAATCTCGCTATAGGGAATAACTCTCCTCACCCTCCTCAGGAACCTGCTCACGGCTGATGAGGGTACCTCAACCTCGTCTCCTCTGGGTTTAGCCCTATATCTTATCATATCTTTAAAAACCCTTTTTTCTGTAACGTAAGATAGCCAGAACATCAGAAATGCAATGCTAGAGAAGAGAACCAGTATAAAAATGGGGATGAATCCTCCTTCAAGAACCTCTCTGCCAAATCCAAAACCGATCATCACAACCATATATATCCCCATGAAATAGGAAATGAGCATTTTGTGAGGGGAGGGTTTGAGGGGAACGGGGCTTTTCACAACTCCCCTCTCCCCCTCTGGCCCCACGTAGATGTTAAAGCATGAGTCCATTTTATATGGAACAAGCTTCTTTAGAACCTTCATAACTCTAAATGGGTCCTCCAACTCGTCTAGGATGAAGCTCTTATCCACATTATAGATGAATTTTATCCTCTTCAACCCGAAGCCGTAATATGTGGTACTCTCAAGGGTTACTCTCTCCAGCCTCTCCCAGTGGACAAAAGCCTCCTCCCTTTTGAGACCCTTTTTGAAATCAACCACAGGGAGGGTGAAGCCTTTTTCATATATCTTAAAGGGCATTCTCGTTACATTTTGTCTGAACAGAGAATACCCCATTGCCGTGACCATAGCTCCTACTACAGCAAATAGGAGCCCGTAAATGCCTAAGAGTATCAAGAGTATCAGGAGTATACCTATGCAAATCACAGTAACAGACATTAAAAGGGTTACGGGGTCCTTGTACCTCCTCTTCTTCGCCCACTCTTCAACATAAAGAAGACGCCCTCTGGATGCCTTCAAATCCAAAATAGACACCTTCGTGTTGTCACTCCCTTCCACCGTCCCCTACCAGAATAAAATGCTTACCCAATTATATATTTTTTCCAATATCACCTTCTCACTCACCTTCTCACCGCACAAGGTATGGCCCAAAGATTATGGCCAGGAGGAGAAATACTGTTATGTAGCTGACGGATGTGTAGATTCCTTGAGAAAACCTCTTCCTCTTCTCCTGTGCCTTCTCCCCCTTTATTAGTCTTTCAGCTAGCCCCTCCACAGTATCCTTGAAAAGAACCCCTCCATCCATAATGAGAAGCGGCAGGGTGTTGAAGGTCCCCAGAAGAAGGTTGATCCAGAAGATGTAATAGACGGCATTGGTGAGCATCCAGAAGGCCCCTGGGGGGAGCCTCCCTAGTACGCCGTTAACATGATAGATGTCCGTGAGGGGTGAGTGGAAGGGCATGATCTTGATGTTAATGGGAAGGGTAAACATCACTGTGAGAAGGTTTACTCTCAGCTCGCTTAAGTCACGTGAGCTCTTAACCGGATGGGACAGCCTCTCTATGAAGCTCTCCGCCCCCTCCACCACAACCCCCAGGTAGGCGGTTGAGACCCCGAGGAAGCCCACCCCCTTGAATTCTTCAAGCGGGTAGACGTCATACTTGTGGGCGAGCTCGATCCCTGTGAAGTTTGAAAGTACATACCTCACTTCTCCCTCCCCCCTCTCAGGCTTTAGAACCGTTACGTTAATTCTCTGCCCCGGGTGCGTGGAGACCATGAAATCCGTGAAGGCCTCCTCTGAAGAGATTATTTTGCCATCTATGGAGAGTATGATCATTCCCTCCTCTATCCCCGCTTTCTCCGCGGGATAGCCCTTTTGAAGACCAGTGACTACAACCCCTACGGGCACGCCTCTAAGAACCACTTTCTCCCCCTTTTCATTGAGAACCTCCATTTCTATTGTCGCCCCGGGGGGCGCTGGGGAGAACTGGTAGAAATCCTCCTCTGGGTCCACCGGGGATCCATTTACGCTGAGTATCGCCACGGGATCCACATCGGGGTACAGGAGTTTGAGAGGGGAGTCCTCCGAGACCGCGTACACAATAACGCCCCTGTCAGCCTGAACAGATCCGAGAAGCCCCCAGCAGAAGATAATCCCTAGAACCATGGCCACAACGATATTCATCCCGGGGCCTGAGGCGTACATCCTCATTCGGGCCCTCCGGGGCATGACCTTCACCTCCTCCTCATCGGGTTCCACGAAGGCCCCGACGGGGATTATGGCCAGAACAAGCCCTAGGGACTTTATTTTAATTCTGTCCACCCTTGCTTGGATGCCATGTGAGAACTCGTGGATGATTATGGCGATGGCAAGGGCAACGATGCCGTACCAGAAGGGTATTATGGGGTTGATCCCGGGGAGAACAAGCATCATGGAAGGTTTTGTGGGCTTTACCCTTCCTGTAAGAGATAAATATGCTGAGAGAAGGAGCAACATGAACATTAAAGCCATTGAAAAGAAAGAGAGAATGATGGATAGGTATCCAAACCCTTTCCAGAATCTTCTTCTGGAGGCGAGCCGATCAAGTAGCCTTCTTCCTCTGCCGGTCTTGAGGAGGAGAAGGAAGAGATAGAGTTCACCCCATTTCCCGAGCTTCTCCCTCTTCTTCAAATAATAAAGCGTCCCCCACCAGATTGCGAAAGCCCCTATTATGATTAGGAAGGATATGACGGTTTTCAATTTTCTGGCCTCCGGATGTCCCATTTATGGTATTAATAAGGAGTATATCACAGTTGCCCCAAAGCAAAAGGCTTCTGTCATTCCGCCACCCGATGAGGCCCTCTCCTCTCCCAGACCTCCTCGTCCAGTCTCCTGTATAGCAATTCCGGCAGAAAAGGCTCGTCTTCCACAGCCACATCTCCGTTTAGAACAGCGTCTATAAAATCTCGATTCAACACCCAATAATGGATCCTCCAGCCCTTTCCCCTGTAGATGTTGGTCTCCTCCCGAAGAGCCTTTAAAACTCCCATCTCCTCAAGCATGTAGAAAACGTCCCTCTCCCTCTGCTCAAGAAGGTTGTCCAGAAGATAATCTTCATACCCGAAGAAGTTCAGGACGAAATGTACAAGGTCGTCAACCTCGTTCTCGCCCAATACCTCCCTCCCCATCAGGATTGTGAGGGCCTCCTTGAGCTGATGAGGAAGTAGCGGGGCACGCGGTGTCCTCCCCTCTCCGCTCTTGCATCCTATTGAAGACATACTAGACTCTCCTCGATGTCCTATGGATGGAGAAATTGAAGCATTCCGATTTAATAAGTTTTACTTTGCCAGCAGCCCAAGGCTTCCACTGCGAGCGTAAGAGACTTCACTCATCGACGTAAGGCAGCGGCCTTGAAGTAAATTTTAAGTAAGCAGTTTAAATATCCCTAAATAGCCTTCAGCAACGCTGATGAGGCGATGAAGCACTTTAACGGTGGTTCTGAAGGGTTCGACGATTGTTGAAGTTTGAGAGGTGAAAAAGATGGCTGAGAAAGGCGCTGAAGAGGGCGAGGTTCTGATTTTTTCTCCCTCTGAGGAGTTCAGGAAGAGTGCGCATATAAAGAGCGAGGAAGAGTACAAAAGAATGTATCGACGCTCCCTTGAGGACGTTGAGGGATTCTGGAGCGAAGCCGCTGAGAACCTTCACTGGTTCCGGAAATGGGATAAGGTCTTCGAGTGGGACAAAGAGAAAGGTCAGATAAAGTGGTTTGTGGGCGGAAAGCTCAATGTTTCCTACAACTGCCTGGATAGGCACATAACTACATGGAGAAAGAACAAAGCAGCCCTTATATGGGTTGGAAATGAGCCGGGGGAGGAGAAGATATACACCTACCAGCAGCTTTACAGAGAGGTCAACCGTTTCGCCAACGTCCTCAAAAAGCTTGGAATAAAGAAGGGAGATAGGATCGCCATATATCTTCCCATGATACCGGAGCTCCCAATCGCCATGCTGGCTGCAGTGAGGATCGGTGCTATACATTCCGTAGTTTTTGGAGGTTTCTCTGCCGAATCTCTGAGGGACAGGATAAATGACTGCAAGGCAAAGCTCCTTATAACCTGTGACGGAACACACAGAGGGAAAAAAGAGGTCCCCATGAAATCAGTGGCTGATGAGGCTCTCACAGAAGCGCCTTCGGTGGAGAAGGTTGTTGTGGTCAACAGGGCTGGATATGACGTTGAAATGAAGGAAGGAAGAGACCTCTGGTGGCACGAACTGATGGAGGATGAGGAGATAGAGGATTACTGTCCACCTGAGGAAATGGATGCCGAAGACCCCCTCTTCATACTCTACACATCTGGCTCCACCGGCAAGCCCAAGGGTGTCCTGCACACTCATGGAGGATATCTCACATACGTTCATTTGACCACAAGACTGGTGTTTGATCTGAGGGATGAGGACACCTACTGGTGCACTGCCGATATTGGTTGGATAACTGGGCACTCCTACATAGTCTACGGACCCCTCTCCAACGGTGCCACTTCTGTAATGTTTGAAGGAGTTCCCAACTATCCCCACCCTGATCGTTTCTGGGAGGTGGTGGATAGATACTCTGTGAACATATTCTACACCGCCCCCACCGCAATCAGAGCGCTTATGAGGGAGGGGGATGAGTGGGTTAAAAAGCACGACCTATCCTCCTTGAGGCTGCTGGGAACCGTTGGTGAACCCATAAACCCCGAGGCGTGGCTGTGGTACTACAAATTAGTGGGCAAGGAACGCTGTCCCATTGTTGACACATGGTGGCAGACGGAGACAGGTGGGATACTCATAACGCCTCTCCCCGGTGTTCACGCACTTAAACCAGGCTCAGCGGTGGCTCCCTTCTTTGGGGTGGAGCCAGCCATATTGAGGGAGGATGGCTCGGAAGCTGAGCCAGAGGAATCTGGCTATCTGGTCATAAAGCGTCCCTGGCCCTCCATCGCTCGAACCATATGGGGGGATCATGAGAGGTATATGGAAACCTATTGGAGGAAGTACCCCGGCATGTACTTCACAGGGGATGGGGCCAAGAAAGACTCTGACGGTTACATCTGGATCACCGGCAGGGTTGACGACGTAATAAACGTATCCGGCCATAGGCTCGGTACCGCTGAGATAGAGTCCGCCCTGGTGGCCCATCCTGCGGTAGCGGAGGCAGCCGTTGTGGGCTTCCCCCACGAACTGAAGGGACAGGGGATATACGCCTATGTGCTCCTCAAGGTGGGATATGAGCCGTCAGAAGAGCTGAGGAAGGAACTTAGGCAGTGGGTGAGGAAGGAGATAGGCCCAATTGCAACGCCGGACCACATCCACTTCGCTGAGAACCTTCCCAAGACCCGCTCCGGAAAGATAATGAGGAGGATCTTGAGGAAGATAGCCGCAGGGGACTTCTCCGACTTCGGTGACACCTCAACCCTGGCAGATCCGATGGTCCTTGAGAAGCTCATAGAGGGAAGAAAAAGGTTGAGCTAAACATCAATAGATTTCAAAGCTTAATGCACATCAGGCGGGACTTGTGAAAAGAACCCGTCTGAATGTTATCTTTTTTATGATTCAATAGCTTTTTATATTACTATAGAAACAAAAATGGGGTATCTAAGGAAAAAAATAAAATATCTCCGATTATTTTTTTACAACCAAGCTATGCACAGGATGGGTCTTGCATGAGAAGTAAAATGTTTGTTCTCATGATGGTTTGCGTTATGGTTTTTGTGGGCTGGCTGGGATTCTTCCCAGCCTCGGATAAGGAGAGAAGCGCTGAAGGTGTTACTCTAGATTACTCTATGACCTCCGCTACAACCTTTGCACAATTGGGCTACGACCTCGCCTTCGGCGACGTGAACGACGATGGAGTTATTGACCTGGCGGTTGGTGCACGAGCGTATGACACATTTTCCTATACAAACGTTGGAGCGGTCTATCTTTACATAGCCTCCAACATCGGTGGACCCACTCTCCCCGGGACAATCACTCCAGATGATCAGAGCAATGAATACTTTGGATCTTCCGTAGCCATGGGAGATGTCAACGGCGACGGCTACGATGACCTTCTTGTGGGGGCATACAGGTACGATACTACCAACGCTGATGCTGGCAGAGCCCTGCTTTACTACGGCTCGGCGCTGGGCCTGAATTCAAACCCGCAATGGACATCGTCCGGCGATGACCAGGCCAATGCTCATTACGGCTATGACGTTGCTATAGGGGACGTTAACGGTGATGGATACGGCGACGTGATTGTGAGCGCCCCCGATTATGACAACAGCACATACACCAATTGCGGCAGGGTCTACGTCTATTACGGTTCAAGGAGCGGTCCGCCGACAAGCCCCAACTGGACTTATAGCCCCAACAGCGCATCCTGGTACTGTGGAAGAGCGATAGGTGTGGGCGACTACGATGGGGATGGGGTAGATGACCTCGCCGTCTCAAGTTCTTCCAGCGGATGCGTCTTCAAAGGGGGCTCCTCAGCTCTACCCGCGACGCCCACCTGGACCTTCGGAGGCTCTTCTTCAGTTTATGCAATACTGTTAAAGGACGTGAACAACAACGGTAAAGCCGAAATCATCCTCGGGGAACCATACTACACCTCTGGGGGTTTTTCATCTCGGGGCAGGGTTGAGGTATACCTTGGTGGAAAGAATTCCGGCACTTATACAACTCCTGACTGGTATGCGAATGGTGAACCCCAGTCGAACATTTACTTTGGTTGGGTCCTTGGGAGCGGAGACTTCAACGGTGATGGATTCCTTGATATAGCAATTGGAGCCTATCGGTATGACTACGGTGCCCAGACCGACGCTGGCAAGGTCTATGTTTTCTTGGGGAATCACACGTCCCTTCGGGGTCAGCCTGAATGGACCTATGTGGGCGGAACTGCATGGGAGTATTTTGGAGGAGGTCTCGCTCCTGAATATCCAGACGTGAGTGGCGACGGTATAGACGACCTTGTTGTTGGGGCGTATATGTACAATTCGGGACGAGGAGCTGTCTACCTCTTTTACGGAACCTTTATATCAACCACTGTGGACTGGATCTCCAGGGGTCCCGCACAGAGTGGAGCGTCCTTCGGATATTGCTTTGCAAAGGGAGATTTCGACGGAGACGGCTACCTTGACCTCGCGGTTGGCGCTCCGTATTATGACGGCACCAATACAGATGAGGGAAGGGTGCTTATCTACAGGGGTTCCGCCTCAGGCATCTCCACCATGGCTTCCTGGTTTGTTCCCGGTCCAACTCAGAACGGAGCACGCCTTGGGTGGTCACTTGCCGCAGGGGATTTCAACGGTGACGGCTATGACGATATAGCGGTAGGAGCGCCATACTATGATACAGCAAATACAGATGCCGGGTTGGTTAGGGTGCACTACGGCTCATCAAGCGGTGTATCCTCCACGCCGTCCCTCTCAACATCTGGACCCAATCAGGCGAACGCGAACTTCGGCTATTCATTGGCATCCGGAGATGTGAACGGCGACGGCTACGATGACCTTCTTGTAGGAGCACCTTATTACGATACCTCAAATACAGATGCGGGATGGGCCGGACTATATTATGGAACCCCCTGGGGACTGACAGCGGTTTATTCATGGTATTCTGTAGGAAACGATGAGGCGAGTGCATATTTTGGTTATGCTATAGCGACTGGAAAGACCGATAGTGACGACTACAGTGATATTGCAATCGGAGCGCCCTATGCAAATGCGGGAGGCACGAGTCGGGGGAAAGTATTCTTCTATAGAGGTTCATCAGCCGGGCCAACACTGAGAACAGTCCATTCTGGGAGAGTTGATTGGGAATTAATGGGACGCTCCCTTGCCTTTGGCGATTTTGACGGCGACGGGTATGATGACCTAGCTGCGGGGGCTCCCCTCTATAGCGAGGGGGGCACCAATTACGGAAGAGTTCACATTTTCCGCCATGGTCTGTATTTATATCAGTACATTGTCAACAAGGAGAGCAGGGAGTATGCATATTCTAGCATTTCCGCCGGGGATGTGGACGGTGACGGCTATGATGACCTTCTTGTAGGCTCACCTCTTGACGATGCTCCCACCTATAGCAGAAGTGCGGTCTACATTCACAGAGGAAGTGGTGCTTTTCTTATTGAACCATATAGCTGGAGATATCGGATGGGAATCAACTGGCTCGGCTATGCCGTAATCTGCGGGGATTTCAACGGCGACACTTTAAGTGACGTGGTCGCCGGTGCCTATGCAAATAATAGCAATGAGGGTGTGGTTTATGCCTGGTATGGAGAGGAGACCTCAAGACCCTCTTTCTCATCATTATATCTCTCTATTTATTCCCCCTATGGGGAGGAGGGGACATTAGTAGCGAGTATACGCGCTTATGATGCTCATGATGTGAAGGGTTTTGAGATTTATTATTCAACCACCGAGAGAGGTCCCTGGACATACAGTCAGAACATAACATATACAGGCGACCACAATCACGATGCGAAAATAAGCGGCCTTACAGATGGTCAGAAGTATTACATCAGAGTGAGGACCTACGATGAGGTGCCCAACTATTCGGAGTACTCTGCTCCTCAAAGCGCAGTTCCGGAGGATAGAAAAGCTCCGGACGCTCCGGGGGGCTTTGCAGCTAGGGTCACCTCCCAAGGGTACATAAAGCTGAACTGGACGCTCTCCACATCCGGGGACGTTGCAGGCTATGCAATATTTAGAAATGACAATATGAGATACACGACGCTGAACACCACCATGGAGTACGTGGACATGAATGTGACATTGGGTCAGATCTACACATATGAGCTTTATGTGTTTGACGAGGCCTCCAATTACAACAAGTATCCCAACGGGCTTGTAGTGATGGCAGATAGGGATTATGACGGCGACGGCACTGGAGACCTATTAGACAGGGATGACGATGGAGATGGTGTGGAGGACTTAATAGATGCCTTTCCGTATGATTCGACGGAGTGGGCCGATTATGATGGCGATGGAACAGGAGACAACGCCGATACGGATGATGACAACGACGGGATTCCAGACGCTAGCGACCCGTGGCCGCTTCTGGATTTAAATGACATAGAGGCCACGGTAGACAGCATTGAACAGAAGATAGATAATCTCAATATGACGGTGGAAGAGATTCTTCAAAGGGTCAAGGCACTTCAGAACGACTTGGGCTATCTGAACAGCTCCTCCGCAGCTTTGCTGGGAGAGATTCTTGTTAGGCTATCTAGGATGGAGAGCAACCTGACAAGTAAGCTGGAGAGTGTGGAGAGGAATCTTACGGCGAAGATAGATGGGATGAACAGCACACTACGCGGTCAGATATCCTCAGCACTCACTCAGATACTCAACAGGATAGATGCTATGGACTCTTCATTGAGGGCACTGATACAGTCCTTCTGGCTTGATTACAATGTGACGGAGGCTACGAATACGGGCAGTATAATATCCAGGATAGCTTCTCTCGAGGTGTCCATAAGAGCATTGGTTGAGGATTTCTGGGATGATTACAACTATACCTCATCCTCAGATACAGCAGAGATTATCAGTAAAATAGAGGACATGTGGGATGGCTTCAACGGGAGCATTGAATATGCGAGGAGCTATCTTTCGGATAGACTCAATTATACATTGGACATTCTGAGGACAAGGATAGGAGAGCTTGAGGCGGAGATGGAGGAGAATGTGACAGCTCTGAAGGAGTACGTAGGATTGATGACGCTTGAACTTAGGATGTACATGGAGGTAGTAAACGCCACACTCCACGGACACCTCAGCGATATAGAAGAGATGATAATAGACTTCAGAGAGGCAACATTGGAGAACCTGACGATGATATCTTCTTATCTTCACGACATGTGGCAGAACAACACAGAGGGCAGGGAGCAGATATTGGCGGCTATCGAGGCTACAGGCGACCTCATAAGGAACGTAAACGATGCGTCTATGAGCGAGCTTAGGACGAGGCTTGATGACCTGAGGGAATACCTAATAGGCTTCAACACCACTGAGAGTTTAAGGCTGGCGGATGCTGTGGAGAACCTCATGGGGCGGTTGGAGGAGGTGAATGAGAGCGCTGGGGAGAGATTTGACGAGTTAGCCACGACGCTTCAAGCATTAGCGACACTGGGTACGATAATAGATGAGCTATCAGACGTGGATCAGAGCATAGAAGAGAAGACCGGGGAGCTGAAAGACGAGAACAAGACCGTACAAAATTACAATCTGATATTGCTGGTCTTATTGATAATAGTGATACTGCTAGAGATTTTAATATACCTGAAGAAGGGAGGGGGGGAGGTTAAGGTGATAGAGAAGGAAGTCGTGAAGGAGGTTCCAACCTCCGGTGGAGGTGAAGAGGAGAAGGCTTTAGAGGAAGAAGAGGAGTTGTGGGAAGAGGAAGAACTGGAAGAAGAGCTCTGACTCCCCCCTCCTCTTTATTTTTCTTTTTTACTCTTTCCTCATTCTTTTTTAGACAACACATTTGGCTCTTTCCGGCATATATGATATTTAAGAAGACATCCTTCTATGTAAGGGGCGAAAAGATTTTTTAATGCCCCTCCATTCCTGTCCTGTTATGTGGGTGTGAGAACTCCACCTCCACCCCCAGCGGTTTTGAATGGAATTAGAAGCGTAGGAAGGTGATTTCATGGTGAAGGTTATGGATTATGAGAAGGAGTTCAGCAAATGGAAGTGGGATATACCGGAGTACTACAATATAGGGCAGGATGTGGTGGACAAGCATGCAAAGGACCCCCACAAGAAGAACAAAGTGGCACTGTACTGGGAGAACGAAGAGGGAAAGAGGGAGAAATATACCTTCTGGGAGTACTCTCACCTCTCCAATAAATTTGGCAACGTACTGAAAGAGCTTGGGGTCTTAAAGGGTGACCGCTACCTTATGGTCCTGCCTAACATTCCCCAGTTCCAGCAGATATTCCTTGGCGGAGTGAAGATAGGGGCGGTCCCTATACCGGCGTCTATTATGTTCAAAGCAAAGGAGCTGGAGTACAGGATAAACGACTCCGGCTCAAAACTTGTGGTGGTGCACACCAAATATGCAGATGAGGTGAGAAAGATTGCGGAGAAGTGCCCAACGCTGAAGAACATAATAATTGTGGGGGAGGGGGGTACCTCGGCCGGTGAACTTCACTTCGATGACCTGATGAAGGGGGCGTCAACCAAGCTGGAGGTGGAGAAGACCCGCTCCGATGATATGGCATTCTTCTGTTATACCTCCGGTACAACTGGGATGCCCAAGGGGGCGGTCCATCTCCACCGATGGGTACCCGCAAACGACCCGAGCGCCCTCTATTGGGCTGCCTACAAAGAGGACGACATCTTCGCCCACACAGGTGCTCTTAACTGGATATACCCTCTCGGAAACGGCTTCCTCTACGCGTGGCGGTGGGGGGTGTCTGTGCTCCTCTACGATGGACGGTTCGTACCGGAGAGATGGTTTGAACTCCTGGAGAGATATCAGGTGACCAACCTAGCCTCCGTCCCCACGGCGTATAGAATGTTTCTTGCAGTGGATGGGGCCGAGGAGAGGTATGATCTCGTCCTGCGGCACTGCATAAGCGCTGGAGAGCCCCTAAACCCTGAGGTTGTGAAGGAGTGGAAGAAGCGTTTTGGAGTAGACATTCTGGATGGTATAGGTATGACGGAGATTATGGTCTACCTGTCGAACATGGAGGGAATGCCCATCAAACCCGGGTCTTGTGGCCGCCCGCAGCCGGGACATGTCTGTGCCATCGTGGATGATGAGGGAAATCCCCTTGGACCCTATAAAGAGGGCACTCTAGCAGTGAGGGCGGACGACCCCGGCCTCTTTAAAGAATATTGGAATAAGCCTGAGAAGACCGCCGAGTGCTTCAAGAAGGGGTGGTTCCTGACCGGAGACACGCTCTATACCGACGAGGACGGCTACTACTGGTTCTCAGGAAGAGGGGATGATCTTATCATGACTGCAGGTTACAGGGTCTCACCCTTTGAAGTGGAATCCGTGGTGAACGAGCATCCGGCGGTTCTTGAGTCCGCCGCTGTTGCCTCTCCGGACCCCGTACGGGGGGTTATAGTGAAGAGCTTCATAATACTGAACGAGGGGTATGAGCCATCAGATGAACTGGCTAGGGAGATACAGCAGTTCGTTAAGGAGAGGACGGCCCCTTACAAATACCCCAGGGAGATAGAGTTCGTTAAAGAGCTTCCCAAAACCCAGTCTGGGAAGATTAAGAGGAAGGTGCTCAGGGAGCTTGAAAAGGAGAGAAAATTGGGTAAGAAGGGCTGAGGAGATCTAGGTAAGCTCAAGGGCAAGCCTTCCCCGTCTGCTCAGGCGGTAGTGGCTCCTTGTGGAGGACATTTCTATAAGGCCGAGAAAGAGAAGGTCGTATAATGCCTTCGAGATTTGAAGGGAGTTCTCTCCGATGTTCTGGGAGAGCTTCTCCGTCGTCAGAGAGCTTCTGTCAAGCTCCTTCAGGATCCTCCAGTGGAGTTCGCTCAGCCTCCTTAGGGGATTAACCCGAGCCCATTCCATTGCGTACAGGAGGAGGTCCAGATGCGGGGTGGGACCCACCAGAAGAAAATATCTCTCTCCCCTCTCATCCCTTGTTTTTACAACCCTCTTCTCGGGGATACTTCTGAGGGGTCTTAAGGAATCTATTATGCCTAAGTGGCTAAGTCCTTTTTCCTTCCTGGCGTAGAGCCTAATCCCTCCCCCGTTCAGCTCCAGGTAGGCTGGAAACCTCTTACCTCTCTCTGAGACCTTAAGCTTTTTTGAACCTCTGATAATGGCAAGTGCAGAGAGGGCAAGAAACCTCTCCCTTATAGCGTCTGGTAGTTTTATAAGTGTTAGGTAATAATCCATCCCTTCCGCGAAGACAATGGGGTCTGCCAGATCTCCTTCCATGGGGGTGAATTTCCCGTAGCTTCCCAGATTTAATATCTGGTTGTGAAATATCTCGTGCCAGATATGTCCCTCTGCTATGATTATTCTCTCAGAAGTAAGGTTTATAATGCCCTCTTTCCAGTTCCCCGGGGTTAACCAGGTTCCGTTTTTCCCTACCTTCCAGAGGAATTTAACTGTTGTTTTGGCTATAAGGCTCTCCTGAGGGGACATCTTGAACCTCACCCTTTGAACAATAATACAATTAAAAGTAATCTTTTATAAATCTTCTATGCAAAAGAGGGTATTTGGCCCCCATGCCTTTCTGCCAACTTGAGGGAAGCGGAACTCCCCGGGCGGGGGGTGAAGAGTGGAGGTGAAGAGAGAAATCAGGTGGCTCCTAAAGCTTTGCCCTCTTTCTCACCTCACTTTTCTGTGCCTGGGCTACTTCTATGGGGTCCCCCTTTTCCTCAACCAGGCGTATGAATTTCGCAGCGAAGAGGATGTCTTGGGCGAAATAATGGGGTGTCTCAGAGGTGAGGGAGACCTCTCCTTCCACATATCTCCTCAGCATATCCTTTCCGTAGCCAGTCATAACAAGGATGGTCCTCCAAACACCTGCCCTTCGAGCCGCCTGTATGTCCTTCACATGGTCCCCTATGAGCCACGACTTCCCCGGGTCTAGTTTGTGTTCTTCGCACGCCTTGAGTATCATCCCCGGGGAGGGTTTCCTGCAACGGCATTCCATCCTTAAGTGCTCTATGCTCCCCTCGGGATGGTGGGGACAGAAATAGACCCCGTCAAAGCGCACGCCCAGCCTTCTCTGAAGTTCTTCGGTGACGTTCCAGAAGTCCTCTTCGCCGTACATTCCCTTAGCTATACCACCCTGGTTTGTCACGATAATTAGAACATAACCAAGTTCTTTTAAGATTCGAAGGGCCTCTGGGGCTCCTTCAATCACTTTCAAGTCCTCCACGCGGTGAAGGTGACCCACCTCCTCAGCTAGAACGCCGTCGCGGTCCAGAAAGACGGCGCGTCTGGCACTCTTTTCCTTCCTCCGTTTGTTCCCCTCTTCAACAGTTCTTTCCAATCAATCACCGCCCCCGAAGATGTCCTCCTCAATAAGCTCACAGATTATGTGGCCGGCGGTTATATGCGCTTCCTGAATTCTGGGTGTAGATCTGGACGGGACAGCAAGGAGGATGTCACAGTACTCTTTCATCCCCCCTCCTCCCTCCCCAGTGAAACCGACGGTTTTAAGCCCCTTTTCCCTGGCCCATTTCAGAGCCTCCACCACGTTGGGGGAATTGCCGCTCGTTGAGATACCCCATACCAGGTCTCCCTCCTTGGCGATTCCTTTAAGCTGCCTTAGAAAGACCTCATCGTAGGAGTAGTCATTCGCTATTGCCGTCAGGGAGGAGGTGTTCACGGTTAGGGAGATAGCTGGGAGCGGGGAGCGATCTTTGAGATACTTCCCCATGAGCTCAGCAGCGATGTGTTGGGCGTCGGCGGCTGACCCGCCGTTTCCGAAAAGTATGACCTTCCCTCCTCCCCGGAGAGTCTCGGAAACCGCTTCGGCGATCATTAGAATGGTCTCCGCACAGCAGTCAGAAAGCCTTCTTTTAACCTCTGCACTCTCTTCAAGCCCCTCCTTCACCTTCTTCAATCTCTTCTCCAGCAAAGCATCACGCCCCTTTTAAAATAACGTTGTGCGGGGAAATTCCAAAAAGCTGTTTCGTGTCATCAAAATATACCCTCCCGCCCCCCGGGAGAATACTTGCGAAATACGCCCTTAAAAAGGCCCGATTGTCGTAGCTATCGAAGACGTTGTCGGTGAAAAGGCCTGAAGAGGATACGAAAAGCATGGTGCCCCCTCCTTCGCTTCTCACCTCAACTGCTACGGGGGCAACTGAGAAAAAGGCGTCCCCTAAGCTCTCCTTGCCATCCCCGTTGAGCTCTATGGTGGCGTAGTGTGGAAGGGAGAGCATTATTGCACCCTCCCCAGTCAGGTTCACTCCCATGGGCTTGTGGACCAGTACTGTAAAGTTAACACCCTCAAGCTCCCCCACAGCTTTTATGAAGCTTAGATTGTAGACCCAGTCGTCGGTGTACCTCCATCCCGGCCTGTAAGGCATGGCCCATAGATATATTCCAAAGGCCCGAACCAGGTGTTCTGTCATGTTGCTGTCATCTGCCAGGATGAGATGTCCTCCGGCCTCAACGTAGCTCTTCAGTGAGAGAACCTCCTTCCCCGTGAGAGGAGAATCAAGGCCGGGTAAGACGTAGAGTGTTTTGGATGGCTCGGAAATCTCTCCAGCATCCTCCGTTGAATCAACGTACTTAACCGGTAGACTGGAGAGGGAGTTGAGCTCCTGCTTCAGGCCAATCATATCGCTCCACGGTCCTTCGAAGGGGGGTGTACTGTTTTCCTTCTCCTCAAGGCAGAGGGAGGCACTCATGGTAGCAAATACGAGAATGAGAGCGGAGAGAATTCTCCAGTCCATGGCAGTGCAAATAAGCTCCGATATATCTATTTTTTTGGCATCTGTGTTATTTTCTTCTTCTTGCGGCTTCTGCCCTTATGCTGATATCGTCGTCCATGATTTCTTTATAGATTACGTCATAC
>Ga0116200_10000070_pt1 | contig 22882 bp, 16 predicted proteins | sample Mar14436cmmetaG_FD_94478 | JGI IMG/M metagenome (GOLD analysis project Ga0116200, IMG submission 94478) | Marine hydrothermal vent microbial communities from Guaymas Basin, Gulf of California to study Microbial Dark Matter (Phase II) - Marker... ... | reverse complement strand
TTCGGGCTGCGGGCGACGTTGAGGACACCATTTCGGCATATCTGCGCCACGCAGCGGCCGAGGAAGAGGCCCGTATGAAGGCTGCCGCGTCTCAGGAAGAAGCCCCTTCACAGGCTGAGCCCCTTTCGGAGGAGGTCGAGGAGGCACAGCAGGAAGCACAGGAGGAAGAAGAGGAAGAGCCCGAGGTGAAGCAACGGTGGGGGACGGGGGACATAGAGATTATGGATGTCTCCTTCCTCGATGCGGCCGGGGCAGAACGGCACGTGTTTCAGGTGGGAGAGCCGTGGGTGGTGCGGCTGCACTATCGAGCCCAGCAGCGGGTCGAGAGTCCTGTCTTTGGCCTGGCCGTCCATCGGAACGACGGCCTGCACGTGTGCGGCCCCAACACCCACTTCGCCGGCCTGGACATCCCTTTCGTCGAAGGCGAGGGGGACATCCTGTACTGCGTAGATCACCTTCCGTTGATGGAGGGCACATATCTCGTCTCGGTCTCGGCCCACAACCGGGCCGATACGGTGATGTACGATTACCACGACCGTCTTTACCCCTTCAAAGTGCGCCAGGTAGGGAAAGGCGAACGGTACGGGCTGGTGAGCCTGGGGGGGAAATGGGAGTGGAACGGCGGGGGGATGAGTGAGTAAGCGTACCTCCGTTCTGATCATCAGCCACGACGTCGTAGGCCCCCGTATGGCCGGGCCGGGTATTCGCTATTGGGAACTGGCCCGTGTGTTGGCCCGGCCTTTCCAGGTCACTCTGGCCGCCCCTGGCGATCCGCAACTGCCCGCAGCCGATGTCCGCTTATGCTCCTACGAGCCTGGTCGGTGGGACTCTCTGGCTCCGGCAGTGGAGGGGACAGAGGCCATTTTGTTATGCGGAGACGTGCTGGCCTGGTTCCCGATGCTGGAGAGGGCCGGGATCCCCCTGATTGTGGACGGCTACGATCCGCATCCACTGGAGACGCTGGAACTGTTCGCCGGAACACCTGAACAGGAGCACAAGCATCGGGAGCGGGAGCGTATCTTGCAGATGCAATGTCGGGTCGGCGATTTCTTTGTCTGCGCCAGCGAGCGGCAGCGGGATTGGTGGCTGGGGTTGCTGGAGGCCGCCGGACGGGTCAATGTCCACACCTACGGCGAGGACCCGTCATTGCGGCGGTTGATAGATGTAGTGCCCTTTGGTCTGCCCTCGTCACCGCCGCGCCACACCCGGCAGGTGCTGAAAGGGGTGTGGCCGGGCATCGGGCCGGAGGACAAGGTGGCGCTGTGGGGCGGGGGATTGTGGCAGTGGCTCGACCCTCTCACGGCGATCCGGGCGATGGCGCAAATCCGGGAGCGGCGTGACGACGTGAAGTTAGTCTTCCCCGGCACCCGTCATCCCAACACAGAGGCCGTTCCCGACATGCCGATACACCAGGCCGCCGTTCGGCTGGCCGAGGAACTGGGCCTTTTGGACCGGCACGTGTTTTTCGGCGAGTGGGTCTCCTACGAGGAGTGGCCCAACTACCTGGTGGAAGCAGACGTAGGGCTTTCGTTGCATTTCGACACCGTCGAAGCCCGCTTGGCCTTCCGCAGTCGGGTGCTGGATTACATCTGGGCCGGACTGCCGATGGTGGTGACGCGGGGAGATGCCACCAGCGGAGTGGTGGAGCGATATGACCTGGGAGCCGTTATGGATTACGAGGATGTAGAAGGCGTTGCGGAGGCCATCCTTCGGCTGCTGGTCGCGCCCGAGGAGACCTTCCGTGAGGGATTTGAGCAAGCCCGGCGGGATCTGACCTGGGAGAAGGCTGCGCGGCCCCTGATCGAGTTCTGCCGTCACCCCCGCCGCGCCCCGGATAGGAAGGCTATGTTGGATTGGCTCGAGATCCCTGATGAGAGCATCAATGCCGAGGAGATTGAGCGCCGGATTCGTGAGAGAAGCGCTCACGCTGACGGTACTTCCCCGTCTGGGGAGATTGAGAGACCAGAGGACATTGCCGAGGATCTCTGGAAGGAGATGATCGGTGGTGAAGGAGAAGGGCATATTTCAATCCGGCAGCGTGATTGCGACATCGTGCCGCGCCATTATGTGATTGACTGGAGGGTACCGATCTTGGGTCCCGTTCACGCCGTGGTACGGCGGATCATCAACGCGGAGATTCGCCGCTACTTGTTCCCTTCGTTAGAGAAGCAGTCGAGTTTCAATCGAAAAGTGATGCAGGCGCTCAACGACCTGGCACGGGAGAATATGCGTCTGCGTCGAGAGATCGAGGAATTCCAAAGAGTCGGGCTAAAATGAGTGGGGTGCATCAGTTCCATCCCACGGTTTCCTACGGAGATGCGGTTAGCAACCAGATTCTAAGCCTCCAGCGCCTGCTGCGACGCATGGGGCATCGCAGCGAGATATTCTGTGAGCGTCTACCTCTCCACTTCGCGGGCCGTGCGCGGCCAATTGCGCAGTATGCCCGCTATTCATCGCCGGCGAATATATTGCTGCTGCACTTCTCCCTGCGCTACTCGGCGGAGGTGATGGCCTGGTTGGAGCAGATTCCAGACCGCAAAGTAGTGGTCTATCACAACATCACACCGTCCGCTTACTTCGCGGGTGTCAACGATGCCTACCTCCAGGCCGCGCAAGCAGGACGTGAACAGTTGGATCGGCTGAGGACGCTGGCTGAGGCAGGATGGGGGGTCTCGAAGTTCAACTGCCAGGAACTGGCGGGGCGGGGATGGAGCCGTCTTGGCGTTCTGCCTATTATCTTCGATCCGAGGCGTTACACCGCCCGGCCGGACCGGAAAGTGCTGAAGCGGTGGCGAGATGGTGTGAACGTTCTGTTCGTGGGGCGCGTCTCTCCCAACAAGCGGTTTGAGGACCTGATCCTGACGTTCCATTACCTCAAGCGTCTCGTGCGACCGGATGCCCGGCTTCTGCTGGTGGGATCGGCGCAGGGGATGGAGCCCTACCTTGAGTTTCTGCGGGCATTAGTGGAGCGCCTGAGTTTGTCGGATGTGGTGTTCACCGGCCACGTGGGCGATTCACAGTTAGTGGCTTACTATCGGTGTGCCAGCGTCTATCTCAGCATGAGCGAGCACGAGGGGTTTGGCATACCGTTGCTGGAGAGTATGCACTTCGGGGTGCCCGTCATCGCTTATAAAGCGGCTGCCGTGCCCGAGACGTTGGGCGGCAGCGGCATTTTGGTGACGGTTAAAGACCATGCGGCGGTGGCAGAGTTGATCGGGCTGCTGGTTGAGGATGTGCATCTGCGGTCCCAAATCATCGCCCGGCAGCGCGAGCGGCTGCGGGATTTTCTGCCCGAAAGGGTTGAGGAGCACTTGAGGTCACTTATGAAGGACCTCGGAGCGTGAGGAGCAGGTGCCGCCGGCGCGAGGATGTAGATAGTTTGCGATACAAGACTCGACGGAAGCCCCGGTTCGTCGGGGTTCTCCCGGCTGAAGCCGGGCCTCCAACCCTATTTCGTACCGAGAACTAGATAAGGACGCGGGATGAGTGCACAGCCTAAAGCATCGGTGATTGTCCTGGCCTGGAACGGCATGGCGTATCTGGACGCCTGCCTGAGCGCAGTGCTGGCCCAAGGCTATCCCGCTTTCGAGGTCATCGTCGTGGACAACGGCTCAACCGATGGCTCAGCGGACTTCGTGGCGCAGTGTTACCCCCAGGTGCAGTTGATCCGCAACGAGCGCAACCTGGGCTTCGCGGCAGGCAACAACGTCGGGCTGCGCGCTGCTACGGGGGACGTGTTGGTGCTGCTCAATCAGGACACAGTCGTGCGGCAGGGATGGCTTGAGGCGCTGGTGGACACTTTCCAGGATCCCTCTGTCGGCATCGCCGGTTGTAAGGCGCTCTACCCTGACGGCTCCATCCAGCACGCCGGGGGCTTCATCTATGGCCCCCGCGCCGAGACGGACCACATTGGCCGCCACGAACCCGACGATGGCCGCTTCGATCAGATGCGCGACGCTGATTTCGTCACCGGAGCGGCGTTGGCCATCTCCCGGACCGCTCTGAAGCGCGTGGGTCTGCTCGATGAGGGTTTCTATCCCGCCTACTACGAGGATGTAGACTGGTGCTACACCGTCCGCGAGGCCGGCTTCCGCGTCGTTTACGTGCCTGTGGCCCGCTTGATCCACTACGAGTCTCAAATGGCTCAGCGCGAGAGCCACGAGCACAAGTATGCTCTGCATCGGGGACGCCTGCGCTTTGTCTTCAAACATTGGACACTGGAGCGATTGGAGGGAGAGTTCGTACCGGCCGAGCGGGCATGGGCGGCTCACCTGGAGCGCACGGTGGAGCTGATGGCTGCGCGGCGGGCCTATCTGAGCACAGTTCTGGCTCTACCCGATATTCTGGCTTTTCGCCAGAGTTCGGAGGAGGAGGCCGATGCTCTGGTCGGCCTGCTGACCGATCTGCGGGCTGCGGCTATGTCCGGCCTGGCAGACCTGCAGGCCAACCGGTCGCTGGCCCCTGTGCCCCACGAGCCTCCACCGCTGCGCCACTCTTCCAGAGCAGAACCTGAAGCGGAACGAGAGGCCGACCAGGGGGAGAGACGAGGGGCACGACTGCCGGCCAAACTTGAAGCCGGGCGGGAGATCCGTGAGCCACCCTTCGCCTCGCGGGTGCCTATAGTGGGCGGGTTAATCGTCGCCTTACGTCGTCTGTGGAGCAGCGTTGCCGTCAGGTGGTATGTGCGCCCCCTCATCCAGCAACAGAATATTTTTAACGCCCAGGTGGTCGGCTATCTAAAAGCCCTGCAAGACCGGTTGGGGCAGCACGACTATATCCTGGCAAGACACGGCCAGGCCCTGGAGCAGCACGGCGAACTCATTGGCTGGGTCAGTCGGCGCACCGATCAACTGGAGCAACGTTCCACGGAACACGGGCGTCTCCTGCAGGGCCAGTTGCGTGATGTGGAGGAGAATATCCGCGAGATCAACGAACTGGCCGAGCGCCTGGCTGCGTTGACCAGGGCGTTGTCCACAGGACACGACGAGAAGACGTAGGGTATGCGTGTGTTGCACGTGACTCATCAGTACCCGCCTGCTATCGGTGGCTCGGAGAAATACATCGCCGACCTCTCGGAAGAACTGGTAGCGCGGGGGCACCAGGTAGACGTCTTTACCAGTCGTTCGCTGGACTACCATACCTGGAAAGACGAACTGGGACCCCGTGAGCGCGTGAATGGGGTCAACGTGTACCGGTTCCGCAGCATGCGGCGCACCGAATTTGTCTGGCGCGTGTTGCATTGGAGTCTGGGCAAGTATTGGCAGACCCGCTCCCGCTGGTACGAGCCGTTCATCCTGTTCGGAGGCGGGCCGCTGTGCCCTGGTATGTTCGCTGCAATGCTGGCAAGGCTGCCACAATATGACCTGGTTCATCTGAACTGCCTGGTCTACGGCCACGTCGCCTACGGCTATCTGGCTGCGCGCTGGCGGCAGGTCCCGGTGGTCGTCACCCCCCACACCCATGCTGGCCAGGAAGTGACCTATGGTATTGGCTACCAGTTGGGTGTATTGCGTGGCAGCGACCACATCATCGCCGACACGGACGGCGAGCGGGACTTCTTATTGGAATTGGGGTTAGACTCATGGCGCGTCACGACCGCAGGCATCGGGCTGCGGCCAGAGGCATATCCGATGAGAGATGTGGTGGCCTGTCGCCAGCGGCTGGGGCTGCCGGAGGACGCTTTTGTGACGCTGTTTCTAGGACGCCAGGTCGAGTACAAGGGGCTGGGAACAGCACTGGAGGCCTTCATCGCCCTGCGGAGGAGTCACCCGCACCTGCTCTTCCTCGTTGTAGGGCCGGAGACGGACTACTCCCGCCGACTGTTCGCCCGTCACGATGGCCTGCCGGGAGTGGTGAATCTGGGAGCCGTATCCGACGACGTGCGACTGGATGCGCTGAACGCCTGCGACTGTCTGGTGCTCCCTTCGCGGGGGGAGGCCTTCGGCATCGTCTTCCTGGAAGCGTGGATTGTGGGCAAGCCGGTCATAGGACCGCGCACGGCGGCCGTCTCCACCGTGATTCGCGATGGGCAAGATGGCTGGCTGGTCCCGCTCGACGATCCAGGGGCGATCGGGGAGGCCCTGAAGCGCTGGATTAGTTCTCCAGCCCTGGCGCGGCAGATGGGGGAAAGCGGTCGCCGGCGGGTGCTGAGCCGCTATACATGTTCCCGTATCGCGGACGTGGTGGAAGGCATCTATTTCCGAACCCTGCGCACCTGTCGAAGAGGAGGCCGGGCGAAGAAACCCTCTACATCATCCCGCGGATATGGCTCGATCCGCAGCAGGTAAACCGGGTCACGCCGGTAAGAGCGATGCGCGTTCTTCTGATCACAAACTACTTTCCCCCTCACTATCAAGGGGGAGCCGAGGTTATGGTCTACAACACCTGCCACGGCCTGCTCCAACGTGGGGTGGATGCCTCCATCCTGATGATCAACGCCCGCATACCCGGCGGACAGGACCGGTATCGTGATGTCCAGGGGGTTCCGGTCCACGAGGTGACCTATCGGTCCCACTTGCCTGGAAATCCATTCTTGCAGACCTTTGACCCGCGCATATATCGGGATGTGATGGCCGAAATACGGCGTGTCCAACCCGATTTGGTCCACGTCCATAACGTTTCTGGCGCTACGCTGGCCCCTTTTGTAGCCTGCCGTCGGGTGAACGTGCCCGTGCTGCTCACGCTCCACGACCACTGGTTGCTCTGTCCCAACAACATGCTTTACAAGGGCGACGGAGCGTTGTGTGACCCGGCGGAGCATCCCAGGGGTTGCAGTCACTGCTTCCGGCGACAGGATTTTTGGGCCAACATCCCCTGGCGACGTCAGATTTTCGCCCGCCTGGTTCAAAACGTGCGTTTCTTCATCTCACCGAGCCAAAAGTTGGTTGATTTGCACGTCGCAGCGGGTTACAACCCTGCGCGCTTCCGCGTCGTGCCCAACGGCATTAAACCGGCGTTGTTCCAGACCCCCTCCGATTCTCTCGTGAGAGAATATGTGCGAGAAAGTGGCTTGTTTCGCACTCTATTGCTTGCCGGAGCGATGGTCGAGAGCAAAGGAATCAAAACCGTTATCGAGGCACTGCCCTTGTTGGCCAGGTATGTGGATCGCTTCCGCCTGCTTGTGGCCGGTAGGGGGGAGGATCGCTTTTTGGCGGCCTTACGGCGCTTCGATCCGTCAGTCGTGAAACTCCTGGGACAGGTGCCTTTTCAGGAGATGCGCGCGCTGTACGCCGCGACCGACCTGACGGTTATACCCTCGGTGTGGTACGAAAATTCGCCTATGGTGATCTATGAGAGTATGCTGGCCGGGACGCCAGTGCTGGGTTCCGCGATAGGCGGCATCCCGGAATTGATCCAGCATGGAGAGACCGGGTACCTTTTCTCCCCTGGTGACGCGGTCGCGCTGACCGAGCGGGTAATTCAGCACTTCGCCCGCTCGGCTCCCGAGCGACGGGCTATGCGCCGACGTTGTGTCGAGTTCGCTCATACCCACATGACCCTGGATTGCTACCTCGATCGCTTGCAGCAGGTCTACGATGAGGCGCTGGAGGCCTGAGAGGATGAGCCAAAAACTCAGAATAGGGGAAGATAATAATGAAAGTTAGCCTGATTAACCTGAATCTGGTGGCTGAGGATGCCATTGGGACGTGCATCATCAACCAGGTGCATTTTTTCCGCCGCCGTGGCGACGACGTGCACGTCTACGTCCTCCACCCTCCTCACAATGTGCCGACTGACATTGAGGAGGTGACGAGCGTCGTCACGTTGAGGGAGTTGATCGAAGGGCAGGAGGAACACTTCCGTTTATCTGATTTGTACATCTATCACTATCCGGGCCGCCATGCATTGATGGAGAGCATCCGAGGCATTGACCGGGGAACGGTGATCTTTTACTATCACAACGTCACCCCGCCCGAACTATGGGGGAGCGACATCGGCCGCGATGCACTGATGCGGGACATCGAGGGCAGTGCATTGGTTCACTACGCCGACTTGTGTATCACCCCCAGCCCCTTCAACAAACAAGACCTCGTTGACCGTCTTGGCTACGCTCCTGATCGAATTTGCGTTTTGCCTCTGGCAGTGGCTTTGGAACAATTTACCCCTGGTGATAGGGACCCGAAACTGGTTCAGCGCTACGAATTGGAGGGGCAACAGGTATTGCTTTTTGTGGGCCGTATGGCGGGCAACAAGCGGATTGACATCCTGATCGAGGCGCTGGCGCGGGTCAAGAGCCAGATACCAAACACCAAGTTGCTGCTGGTCGGCGACGACCGGAGCAATCCGGCGTTCCGCCCGATCGTCGCTGACGCCCGAGCCCGTGCTGCCGAACTGGGGATTGCCCGTGACGTAATCTGGACTGGTCGAGTGGACGAGTTGCCTCCCTACTTTCGCCTGGCTGACGTCTATGTGACCGCCAGTCTGCACGAAGGATTTGGTCAGCCGCTGGTGGAGGCTATGGCTTGTGGCGTGCCGGTGGTCGCCGCTCGCGCTGGCGCTATGCCCTGGGTTCTGGGCGATGCCGGGCTGCTCTGTGAGCCTGGCAGCGCCGATGACCTGGCCGAAAAAGTTCTGACAGTGCTGAGGGATACCGGTCTGCGCCAGACACTCATCGAGCGTGGCCTGGAGCGGGTACAAGCGTTCAGCCTGGAACGGTATGAGGCCAATCTGGCCGAGATTGTGGAGAAGGCCGTAACCCACACGCTACCCGAAATCCCCCCCGAACCTGTAGTGGAAGCGGGCAGGGAAGCGGAGATACAACCCGCAGCGGAGGCAGGTGAGGAAACACAAATACAGCCCCCAACGGAGGCAGGTGAGGAAGCACAGACACAACCGGCCCCTGTCATCCCCCGGGATGAGTTGGTTTTGAGCATCCTCAGCGATGAGATCATGGCTCAAAGCGACATTGCTCTGCGCGGTTACGTGGTTCGCTCCAGAGTGCCTTTGCTGGGGCCGTTTATCGCCTGGGTGCGACGCAACCTGACCTCCCATCTGCGCGAGCCCTACCTGGATCCGATGATCGAGCGGCAGGTGGCCCTCAATCGCCGAATGGCCGAGTGGATGCAGCGGGCCGTCGCTCTCTGGACCGCTTCCATCCAGCGCCAGGCCGAACTGGAGGCCCGCGTGGAGGCTCTGGAGGCGCAAATTGAAGCCTTATCTCACTAAGAGCGTGTCTAAGAATTCTCAGCCCGGCGACTGAAGTCGTGGGCTACCTTTGCGAAGCCTGCCCTCCGGCGGGCTGGGGAGTCGCCGCATGGCGACTTAGCGCTGGTAGCACGCGGCTTTAGCCGCCGTGTCAGAGGTACTTGCTTTATTAGAGTTTGTTCCGAAATTCAGCGCATTGATCCGTTGATGTCCTAGCATCCGTGTTCTGATGTTTCTGAGAGGAGGTCTTTAACATGGGTGGCTTGATAAACCTGGAACCGCTTTCCGTAAGCGCATTGGTGCTTAATCTACTGTTAGGTGTCGTCCTTTCGGTGGTTGTGGCATGGTACTACGCCCGATTTGGTGAGGCATTGTCCAACCGACGTAAATTCGCCAGACTCTTGCCTATGCTGAGCCTGATAACCACCCTGGTTATCTCAGTCGTCAAGGCTTCCCTGGCGTTGTCATTGGGACTCGTAGGGGCGCTCTCCATCGTTCGGTTCCGCACCGCCATCAAAGACCCCGAGGAACTGCTTTATCTATTTCTGGCGATTGCCATTGGGCTCGGTCTAGGCGCCGATCAGCGGATTCCGACCTTGGTTGCGGTTGGCATTATCATGCTCCTGCTGATTGCCACCCGCCTGTTTGCCCCGCGCTCCCAGCGCCGGAACCTGTATCTGAATATCCAGGTTCGTGAAAGGGGGGGAGGCGCGGGAGAGGCGAACGAGTTTAGAACCGTCAACGATATTTTGGTCAAACATGCTGAACTCGTAGATGTGCGCCGGCTCGACCGGCATGACCACACGCTGCAGATGACCTATTTCCTGGACTGCAAAGACCAGAACGCGCTGGCTGGGCTGATGGATGACTTGAGGAATGCCGTGCCTGGATGTTCCTTTAGTTTCGTTGACCAGAATAGTATGCCAGGGAGTTAGGCGATGCGCATACAGGGTTCGCAACGTTCTGATCGTGGCGCCTTCTGGTTGGAGACCAAAAGGTGGGTGCAGACGCGACAGGGGTTGATCCAACTCCTGCTGGCTGTCAGCCTGGGATTCCTCATTGCTGTTAGTGGCGTCGCCTGGTACAGGCTGCAGGGCTGGAAGATCATCGAGCCACCGGTCCGGGCTCTGTTTGCTGAAATGCATGGTACAGCGGAGACGGTCATTGAGGCCAACGATCTGCCGACGCTGTACTTTGACATCGGCTTCGAGGAATACCAGACGATGGCAGCCCAGCGGGAGGAGGCGCTACAAGTAGGCATCCTGTTGCTCGATGATGACGGCTGGCTGCCGGCGCAAATCCGCTTTCAGGATCGAGCGATCCCCGTGCGCATTCGGTTAAAAGGGGACTGGACGGACCATTTGAGGGAAAATAAATGGTCTTTCCGAGTTAAGACCAAAGGAGATGCCGCAATTATGGGGATGCGCTCCTTCTCAGTGCAATCCCCTCATACACGATATTACTTGAAGGAATGGCTGTTTCTGGAAGACCTGCGTCGCGCCGGTATCCTGGCACCGCGCTATTCTTTCGTGAACGTGGTTGTAAATGGAGAGGACTGGGGTATCTACGCGCTGGAGGAGAGTTTCTCAAAAGAATTGCTTGAGTCGCAGGGTCGGCGGGAAGGCGTGATCATCCGCTTTGACGAGAGCCTGTACTGGCGACGTCGAGCCCTTGCCGGTGGTCATGATGACTGGCGCCTTGCCGTAGACCCCATCGCAACGACGTTCGAGATGCCTGCCTTCGCTGAAGTGGATGAGTTCAACACCGCTCAGGTTCGGAGTGACCCTATCTTGAGTGAACAGAGCATCACCGCCCTGGGGCTACTGCGGGGATTCCAAAACCACCAACTATCGCCGTCGCAGGTCTTCGACGCGGAGTTGATGGGACGCTACCTGGCCCACTCCAACCTGTGGGGCGCGCGGCATGGATTGACGTGGCACAACGAACGGTATTATTACAATCCGCTGACGTCGCGGCTGGAGCCGATTGGATACGACTGCATGCCCTTTGCCTGGACCGCACACTTTGTTGATTTAGCCCAATATGACGATCTGGCGATTATGGAAGCCTACGCTCGCGAAGTGGAACGCATCTCCCGGCCCGAATATCTGGAGACGCTGCGGGCCGAGTATGCCGATGAGTATGAGCGGTACCACGCTGCCCTGGCTCAGGAATTTCCCCCTGAAGAGTTAGAAATCCCCTGGGATACATTGGCCGAGCGGCAAACTTTATTGATCAACGCGCTCCACCCGCCACAGACCGTGCATGCCTATCGCGTCGGCAACGGTGACGGCTCGAGCCTCGATATACAGGTGGGTAACCTCGTGCGGTACGCCGTTGTTCTGAAAGAGATTCGGGTCGGGGACCGCGCGGCCGCCATCCAGTCCGATTGGATTGTAGAGGAAGAACACGATTTGCTGCACCAGGAAGCGGAACCGGCGGTTGTTCTAAAGCGGGTGCAGGGTAACGTACCCACGTATCTCACATTACACATCCCCACAACCGTCATCCACCGGTTGTCACCGACGGAGACCCTGTTTTATTCCAACACTCTGCAGATAGTGACCAACCTATACGGGGTAGAAGATGAGGTCGTCGTAGACGTACGACCGGACTATCCCCCTATGCTGTCCAAACCCGTCCTGCCGCCTCAGCCTTCAGTGGATGAGGCCCTGGAACGATACCCGTTTTTGACCCTGTCCGATCAACCCGGGTTCTTGGAGTTAAGACCTGGGACATGGCACGTGGCGGGCGACCTGGTTCTTCCAGACGGTTTTGGCCTCTGGGCCACGCAGTCGGTCACGCTGACCTTTGACCGTGGGGCGCTTCTCTTTGCCAACGGGCCGTTGTTGTTGCAGGGACCGGATGGTGAGCGCATCTACTTCGGGCCTCACGGCGACGAATGGGCGGGGATTATCGTGTTAAAAGCCGATCCAGAGATGCCCTCCCGGTTACACAACGTCGAAATCCGCGGCACAGCCGGGATTCACCGGGAAGGTTGGGTCACAACCGGGGGAGTCACGTTCTATGAGAGCCCGGTCGTGCTGAGCCACTGCCGCTTGCTTGACTCTCTCGCCGAGGATGCGATCAATGTGGTGCGCTCCAAATTTGAGTTTATGTACACTGAGTTCGGCAATACCGCTTCCGATGCTTTTGACGGTGACTTTGTTCAGGGGAGGGTCGAAGACTGCGCCTTTCACGATGTTGGAGGAGATGGCATTGATGTCAGTGGTAGCCATGTCATCGTGCAGAACGTCAACCTTCTGCGCATTCACGATAAAGGCATCTCGGCCGGCGAAGGCAGCCGCGTTCGCGTCATGAATGCCCGCGCGCGAGATATTGGGATGGCGCTTGCCAGCAAGGATATGTCCTTCGTCTTGATCCAGGGGTTGGAGGTCGAACATGCCTGGATCGCGGGCCTGGCAGCATACTTGAAGAAAATGGAGTATGGACCGGCTCAGATCCAGGCCGACGGCGTCGTGTTCCAAGATCACTCCCCCCAGGCCCTGGTCCAGACGGGCAGTCGCGTGGTGATTAACGGAGAAACTGCTGAGACAACCGATCTGAATGTGGACGAATTATACGCCCGACTGGATGACCTGGCGGGGATGCGGATCCTGGATTACCGGCTGGGTCCTGCTATCAGACTGGTGGGTTACAAATTGGTCACCCCCACACTCCGCGCCGGGGACAATCTGCGCCTCGTGCTCTACTGGCAAGCCGACGCTCAGCCGGAGCAGGACTACACCGTTTTCGTGCATGTGTTGGACGATTCGGGACTGTTGGCCGCTCAGCGGGATAACATGCCAGGGGATGATGCATATGTTACCACTCAGTGGGCTGTGGGACCGCTGATTGACGATGTGCACACCGTCCCCTTACCATCCGACATACCAGCGGGTGAGTACCGGGTGGTCATAGGAATGTACCTCTGGCAAACGGGCGAACGGTTGCCGGTGTTCAGCCCCGACGGCACGGAGATTCCGAACGGCGCAATCATCCTCGATCAGACTTTCGATGTAATTCGTTGAGCGATGCAGTCAATTCGTTATGAAGTCAAAATGACCTGCGACGAGGTGTACTTGCCTGATGTACGTGCCTGGATCAACTTGCATCCAGACGTATTCATTGAGGCATATCCGCCTCGCCAGGTCAATAGTCTGTATTTTGATACCTATGAGGCGGACTGTTTGATAGATAATCTCATCGGGGTTAACCGACGAGCAAAGTTGCGTTTCCGCTGGTATGGCGATGATGACTCGGCGGTGCGAGGGACGTTGGAATTGAAATGCAAGTCGAACCAATTGGGGTGGAAAGAGCACTATCCTGTGCCGACCTCCTTTGACCTGAGAACAATCTCTTGGAGAACTTTTATGCAGGAGTTACGTGAGCAGGTTGATGGCGTGTTTGCCATTTGGTTGTCTTACCTGAATCAGCCGGCTTTGATTACCCGTTATATGCGCGAGTACTATGAATCCATAGATCGTCAGATACGTGTGACAATAGACTACAACCAGGCTTTTTACGAGCAGGTCACCTGCCTGACGCCGAATCTGAGGGTCAAGGCCCCCCTCCCCGGTCTGGTTGTCATGGAAGTCAAAGCCGATGCCACATTGCATCAGCGTGTATCGGATGTTCTCTCGTCGTTCCCCCTTCAGGTGGAGCGGAATTCTAAGTATGTCAACGGCGTGCTGGGAGCATTGTGCTTTGTGTAACTTTATCACAGCCTGTATCAGGATGGCTATTGGAGGATCAATGAGACGGTATCTGATACTATCGCTCATCATCTCTCTTGTCGTGACGGCGTTATCTCTATTGTCCGCCGGATGCTCTTCCGGTTCTGGTGACCAGCGGGCCTTTTCCAACGACCATCGGGTCTTTCTCCCGGTGATTGCCTCTTCGGAGCGGCCTGCGGAGCGGTATACCTTCTTCGTCGCTGGGCATACTTATGGGGTGCCGGAGGTCAATAACCCAGGCGTCCACCCACCGTTTAAAGCGATGTTCCCTCAGATCAACTCACTCCATCCGGTCTTCGGTGTGTTCACGGGGGACATCGTGATCAAAAGCACGCCGACGGATTGGGATGAGGTTGATGCCGATCTAGCCGAGTTGACGGCGCCGGTTCACTTCGCGGTGGGTAACCACGATATGACCAACCGCGATTTGTTCGTATCACGCTACGGTCCAACTTATTACGCCTTTGAGTATCAAGGCGATTTATTCATCGTTCTGGATGGAGAACTGAACCAGGGCAACATTGTCGGTGAGCAGATGGGCGTCCTGCGGGATATGATTCAGGGAAACAGATGGCAGAATGTCTTCGTTTTCGTCCATCGGCTCCTTTGGGTGACAGAGGGTACACCATACTACATTCTGCGGGATCGCATCAATAATTCGAGTGTGTACACTTTCCAGAACAACTTCTGGGAGGATGTTGAGCCCTTGCTTCGCGGTCTGGATGCACAAGTGTACGTCGTAGCGGGTGACGTCGGCGTTACCTGGGCGATGGCTCTGTTTTACGAGGAGTATGAGAATATGCACTTGATCGCCAGTGGTATGGGTGGATCCGAGGAGGAGAATTTCCTGGTCTTCGATGTAGATGCAGCAGATGTCAGAATCCAGGCGCAGCGTCTGGATGGTCAACCGTTGGAGCGGGGGGTCATCGAGGCCTATAATCTGGCTTACTATAGCAGTTTGCCATAGCGACCAATAATGGTCACATCTCCGCCGGCCTTGTGTGGCGGGAGATTGCTTCGAGGTATACTGTACGTACGCGGTCGGCCACAACCCCCCACGTGTGGTTCTCCAAAACCTTTCTCCGCCCCGCCTCGCCCATACGCGCTCGCCGCTGCGGGTCCGCCAGCAATGCCAGGATGGCCCGCGCCAGGTCGTCAGCGTCTTGATATGCGACCAGCAGGCCGTCCTGACCTTCGTCAATGACCGACGGAATAGCCCCAGTGCGAGCACCAATGACCGGCTTCCCGCACGCCCAGGCCTCAAGAAAGGCAATGCCGAACGATTCATAGCCGGAGGGCAGGACGAACAGATCGCAGGCCGCAAGCAGCGCCGGTTTCTCCTCCTCCGAGAAGTCATTGACCACGGTGACGTGGGCCTGTTGCTCCGACGGAAGTGCGTCAATCATCTGTTGAATCTGACGGGAGTAGGGTGTGCGTGCCCCTGCAATCAGCAATTGGACGTCGGGGTGCATGGCCCACACCCGTCGCATGGCCTCCAGCAGGACGTCAAACCGCTTGCGCGCAGTTTGTTTAGCCACGAGAGCCGCAACCGGAGCATCTCCCCAGCCATACCGACGTCTTATCACTGTGCCATCGGCCTTGACAAAGGTGCTGGCATCCACGCCTGGTCCGATGACCGAGATTTTGTCGGCACGAATACCGCGCTTGATCAAGTAGTCGCGCTCAAAAGTTGTGTGGGCGATGTAGGCATCGGCCTGCCGGATCGCCCGGTAAATCATCATCCGGTCGTAGCCCCACGTATCGGCCGTGTGGATTGCGCCCAGAAAGACAATGGGAATTCCAGCGCGCTGGGCCCCTGCAAGTGCATAGTGCATATGCAATAGAGGAAATGCGGTGGCGAACACTACGTCGGCCTCGCTGTTGGCGACCGCCCGGGTCATACCGAAGATCAGAGGACCGTTGTAAATAGCGCGCAGCCAGTCGTTGCAGGGCAGGTGCAGCCTGTATGCTACCCCGGCAATCAGCATACGCAGCCTGCCAAAACGGTTGAACACCGGGAAGCGGCGCACCGTCACGCCGTTAATCTCCTCCGTTCCGGCAGGCATCGCAGGTACATCAGAGCGCCAGAAAAGTTCCAGGTTATAGGCGGTGGTTGTGAACACCGTCACCTCGTCGCCGTAGCGCGAGACCAGTTGCTCGGAGAGGTTCTTCATCAGCCACTGGGAGCCCCCGATGGAGGGAGGATAGGCGTGCACCACGTGGAGCACTCTCATCGGTCTGAACCTCCGGAGCGCATTGATCGGAATAGCAGCGGGACGAGCATTGTGGTCACTGCGGTAAGCAGGCTGATTGCCACTCCCACCCGGAAGGATAACGGTTGGTACACAAACTCGACCTGATGTGAGCCGGCCGGCACTACGACGGCGCGGAAGGCGTGGTCGGCGACGTACACCCGCGTGGCCTGCCCATCCAGCAGGGCTTTCCAGCCCGGGGCGTAGTTATCGGTCAAAACGAGCAGGCCGGCGGCGGCGGTTTCAACTTCCATCCTGACCCGGTTGGGCTCGTAATCAACGATGCGGACGACGGCGGCGGTCGCGGGCGTCTCCGGCGGCTCCGTCCAACCCGCGGGTGCCTCCTCCAACACGACCCTCTCACGAAAGTCGAAGCCGCTATCGGTGATGCGCTCCAGCGATTGGGCAGCACTGCCCACGATTTCGGCATGGTAGACGACAAATGCTCGGGGCAGCACGTCCCGGTTACGGTATACTTTCACACTCCCCGCATCCCGGTAGACCAATTCCCACTTCCCGTTGAGTTCCCGGTCTGTGAGGACGTACTTCACGTTCAGCAGATCGAAGAGGGGCGAATTGGCCTGCACGAACAGCGAGTGCAGGTGGAAGCGATAATGACCTTCTAGGCGGTCAACCAGGTCCGCATACCGCCGTGGGACGACGGCGTCGTATCCCCGTATGTCGGATACGCCAAAGAGCATGCCGCTGTTGGGGTACAGGATCAAGTCGGTACCGCTGACGCGGTAGATGTCACGATCCTGTTGCAGGAATTGAACGGCGCCGGGCGTTGGGAAGATGTGTTGAGGGGCGATGGCGGGGTTGAACGGCATACCAAGCAGAAAAGCATCCAGCATGGTCAGACCCAAAGCGGCGTAGGCCCATATCTTGGATCTAACAGGCGGCTTGCGTTCCCACCAGTGCAGCGCAGACCAGGAGAGCGCGATGAGTACCGGCAGGTACATCACGACGTTGCCGGGGAGGAACAGGGCTAATTTCTTCTCATACCGCTCCTCCACCAGGGCGTAGTAGTACTCCAGAGGGCGCGAGAGGTAGGGTGTCCCCCAGTTCGTCTCCACAAATTCGCGCCCGGAGCGGATGACTTCATCCTTGAAGATGACAAAGCCGGTGTAGGCAAACGCGATGAGGAACAGGCTGACCAGCGCGGACAAGGCCAGCGTGCGCAGAGTGATGCGGCGGCAATGTTGACATCCTCCGCTGATCTCGTCCAGTCCCAGGCCGGCCAGGATGGCGATGGCAAGGGCATAGATCAGGCGCAACCTCCCATTCGCCGCTAAGTTGAAGAGAGGCAGATAATTGATCGCGTTCAACAATGGCAGGCGAAGCGCGACACCCAGGCAGACGACGGCCATCAATGCGAAAAACAGGACCGGGTTGCGGTGGGGAGCGGAGCGGCGTCTGAGGTTGTGCAAAGTAGCCGCTACCGCCAGCGCCAGTGGCAGCATGCCCACATACGTGTTTTGTTCCATATAATTGCTGTAAGGAAACCAGTAACTGCCGTCAAGGTCGGTGCCAAAGTATTGGGGCAGGATCGCGGTGACCGCCGTCGGCCAGTCGTGCCATTCGAGAAAAATACGAGTGATGAAAGCAGACGCGCTGCCGGGCAACTCACTCTCCCTCAGAGACGGAGTGACGCTATGGGTAAGAGCCTCCGCGAAGGGCAGCAGTTGCACCGCAGCCAGCAGTACACCCAGCGCCGCTGCTGTGGCGATCCTCACAAGTTGGGGGAACAGCCTCGATGTCCGCCAGCCCTCGAGGGAGACGGCCCGGTACAGAGCATACGCCATCCAGGCCAACATCACGTGGAAGGAGGTCTCCGGATGCCCTCCCAGAAATTGTGCACCGATGGTCAGGCCGCTGGCGATGAGGTATAGCCCGCTTCTTCTGGTGAGCGCCCTTTCGATAGTTAGCAACATCGCCGGCAGCCAGACGATAACCGAGGAGTGAGGATGGCCGAGCCATACGATCAGAGGCCCGCTGAAAGTGAAGACCATCATAGCAAGCAACGCACCGGGCTTGCTCAGGCCGACCTCTCTGGCGAACAGAAATGTGAAGAGGCCGGCAACGAACAGGCGAAGTATGGCTGTGACGGTAAAGGAGGAATACAAAGGGAGAAGATAGCCTATCAGGTTGAAGGGACTGAATACAGCCGATTGGGCGTTTCCCACGAAAGGCAGCCCGCCGTCGGTGTATGGATTCCAGAGCGCTAGTCGGCCCTGGGCAAGCATACGCCGGGTAAAGACCTTCCAGGGGAGGAATTGATAGACCTGATCGGATAAGAGCGGATTGCTCGGGCCGGTGTAGCCCTCCGGTGCAAGTGGCTGCCATAGAGGATCGAGGTCGAAGACCAGATCCGCCGGTAGCAACACGCGCCCGCCGAAGACGGCCGGCCAGAAGAAGACCAGCAAGACCAGGATCAGAAGCAGGGCAGCCTCCGCGATCTCCCGTCTGGCTCTCCGAGCGAGATTACGATCAGGCTGTTGATTCCAGGATGCGCTCATAAACTTTCCGATAAGAGGCGATCATTCCCTGCTGTGAGAAGTCTCGCTGTCCTACTTGCCGGGCGACTCTCTGCAACTCCTCGTACTCTCCTGCCAACGCTTCGATGGCGGTGAGGATGTCCGTGGGTGTGACCCTGTCCACGACCTTGCCGCAGCCGGTCTGCTCCACGTAATCCGCCATTGGGATGCACCGGCTGACGATGACCGGTTTCCCCGCCGCCAGTGATTCCATCAGCGAGTGGGGGTAGGGCCGGATGATGGCCGGGCCCGTTGCCAGCGCGACGCCGGCGTGCACACCGGCCAGCACCTCGTTGACATCCACTCTTCTGTTCAGGACCTTCACCCGTCCTTCAAGACCCAGGCGGCGCACACGCCGTTCCATCTCCTCGGCGAGCACGCCCCGCCACAGGAATACCAACCGCAGGTGATCTACCTGTCGGGCCGCCGCCAACAGTGCCTCTATCCCTTTACTGCGGAACTGCCGCTTCGTCCAGGGAGCCGACCCAACCATCAGCCTTATCTCCGAGCGCAGCGGAAGGGGAGAGCAGGTGAACCGGGTCGTATCAATGCCGGGACGGACCAGAACAGCGTTATCCAATCCCCACGCCCTGAGGCGCTTCAGACTGCGCCCGTCGGCCACGGTGACGGCAGCGAAGGAGGCGAAGAAGGCCACGCTAGGTCGTCTGTCCCTTACCCCGCCGGTCAAAGAGTAGACGATCGGACGTCGTAACACACGCAGGACCGGGAAAGGAAATGGATCAGGGTTGAACAGGTGGTGGATCTGGGTATCCGACTCCAAGGCTCGCAATTGCCTCAGTTTGTGAAGCCCAAAGACCACCCTGGGCAGGCGTAAGGGAAAGGCGCGATTGGGATTGAGGTAAACTAGCCTGCCACCAAAATGGCCCCGCAAAGCCCCAATTTCCTGCACGACGGCATCGCACTCCGGCATTGCCGGGGGAGGAACGGTGAGGTGATAGAGAATGTTCATCTGGTCGTGCCAGCCCCTGCGGACAACACGCGCTCGTTCTGCCCGCCGAAGCGCCCGCGCCATCCGTCGAGGAGCCCCAGGCGGATGGCCCGTGCCTTAGCCGACCTGCCGAGCAGTTGTGCTCTCAGCGATACCGCGAGGCCGTAGAGGGTCCAGAAACCATAAAGCGGGATTCTCCGAGCGTGGCGGAATTTGCGGATGAACAGGAAGCGGTTTCGGAAGACATAATAGATGTGCAGTGTCTCTCGCAGGTCAGATGAGCGGCTCAGGGAATGGAAAGCCCGCGCTCGTGTGTCTATGGCGCTGACGTAGCCCTGTCGCCTGGCCCGCTCGCACAGGTCGGCGATTTCGCCGCCGAAGAAGTAATCTTCATCGAAAAGCCCGACGGTGCGAAAGACCTCGGGCCGGACCACCACCACAGTTCCCGGTACGTAATCCACCTCACGGACGGGCACGCCGGCCGTTACCTCACGAATGTGCGAGTTGGTGTGTCGTGCAATATCCCTCCCCCCCGCCGATAGCAGCCGCTCCCTCCCATCGGCGTCGAAGAGCAGCGGCCCGACAAGTCCCAAGCGTGCGTCCGCATGGAGCGTGTCCACAAGCCGGATAACGTCCTCCTCTTCGATGAAAGCGTCGTTGTTCAGCAGGAGGATCGGAGCATCGCCTGCGGAGAGTGCCCGAACGATCCCCCGGTTGTTCCCGCCGGCAAAGCCCAGATTGACCGGATTACGGATCAGACGGGCATCGGGGCACTCGCGTGAGATGACCTCGGCGCTTCCATCGGCGGATCCATTGTCCACAACCCAAATCGCGGGTCGTAGACGCTTCCAAGATGCGACGGCACGCACACAGCGGACCGTCTCCGCGGCCGCGTTCCAGTTCAGGATGACGACGGCAAGTTCCATCTACGCAGCCCTGCACAGGAAATAACTGGAGCCCCGATCGCACCGCAGCCTGTTCCCCGTCAGTTCGTTGCGGGTCTGGTCCAGAATCTCCCATCCCGTCTCGCCCAACCAGCATTCCAGAGCGGCGTGGGTGAAGCGGCTGCCGTGCTGAGCGCCGGGGGCGGGGGTGACGAAGTAGTTGGGGTCCTCCGTCTCAAGCGTCACCACGCTTTGGACAACCAGATAGTGGGCTGTGATGGGGCGCAGGAGTTCGAGGAAGCGGCGGGGCTCTTCCAGGTGGTAAAGCCCTCCGGCGCACAGAACCAGATCATATCGGTGGGGCTCCTGGATGAAGGCCCACGCATCGGCGATGATGAATTCAATGTTATCGAAGCCCAGAAGCCGGGCTGCTGTTCTGGCGCGTTTGATCTCCATCGCCGCCAGGTCAATTCCGGTGATCCGCGCCCCCGGGCAGATGTCGGCCATCATACAACTGTAGTAACCGTCGGCACAGAACAAGTCTAGACACGTCGGGTGCTCCTCCAGGCCTTTCAGGCAGCGGGTGAGATAGGGGATCAGAACCCGCTCCTTGCACAACTGGTTCGTGAAGTGAGGTGGGCAACGTTCGCCGAGGACCTCCCGCAGGGAGAGAATCTCCCTTTTTTCCAGGCGAGTACCCAGGAGTTGCCGAGGCTTGAGTGATAACAGCATCCTGGCAGCGTTGACCAATCGCCGCCCCAGGCCCATCTCCCGCTTGTCGAAGCGGGTCTTCAGCCCTAATCTCGCGAAGTCGTGATACCAGGGCTGGAGATCATACACCTCTTGGTAGAACGCTGCCATGCGCTTGCCTCCGGCGCTCCCTAGAATGTGCCCCCTTAAGAGTGCTAGTAGTAGCGGTTTCAATCGCTTGGGGAACGACTGAAGTCGCTACTACGGATTTTTCGGATAGGGTGCTGAGCGTCCGCCGTCTACTTGACTTCGGCGGCATTTTAGCATACTATGGCAGCGTGGTCAAGACCCTGTTCGCCAAGTTGGAGTAGTTAATGAGAGTATCACCGAGAGAAGACTTATCCCACCGGGTTGTACTCATCATTCTCAACTGGAACGGCAGGCGGTACTTGGAACCCTGTCTGCGCTCGGTTTTCGCTCAGGAATTTCGGGATTTTGCCGTGATCCTCGTGGATAACGGTTCCACGGATGGCTCTGTCGAGTTCGTGCGAACGCGCTTCCCCCAGGTTCGCTTGATCGAGAACAGCGAGAACCGAGGTTTCGCTGCTGCCAACAATCAGGCCATCCGCGCATCCGCTTCAGAGTTCGTCGCCACGCTGAACAACGATACGGAGGTAGACCCAGGATGGTTGGGCGCGTTAGTGCGGGCTATGGAGACCGATCCCTGCATTGGGATGTGCGCTTCGAAAATGTTGTTGGCCGACCGGCAGGAAGTGATCGAATCGGCGGGTATCGCTGTGGACAAGGCTGGTATCGCCTGGGGTGTGGGAGGCGGAAACGTCAACCATCCAGACGAGGCTATCCCCACCCCTGTTTTTGGCCCCTGCGCGGGGGCGGCCTTGTATCGGCGGGCCATGCTGGGGGACATCGGCCTCTTTGATGAGGATTTCTTTGCTTATCTGGAAGACGTGGACCTGGCCTGGCGAGCGCAGTGGGCTGGCTGGACATGCGTTTACGTGCCGGAGGCGATCGTCTATCACGTCCATTCCGCAACGGCCAGGGAGGGCTCCCACTTCAAGAACCGCTTACTAGGGCGCAACAAGATATGGCTATTGTGCAAGAATTATCCTTTTCCCCCGCTGCTCCGCTACGCGCCGCTCATTCTGGCATACGATCTAATGGCGGTGGGATACGCCATAGCCGCCGGGCGCGGGCCCGGCGCAGTGCAGGGGCGGATAGAGGCGCTGATCGGGCTCTCTCGCATGCTTGCCAAAAGGCGGCAGATCATACGCCGGGTGTCATCTCGCGCGATGATGGCGAAGTTGCAGCCGCTGGAGAATCCCCTGGCCGTGCTACGCCGCTACGCGCATATACGAACTAAAAATGCTGCACGGCTATTGACGGACATAGGAAGCGCGGTAGAATAACATTTTGATGAGTTGTGACAAAAGCCCTTCTGCGGTATAATATGCCAGACGCACCTGCAAACTAGGGGAAAGGACTACCGCCGCACCAGGTATAGAACGTAATGCGCGGAGCAGAACTGTGTTTCATTCCACACTTCACGCATCACGTTTCGCATCCCCGAGTGCGGTGGCTTTGTGATAGCAGCCTGTAGAATGGCACGTAAGAGGAAGCGGACAAAGAAATCCAAACGGACCCGCCGCGCCCCTCTGCGCGTCCTCCTCCA
>Ga0116200_10000069_pt1 | contig 22994 bp, 35 predicted proteins | sample Mar14436cmmetaG_FD_94478 | JGI IMG/M metagenome (GOLD analysis project Ga0116200, IMG submission 94478) | Marine hydrothermal vent microbial communities from Guaymas Basin, Gulf of California to study Microbial Dark Matter (Phase II) - Marker... ... | reverse complement strand
AAAGAAGAGTAATAGTATATATATATATTGCTCGGAGTTAAAAACGGAGGAAGTACCATCGATACCCCATCAATACCCTATCAATACCCCATCAAACCACTTAACACTTTATCCACCAAATCCTCAATCAATAAAATTTTCAAGAACTTCAATACCCTATTGGTATCCTACAGAACCAGTAGGAAACAGCAAAATTAGTGTTTTTCTGTCATTTAAGAATCCCAATGAAGATAAAGAATTCATAATCTTACCTTTAAATGACCATACAAGTTGTTTAGTAATGAAAAGTTATGTTGACGAAATGAAAAAATTATATCCCTCTCTAAACATAGAACAAGAATTTAACAATATTCGTTCATGGTTAATTAACAATCCAAAGCGCCGAAAGACAAAACGTGGAATAGCCAGATTCATTGGAACCTGGCTTAAAGCACAACAGGACAGACCTAAAAAACTGACAAAAGAAGAAAGAATGAAGCAAAAAATAAAAGAATTTTTAGAAAAGGAAAATAAAGATGACAAGAACTGATTTTATGCAAATTCTTACACCTCTACTTGAAGAATTCCAGGCAGATTTTGCGCTAGATAGGCTTGAAACCTATTATGAGACTTTAAAAGACTTTTCTGCTGATAGTCTAAAACAAGCAATAGACTGGTGGCGGAGAGAAATGAGATATTTTCCGACCCCTGAAGAACTGAAAAACGCAATTTATGAAATACTTGAGCCAAAGTTTGAAGATGAGACAAAAACAACAGATATTCCCCAATACAGAATTAACCTTTTCTATGAAATCGCAAAAGATTTTGGTTTGAATCCTCCACCAGGACAGGTTTTATATCTGTGTAGTCTTGGCGAAAGTTACGATGATGAGGAATTTAAACAGGCTGTAACAAACTGGTGCGGATTACAAACAGGAAACTTAACACCTGTTGTTAAAAAATTTAAGGAAACAGTAGAAAGACTAGCAGTAAAGCCGCTTCCAAAGACTGGTGAGCCTGAAAAAATTGGCTCTGTCTTTAAAAGAATGGGTATTCCCACAACATTACCTGCTGAAACTGAACAGCTTTTAAAAGCCTTACAAGAAAAAGTAAGAAAAAAGCTTGAGTCTAAAAAATCTTTGAAAGAAATTTTACCCTCGCCTGATAGTGAAGAATATAAAACATTAGTGCGTGTTTATGAAGCATATCAAAACAAAAAGTTGCTTGATACAATATCTTTAGAGGAAAGAAGTTATGCAGCTGAAGTTTTTTCTGAACTAAGAAAAAATAATTATTCCATCACTGATTTGAAAGTCGTAGATGGGAAAAAGCGTTTGGTTATATCCAGGGTAAGCCTATGAATGGAAGTTTGAAATCACTTCTAGAATGCCCTTTAGACAAACGTAAAGGCATCAAATTTTGCGTTTCAAGGCAAGGTGAATGGTTTATATCGTGTTTAGGATGGCGACGCAAAATAAAGGCAAATATGAAAGCGTTTTGATTTTTATCTTGACATTAATTTTATCAAAACAATTAATTTTTTCTTTGACAGGAGGTTAACATGCGCATCATGTTAGACCCAGGTCATGGGGGTAAGAAGACTGGTGCATCTTATTATGGATTACATGAAAAAGATGTTGTGCTTGATATTGCTTTAAAGGTGCATGATAGATTTATCAATAATTCAGTCTGGATAGTATTAACAAGGATGTCAGACGTAAATGTTTCTTTAAAAAACAGATGTATAATGGCAAATGCTTTAACAGCAAGTTATTTTATAAGTCTTCATTGTAATGCCTGTAGAAAGCATACTGCAAGGGGAGCAGAGATTTTCTATTATAAAGGTTCAAAAAGAGGTAGAAAGTTAGCAGAGCTTTTTGAGCCTTATGTAAGGAGATTTTTAGACCAGCCATTTAGAGGAATTAAAGAAAGTGATAGGTTTTATGTTTTAAAGTATACTGAAATGCCAGCTATTCTTATTGAAATAGGATTTATAGATGATAAAATGACAAATGAACTTTTAAGAAAGGTTGAGATTAGACAACATATAGCTGATTTGATTGCAGATGGATTAAATGAATTGATAAGGAAAAAAATTTAGGAGGTGGGTATGAATAAAAATTTAATTCTCTTAGCCCTTTTAGGGCTTGGTATGTGGTATTTTATGAAAAAAGAAACTGCTTCTGAAACTACAGGTTTGGGTATAGGAGGTAGACCAAGGTTTGGAAGACCAAGAAGTGAAGCTGAAAGAAGGTTGATGCATAGACGGAGATTTGGAACAGAAAAACTTTCTCCAAGAGGAACGGGAATAAGGAGGCTTTATGATTAGCCCCAAATTAATGCAATTTATCCCACAGGATGGTTTAGTTTTAATCATTGGAAGAAGGGGCAGTGGTAAAAGTGTGCTTGCATATGGTTTACTTGAGGCATTGCATAGAAAAAGGCAAACTTATGTTTATAATTTTCCCAAGCCTGATTTATTGCCTTCCTATATTAAAGTAATTAATACCCTTGATTTTCCAGAAGATTCCATTGTTTTAATTGATGAGGCTTATATGAATTTTCCAGCTAGAAAGGCAATGGCATGGTCAAACAGGTTTATTGATAGCTTAAATGGTTTAGCCAGACAGAAGAATTTATTAATTTTTTATGTCAGCCAGGAAACAAGCAGAGTTGACCTTAATATTATAAGAGGAATCGATGTTTTGTTTATTAAAGCATTATCAGTTAATCAGGTAAGATTTGAAAGGAAAGAATTAAGAAGTTACTTACAGAGGATTAAAGACTTGATAGATAAATTGAATAATGAGGATTTAATCAAAAGGTCAACATATGTTAGCTGTGATTTGATTGGAAAAAGATTTGAAGGATTGATTATAAATTCAAATACACCACCAAGTTTTTGGAGTGAAGAGTTAAGTAAGGCATGGAGAGATGTGAGTCTTATTGATGATAAGAAAGATGAAACTTTAAATTTAAATTCTTTAACATGCCTTACAATATCAAACATTCTAGGTAAAATAGCTAAAAATTGTAAAGATAAAAAACTTAAAACAGATTTGATGAATGCAAGTGCTAAATATGCAAAAAGAGTTAAATTCTTTCAGGCTTGACATTAATCTTTAAAAAAATTAAAATAAAAATGTTCTAAAAAACTTAAAGGAGGTTAGATATGGCAAAACTTCGCCCAGAAGAGGTCAGTTTAATAGATGTGGCAGTTTGTGCAAGTTCTCCTTCATGTAGAACAGCAACAACTCCTTTTGGGGCTCCTCCAGGTGGTGCGCAAAGGTATGTAGGTAGACCTGTGCCATGGAAGAATAATCCTGAAGCTATGCCATCTGGTGTAAGAAGTGGTTTAGCAAAAGCAATTGATTATTCAAGAGCGTGTAGAGGTGTAAAAGGAGTTTGCGTTGTTCGTGGCAAGGTAATGCCATGTAAGGCAAAGTGCCAGATGGAGCATGCTGGGAAGCTTTAATTTATAATAAATTTTTAAGCAGCTAAGGTCGCCATCCTTAGCTGCTTTATCAAAAAAATGGAAAATAAAGAAGAATGTCCTCTTTGTGATGCTTTTTTAAAGGAAGTTTGTGAAAAGCTTTCTGATAAGTCTTTTTGTATAAATCTTTTTGAAAAAGTTGTTAAGGGTGAGATATCACCAGAAGATTTTGACTTTAGAATGAAAGAAAAATTTGGAGAAGAACTTGTATCTGTATTAAAAAATTCAAAGACTTTTAAAAATCTTCTAAAACGTTAATCAAAAAATTCTCTTGGTGGTTTTATATTCTTTAACTTTTCAATATCTTCCTTCGTTATATCTCCTTCTACCTGCCAGATTTTTATAATCTGAACTGTTGCTGGCAATCCATATTTGATGATTAATTCTAAAATTGTGTTGATAAAAATTAATTCATTCATATTAACCCTCCACCAAACTTAAAATCTTTTCAATTCTTTTTGCCCAGCTATGATTTTTCCTTACTTCATAAAAACCTTGATTTTTTATTTTTTCCCTAAAACTTTCATTTTTTAAAATAAAATCAGCTATTTCTATAATTTCTTCTGGCTCGTTATATGTAACAAAATGAACATTATTTTTCAAACCCAATGATTCATTTTCAGGGTCTTTATAATTTGTCAGCAAAAAACCGCCACAAGCCATAATTTTAAAATCTCTTCCAGCCATGTGTCCTATTCCAATATTATTACCAATATTTATTTTCCAATAGTTTACAAGATATTTCCATAGATAATAATTAACTCTTTCAAACCATTTGAAATTTAAGTCAGTTTTGGAAAGTATATCAACAATCTTTTTTCTCATTTGTTTGTTTGGATGACCATCAATAGAACCACAAAAAACTATATCTGCTTTAAACTTTAATCTCTGTTTTATTTTTCCTTTTGGTTTATAAAATCTTGTTGTACAAACACCCACAGGCAGCCATTTTGATTTAAAACCTGCTTTTTCATATTCTTTAGCCATTTCCCATGAATTACATAAAATTAAATCACAATATTCATAAGTGGGAAATAGCTCTTTTAAAAAATCTATTCTATTTATGTCTAAATCATAAAGAAAAATTTTTGTCTTTGAAATTTTTTTAATTTCTTTAATATAAGGCAGGTTCATTCTACAGGATAAAATTAAATCAGGTTTTGTGTTTTTGACAATGTTTAATAAATTGTTTAGCTCTTTGCTTCTTGAGTCTATAAAGAGAAATTTTTGACGTAAGCCACTAAAAGCCAGGATTAAATCTTTTCCAACATAAAGGTTTAAATGGTCATTAAAAGGGAAAATTAAAATTGTTTTTATTTCCATTTTATCTTTGGCAAAATTACTTCTTTTTTGATTCTAGCTTTATATATTATCACATCTTTAAACATTAGTTCTAGTTCTTTTTCCATTTGAGAGCTTGGTTTATATCCTAATTCTAAAAGTATTTTATGTGTGGGATTATAATAATGTTCATCCTTTTCTGCTCTCGGATTAGGTAGTTTTTGAATTTTCACTTTTAAACCAAATTTTTTTCCAACTTTAACAACTTTTTCAGCTATTTCTGTTAAATCATAATGATTTTCTATCTGATTAACTACTCTGTATTCACCCTTTTTAGGAGGATTTTCAATAAGAAGTCTAAGGCATTGAATGGAATCCCTAAGTGGTAAAAACCCTCTTTTTTGATGTCCTTTCCCATATAAAGTTAAAGGAATACCAACAACAGCTTGAGCAACAAATCTATTTATAACTGTGCCAAATGCTTCATCAACATCATATCTCGTAAAAAATATATCGTCTTCCATTTCATCAATACGTGTGCCATACACTATCCCCTGGTGACAATCTGTCACAGTAAGACCATACAATTGAGATGCAAATTCAAGATTTATGCTATCACAACTTTTTGACCGATGATACCACGAAGCGCCTAATTTAGGATAAGGTAATTTAACTTTTTTACCTTTATATTCCACCTCTAAATCACCCTCTGGAACATCTATCGGTAATTCATAGGAATAAACCCCCATTGTTCCTAATTTAACTAAATGAGCATCTGGACACATCTCTTTTATTGCCCAAATGACATTTAATGTGCCAATTACATTGTTTGTATATGTTTCAATACATTCTTTTTGTCCTTTCATAGAATATGGTGCTGAAGGCTGCTCAGCTAAATGAACTATGACATCTGGTTTGACCATATGAAAAATGTCTCTTAAAAATTGATAATCTGTTACTGAACCAAAAAAGAATGTAATATTTTTATGATATTTTAAGTAAAATTTACGTAATCTTTCAAATGGCGATAAAATAGGTAAAACGCTCTGTGAACCTAATCTTTCTACCCATTTGCGACGATTAAGGTTGTCAACACCAATAACTTCATAACCTCTAAGTGAGAGATGAATAGCTAGCGGCCAGCCAATATAACCATCTATACCTAAGATTAAGATTTTCCCCATTTTTCGCTCCCTATAATATTTCTTTAATATTCATCCCTGAAGATTTCAAACAAAAGCGCTATAAAACTTATTATCCAGATAAAAATGAGTTCCTTTATTCCAATTTTTAAGACTGTTAATAACTTAGAGATACCTATGCTCATCAAGCCCAGTGAGCTTATTAAGAAAAACAAACAACAAATAGCATTTAAAAAACCATGTATTAGTTTTTTAAATTCGTGAAATTTCATCTTCAATATCACTAAAAAGGATTTCTGGTGAAGAAAATTCTTTTAATATTTCTTTAGGTATTTGTGAAATAAAAGTTTTTTCAGTTTTCTGTCTTACTTTTTTAAATTCATCTTTAAATTTTTGAACTAACTTTTGACCAACAATGCAATCTTGAATACAATTTTTTCTAATTATTTGGTAAAAACATGTTTTTGGGTCAACAAAGTGACAATCATATTTTGGGCACCAATAGGATAAGACTATATCAGGAGCTACACCTTTAAAAGCCTTTTTTAGTCTTTCTTTTTTAGCTTCCTGAACCTTTCTTTTTAAATCAAAAGGTATAAAATCAAAATCTTTTTTTAAAATTTCCTGTATTGTGATTTTATGTATTACTGAGCCATTTTTTGTTTTTATACCTCTTTGATTTAAAATTTTTGCAACCTGTCTTACTCCATATTTTAAGGATAGTTCAAAAATTAACTTTATTGTTTTTTCATCTAAAACCTGCATTAGTGTAACTCAACTGACTCTTCGAAATAATTAAAAATATCTTCTTTCCACTTTAAAATTATTTCTTTTGGAAGGATATTTGCCTGATAAAAGAATTCAAGACACATGGCTAAAATATGTGCTGCATAGCCAATTGGCACACCTTCAACATAAAGGTTTTTGTAGGTCACAATAAATAAGCCACATAAAAATTTTTCAGAAAGCTTTTTATTTTTTTCTATGTCATCTAAAATTTCTCTACATTTTTCTACAAAAAATTTTAAATCTTTTTCATCAGGTTTTTCTTCATATAAATTTTCCATTTTTAACTCCTTTTAACCCAAATTTTTTTGTTTTTTAAATAAACCCAGCCTTTTTTCTTTAAAAGATTACTTAAATTTAAGTTCCAGTTAAAATTAAAACCAAGCTCTTTAAGAATAGATGCTAAACTTTTACCTTTTTTTAACTGTTCTTCAACATAATCTATTTCTTTCCTTTCTTTCCAGGATATGCGATGTTTTCTGATAGGAATTCCCATTTTAATCATTTCTCTTTGTAAAGTCTGTCTTGCTAAACCGCATTTTCTAGCAATTGCTCCTAAAGACATATTTTTATTTAAATGCAAATCTTTTAACATTTTTTCAGCATTTTCATAACCATTTAACCATGCAATTGCTTCTAAATCTATGTTTTGCCTTTTTAAATAGAATGGCTTTTGCATTAATTATTTGATAACAAAAAGTTATTAAGATGTCAAGTTGACTTTGATTTTAAAAAATGTTATTTTAAAAAATGGAGGTTAAAAGATGCAGTATTTAGCAATAATTTTCCTTTTTCCAATAATCATAGCTCTTATTGGTTTTTTATGGAAAAAGGATAAAGCTTTAGGTTATCCTGAAGGCTCAATAAGGGCATTTATCATTTTGATACCCCTTACTGCTCTTGTAACTGTTTTATTTATAGGAAGTCCAAAATTAAGAGAAATGGCTTTAGGAGCCTTAGCAGCTGTAATACCACAGGCTTTGCAATATTATTATCAAACAAGAAAAGAAGAAAAAGAGTTGGAGAAGAAAAATGTATAAGTTTAAGGTTTTTATTTTGGGTTTAATTTTAATTCTAGCATGTGCGCATCAGACTTTTGTAGACAGGTCATATAAAATACTTGCCACATCAAAAGTTTGTTATGAAACAATAATGGAATCTGCTGCTGATTTATACAGACAGGGCAAACTTAATGAAGAGCAGAAGGAAAAAATTATTGAAGTAGCAAATCATTTTTATTTGTCATATCTTACAGCAGTTAACGAGCTAGAGACTTATGTTGAAGCAAAGGAAAATAAAGATGAGGTTGTAGAATGTATTTGTAAGTGTCTTGAAAGGCTAATTGATTTGAAGGATGTTTATAAAGAATATGGATTGGAAGTTCCTGAAGAGGTTATAAGATTAATTGAAAATTTAATAGAAATGGCAAGGCAAATTAATATTATTGTCCATGAAACCTAAAGAAATAAAATTAAGCAAAACAAATCTTAAAAACTTTCAATCAATACAAGTTTTAAATCAAATTTTTTCAATTGCTAGACCTGTTAATTTTTCTTTAACTTTTGTAGAAAAAAAGGAAACTAAAGCAGAAATTAGGAAAAATGCGGTGTAAATGGAGACGTGTATTTCCTTTTTCTGGTATAGATGTTTATATATACCTTGCTGGAACTGGCATACCTGCAAAAGTCTATGATGCAGAAGAAGGTGGGAATGTTTATTCAACTCCGCCACAGCTAAAGACAGATGAAAATGGTGTTGTAGAGTTTTGGGTAGATACAGTTGATTATGATGTTGACCAGCTTTTTGATATTTTCTTTGTTTATGGTGGAACAATTTATTATCTGCTTGAAAGAGAACAAGTTTTTGATGTAAAAAGTTTTGTGCATCCCTCACCTAAAGCCTTTGCCGATGGTGATACCACTCCTTCAGTTAAGGGATATACAAAATTTATAACCAATAACAGTTCAGCAACTACAATCACCTATTTTGACGACCCTGAACCGAATAAGGAAATAGAAATTATCTTTGGAGATGATAATACAACAATTAAGCATGACCCGACAAGAATTTATCTTGCTGGGGGTTATGATTTTACACCACAGACAAATGATATTTTAAAATTGAGATATGATGCTACTAATAATCGCTGGATAGAAATAGGAAGATTTTTGATTTGATATGCGTGCAAATTATTTTCCTGAAATTGTTACTGGTGCTTTAAATAAAAATGTTATAATTGTTAAGCCAGGACAAACCATCCAAAGCGTCATAGACAGCATTGATGCAAGTGCTGATAATCCTTATGTAGTGATTGTACCTCCTGGAATTTACGAAGAACCTGGCTTAACTATGAAAGATTATATTTCTTTGTACGGATGCGGTAAAGATTGTACTAAAATTCATGTTAGTGGGTGGAATCCTTTATTTATTGCTAATAAAGTTAACTTGCACGACCTTAGTGTGATACATTCTGGAAGTGATGGTTATGCGATAAATTTCACAGCTGGAGAGAAAGAATGGAGTATGTATAATTGCTATATTGAAACTTCTGCAACTAGCCAAAACTCTGGGTTATTTTTAATTAATAAAAATGGAATAGGGTTTATATACAATACGCAAATGAAATGCACTGGCGGTTATGGTTTTAGAGTAGTTAGTAATATGTGGTTAGAATTACATGATATAAATCTTAAACTAACAGGACAAAATCAATCTATTAACCACATTGGTATTTATGTTGATGAATATTCAAGAATTAAAATGTTTGGTGGTCGAATATGGGTACCATGGACAGAAGATGAAGTTATAGATGGTGACAATGACAATGTTTATGGAATATGGTTGCCATCAACTAGCGGTTCAGTAACACATTTACACGATGTTGATATATTACTTAGAAATGATAGTGGGACAGCAAATGTTTATGGAGTTTATTGTCAAGCAGGAACAGTTAGATTATTTGGTTCTAGAGTACAAGCAGAAGCACCCAATGGAGATGCTCAATCTTTTGTCCAAGAAGGGAATGGTACTATCGAAACTTATGGTACTAGGGGTCTTGGTTTTGTTGGTGAACCTTCAGGAATTCTTACATTAGGAGGTAGAAAAATCACATTGACAAGTGATTATACCATAGAAAACTGGGAAGGAAACGTTTTTATATTTGACCCAAATGGAGCAAATAGGAATATTTATCCGACTGGTTTACAAGGGTATAAGTATATTCCAGTTATAATTATCAACACAGCCGATGCAGCAGAAAACCTCATTTTTGACCCAACAGGACTTAATTTGACAATTGGACAAGGACAAAGAGCTATTGTTGTGTACGATGGAACACAATGGTTAAAAGTTTACTTGGGGTCGTAAAATGAGAAAGATTTTGTTAGTAATTGTGATATTTTTAATACCACTCATTGTTAAAGCTGAAATCCAATCCTTCAAATTCTGGATAGAAAACGACAATCTCAAAGGAAAAATCATTACCACAAACAATTTTTTAGCCTATAACATTGGTTTTGACTCTGATAACAATCCTGAAACAGGATGTAGCGCTTGTGGCTATCCAGGAATTGATTATGAAATTTCTTTTGCTTATCAAGGAGGAAAGTGTGACCCTGTGGTTTTATTTTGTGATTATTCAAACTGTTCTTGCAGTTCTTCAGACCCTTTGAATAAAAAAATAGAATGGAGTTTTGAACAGAATGGGAAAATATTTAATTTTAGCATTCCATTTAACACGATTTATAAAGGCACATTTAAAATAAATATTTTCATTTCTTATCTACAAAAAATCATTGTTCCAGGAGACATGTTTATAGATGACCATGTAATTGATTGTTTAAATTTTGACATAAGATGTGATTTTGATAAAGATTATGATGTTGATGGCTCAGATTTGGCAACTTTTGCTAGTAATTTTGGGAAAGTCTCTAATTGAGGCTTTTTCTTTTTAAAAAAAATAATAAGTGGCAATTATATATGGAATATACAAGTGTAACAATGCATGGGCTTAAAGAGGAAAAAGTCTTAGAGCTTATAGCAGAAGGAAGTAAGGAAGAATGTGAGAATACAATAACTTTGTTAAAAAAATATTTTTCTGTGGAGTTGATAGAAAAATAAGATGCGTGCGGCTATTTTTCCTAAGGTTATTGTTGATGATTGGATTGTAAAGGGTGGACCTTGGGTAGATGTAAGAAGCTATGATTCCTTAGCTAATGCTGTTTCTGCTATTGGTAGTTCAAATGTAACTTTATTTATTCCCAATACTCAAACTGTTTCTTCTGATTTAACAATTCCCGAAAATATTACGCTTTATTTTCTTTATCCTGGAAAAATTACTGTAAATTCTGGATGTACTTTGACAATTAATGGAGGTATTATAGCTAGTCTTTATCAAATTTTTGATGGAGATGGAACAATTACTGGGAATCCTAAAATTGAAGCGGTGTATCCTGAATGGTTTGGGGCTAAAGGGGATGAAGTGACGGATGATGCAAAGGCTTTCCATAAATGTATTTCATTTATTAAAAATGCTATTTATAATAAAATTATTCTACAAAAAACAACTTATTTAGTAACTTCTTATCAAACTAGCAATTATATTTTATACATAGATTTTCCTGTAATAATTGAAGGAAATGGTGCTATTCTAAAAAAAGGACAAGATGGATATTGTTTAGTTATAGAAGGAACAGATACAAATTATTTGGATTTTGTAGAAATTTCAAATCTTGAAATTGACGGAAATTCTAAAGGATTACAATGCTTGACCTTAAATTATATTAAAAAAGTAAATTTTAAAAACATTAAAGCACATAATACTGCAACTGATGATTGTATCTCTATAGCTAGGTCTGAACAAGTAAGCTTGAATAACATAGAAGCTTATGAAGCAGGGTCATGGCCATTATTTTTTCATTTAGTAAATGATTTAAGAGTAGAAGGTTTTAAGGGATATAATTCAACTGCTGATATTGATGTAATAGATATTAAAAATTGCGAAAATGTTAAATTAAAAAACATTATAATCAGCAATTCAGCAAGGTATGGAATTAGAATAAGAAATAGTGGATTAAAAACTTTAAAAACTTTATTTATTGAAAATGTAGATATAACAAGTGATTGGGATGGAATCTCGGTGATAGCTGACCAAGAAGATGGAACTTCTTCTGATATTTACTCAATTATGCTTCTTAATATTTCTACTAAGAGAATAGAAGTTACAGGCTATTCCGCAACTCCAGTTAGATGTGTTTATGTAAGTAATTTGAAATCAGAAGATTGGGGAGGCGATTATGCAACTGCTTTTAAATACAGTGAAATTATCAAAATAGAAAATAGTTATTTTGACAAAGGACTTTATGGTATTTGTAATGCTCAAAATTGTAAATTAGTTAGTGTTGATGGAAATGTTATCAAAAATGTTGGTGAAGGAAGCACAATAAATAGACCAGTAATTAGTATTTTAAATACTGAACATCTTTATGTAGAAAATAATGTTGTTGAAGGAGGATCTAAAACAGGATATTTAGTTGAAGATACTAGTGATACAAAAATTGTTCCTGTTATCAAAAATAATAAATTATTTAATGTAGCAGAGTTATTCAATGGAGATATATATACCACTTTTTCAGATGGTGACACAACTCCTTCTGTTGCTAATAAAAAATATTTCAAAGAGGCTAATACTTCTGCAACTTCAATAACTACTTTTGATGATGGAATTTCAGGACAAGAAATTGTAATAATTTTTACTTCAGACGATGGAACAGGAAAATCATATACTACTATAGTTCATGGTTCTGGAATTTATTTAAAAGGTGGCACAAATGTAACTCCTGATACTAATACAACAATGAGTTTTGTATATGATGGAAGTAACTGGTATGAATTATAACAATTTCGCCTGAACTTCAAAAGTTGTTGAGCCGGTTATATGCCTTATATCAAATTCAATATAGTTTGTCCTATCAAGGTCTAAACTAATAACCAGGGCACTTCCAGCAGTTACGCTATGAGTGTCAGCTACAAGGCTTCCTGCTGGTTCTAATCTTGTAAAAACACCAACCTCAAGGTCATTGCTTCCTGTATTAAAAACAATTATTACTGCATTATTGGCAGGAATGCCACTTAAATCCCACGTAAAAACTCTATTAGTGCTATCAAATGAAGTGCTGCGAGTTTCACCTGTTAAAAGCATTTAATATTCAATCCTCCGATATTCTCGTTCTTTTGGATAATATCTTACCTGATGTAATTCTGAAATTTCATAGCTTGTTTTATTATCTATAAAAAGCTCAACTCTTTTTTGAAATTGAAAAGAATCAAAAGCAAAAGCATACTGGTAAGACCTGCGGATTACATTTACGTAATTAGCATAAGTTTGTGGGTCTTCATAAATTCCTCTTAAATAAATAGGGGAAATTTTTGATGCCATTATGTTGAATGATTTAAAAAAGGATATGGTTTCTGACAAAATATCATTATCATCAACTTTTATAATAACTATCGCACTATCTAGCGGACCTGAAGTAGTTATCAAGATAAGAAGCCCACCAATTACTATTCCAGGTCCAGGAATTTCAATTATTTTTTCTAATTTGTTTGCAGATATTGTCATTGAACTTTTTGCTATAGATTCACTAGCCCTTGCTGGAACTTCTACAACGGCAACCTCACCTAAAGCTTTATTTCTTTTATTCACCTTGAGCCTCCTTAGAGCTAAATTCCATTATAACATCCTTTACCATTTGTTTCAAATCTTCTTTTGTCAATCCAGCACTTGCAAGTTTTTTTGATTCACTTACAGTTTTTACAGCCATTGCATATAAATCATTCATTGCCCCAAATACACTTTTTACTATATTAATTGTCTGGTCTATGTTAGAAGTAGGATTTTGTGGTTGTTCTGTGCCTTTAAGCATCTGTGCCAGATAACCAATGCTTGATGCATTTGATATTGCGTAAACGAACTTATCCCAGGGATTCATGTTTTTTACTTCTTCAATAATTTTTAACTGTAAAGCTTTACTTTGAATGTCTAAAGATGCATTTACATTTTCTTGTTGTATATTTGGATTTTGACCTGTATTTTCTTCAATATCAGGATTAGAACTATTTTGCTGGTTTAGTTCTATTTGAGAGCCTATCATATTGAAGGCTTCCTGTATTTTTTCTTCTATATGCTTTTCTATTAAAGATATTGCTTTTGTAAATTGATTTTTAAGCTCAATAACCATTTCTGCTGTAGCATTAATCCTTTTTTCTAAAGATTCAATTTGTTTTACCTTATCTTTTAAAGTTTCAATTTCTTCCATTTCTTCTTTAAGAATTTCTTTCTGTTTTGCCATAAAAAAACCTCCATTACATTCTTAATAATTCTTCTAAAGGAGTTTTTTTGGGTTTTTCTTTAGTTTCTTTTTGTTTCTGACGGATTTCATTTAACTTTTTCTCCAAAATTTTATCCATCATTGCTTCTAATTTCTCTTCTTCAATAGTAATCTTTTCTTCTTTTTGTTTTTCTTCTTCTTTTTTCTGTTTTTCTTTTTCTTCTTGTTTTTTAAGTGCTTCTCTTAATAAAGGTCCACATGTTGGACAATTTATTGCTTCTTCAGGTGTAGTATGAATATGACCAAAGGAAGTTTTTAAAACATTATCAAGTTTATTTTCAACAGTAGGTAAGACTTTTTCACCAAGTGCTGAAAAGAATTTTTCAAAATTGCTTTTCCAGGATTCAGCAAGATTTTCAGTTAGACTTTTTATTTTATCTTCAATAGTTTTATAAGGCTCATCTGTTTTAATTTCAATCTTTTTTTCTTTTTTAGTTTCTTTTCTATTTAAAGAATTCAAAAGTTCAGATAGCTTTTCATTTAAGGTATCAGATAAGCGACACTCACCCACCTCAATACACTTTTTTAGCTCATCCAGGCTTTGTTTTAAGCTACTTGATATTTGCTCTGGTAGATTTCCTAAAGCTTGCTTTGTTGTATCTTCAATAACTTTTTTTAAAGTTTTTTCGTCCATAATACCCTCCTTTAAACTTTTAATAATTTCTTGAAAATTATTATATCCTAACTCCTTTATTGCTTTATATGTTTCATCAAGAAGATTTTTTGTGGGTTTACCTCCAAAAAGCTCTCTTAATTCACTAAAATAACCTTTATAATGCTCTGTCATACCTTTTGTGCTACTAAGCCTCCTTCTTATTTCTCCTTCAGGTAGAGGGAAGGGGTCATCATACTGCCAAGAACTTTTTATGTATTCCAAAGCTTCATCAACAGTCTTATATTCCTGAGATTTCAATCTCCTCTTTGCTGTCTGAATATGAGCTATTAAGGCATGTTTGAGTCTTTTTTCTTTTGGTATTTCTTTGCTTTTTTGAGTCTTATTGTTTTGATTATTTGACATTTTTTTAAAGATAATTTAAAAAAAATAAAAAGTCAATACTTTGTTAGGAGGAGGGGTATGTTTAGAGAAAACATTGAATCTCTATTGAAGTATGAAATTAAAGGAGTGCCCATTGGTTTTGGTGTAGGTTTAAGCGTTGCTGATGGTCTAGCAGATGCTATTTTTGATTTAGTTAAAAAATTTATACCAGGTGGAACAATGGGGATAACATTGGGAGCTGTAGGAGCTGCATTTGCGCTAGGATATACAAGAATTCTTGAAAGAGTGGGCGGCCCTCAAACTGAATTGCTCGTAAATGGTCTTTTAGTAAAGAAAGCTGTAGATAATGTAATTCCATTAGGTGATATGATTAAGAGTGGAATAGCAAAGATTACTGGTGCTGTTGGTGAGTTACCTTCTTATGAAACAAGTTCTGAGGTAGGTGAGACACCTGCAATTAGCGAACAATCGGTTGGGCAAATCTTAAGAACAGCTGATTATGCAAGACTTCGTAGGAGACAAATGGAAATGTATAGCAAATAAAAAAATTTTTTAAAGGAGGTTAACTATGCCATTTAGGTTAGAAGGTTGTAATTTAGATTCAAGAAAAGTTGAACAGGTTGCTACTTATACAGCAAACGCATCTGATTATATAGAGCTTCCTACTAACAAAAATGTCACATTTATGCGTGGAAAGCTGACTGTTAATTATGATACTGCTTCAACTGTTTCAGCAACTGAAGATGGTCTTGCAAAGCTTGTGAGTGGACCTACTATTCTTGTAAATCAATCAATCAGATATTGTGAATGTCCATCCTTACAAATGGCTGCCCTTTATTCAAGATGGCTAAATAGAGGTAGGGGTGATAATGACCAGCCATCATCAGCAACTGGACGTTCTGGAGAAGTTGGAGAGGTTGAATTTTTCTATCTTTTGAGCCTAAATCCAATGGCAAAAGAAGACCCACATGTGGCTATTCCATGCCAACATGAAGAGATAAATTCACTTAGATTTGCATTTTCATGGGGTAACAATTCCACTTTAGGAACAGGTTATAGCATAAATGCCACAACAAAATTGGAAATTACGGATATTACAGGGTGGATTTGCGACCGAGACCATTTAGAATTTCATTTTCCAAAAGATAGATATTTAAGACCAAATTGGGTAACTCACATTGAAAGCTTTACTGGTGCTAAGACAAATTACAGCTTAGAGGTTAAGCTTCCAACAAGGCAAACTATAAGAACTATTTTCATTATTGTGAAAGATTCTAATGGCAACCGTTCAAATTCAATTGTGACTGGATTAAGATTGAAGCTTTATAATAATGTAGATGCCTGGGGTCCATACGATTGGGATGAAATTCAAAGACAGATGGCAGATTTCTATGACATCAGCACACCAGATACTGGAACGCTTCTTATTGATTGCCGCAGGTTGCAAAATGTAACAGGTGATTTCTTTACAGATGAAGGAATTGAAATTGAAAAGGATAGTGATTTGGTGCTTGGCTTTACTACAAGTGGTGCTGGTTCGGTTGAGATTTTGTTTGATAATATAATTGTTGTTGAGAGCCCCTTGAAATAGTAGGGCATGAAATGTGAAAAGAAAATTAATTGTTTTAGGGATTCTTATATTCTTACTTACGAGGAAGAAATATGTCATAAAGATACCTGAAAGTATTGTTATACCGAAGCTTGAGCTTGAAGAAAAAAAAGGAAGTAAGGTAACGGTTGAGGATATAAAAAAAGCTTTTTCTTATATTGACATTTCTATTGTCACCAAGCCCCAAATAGGATGGGAATTGAAGTTAAAACCTATTTGGGGCTTCAATATTCCTATTCGTTTAATTTTGCCTATAACTGCTCCTTTAGCTATTCCACAAATAGCTTATCAATTAAAGGATATTGAAATTAAGGATTATGGACTTTTTTATAAAATAAAAACAAAAGGTAAAATAGAAGCTTGGATGTAGGAGGAAAAAATGTTTCAAGTTAGCAATAGATGGTTACCTCCTAAAGAATTTCAAACAGATGCAGCTTTTATATATTTAACCGAACCTCATATTTTGCCATATGTTACGATTGAAGAAATTGGTGATATATCAGGTATCTGGGATAGTATTAAAAAGCTTGGTAGTGATGTATGGGCATGGACAAAAAGAAATAAATGGCTTGTTATACCTATGGCAGCTGGTGGAATAGCTTTAGCAACAAGTAAAAAATTAAGAAAGCATCCTGGCTGGATTTTAGGACCAATGGGAGCATATGCTTTAGGTTATGCTATTTATAAATATCGTAAAAAACCAGCTGAAACTGTAAAGCAAGGAGCTACTGATACTGAAGCTAAGTTAACAGCATTACAGTATGGCTTTGAATATGACCCTGATACTAAGTCAATAAAATTTGATAGCAAAGTAGCTGCCTGGGATGAACAGATGAGAGCTTTTATAGATAAAGAAACTGGTAAAACAGTAACACCGGCTAAGGGTAAAATTGAAATAAAAGATAAAGCAAAAGCCTTAAAGAAGGCAGAAGAAGTTGCCAAAAAAACAAAATTCTGGGAAGATTTTGTATTGCAAGTAGGAGCACCACTTGCTGCTTTATTCATTCAATCTAAGGTATCTGATAAAGCTTATGAACAGGCATTAAGTTATGCAACAGCTCATCCAGAATTAGCGCAATATTATTCTTCTCCTGAAGAAGCAGCCAATGCTATTCTTTATCAAAATGCAGGTTTGCCTCCAAATCCAGATGACCCTTGGGGAAAATATGTTAGAAGACCAGGGCTTGCTGGGATGATTGAAGCATATAAATGGCCGATTATTATTGGTGTTGGGTTAGTTGGTGTAGCTGCTCTTTTAAGAAGAAAATAAAATGATTGTTTTAGCTGGAAAAAGCTTGATAGAGAAGGAAAAAATTATTGCTAAGACAGCGGATAAGTATGCAAAAAAAGACCTTTATTATTACGGACCTAAAAATTGGAAGGCTATTTTTAATTTCATAATAAGAAATTTTAAGTATAGGAAAGAAAAAAGGGATATTTTATATGAGCCACCAGAGCTTTTAAGAAGAAGATATGGTGATTGTGAAGATTTATGTTGTTATTTAGCTGCTTTATTAAAAAAGGCTGGATATAAAGTAAAAATAAGACTTATTAGCAATGCTACAAAACATGTTTATGTTCTGGTTTTTTCTCCAGCTGAAGGCTGGATAGCTTTAGACCCTTCAACAAAAAAAATTAGCAAAACTAGATTAGTTCCAGCTGGTTATAAAATTATAGGAGATATGCCAATTGGGGAAATGGAAAGAATTTTAGAGGCTAATAAATTTTACAAACTTCAATATAGGGTAACTGGAGTTTTTGAAGTTCTTTCTGTTAGCAAAAGCAATTTTTTACATGCTTTAAATAAAGCAAGAGAATATTTGCGTGAGTATGGAATAGAGCCTGTTAATTCTGGTGTCTATTTTGATGCCAAAAATATGATTGGCTCAGTTTATATTAAACCCTCTAAATCAATTCCTGTTTCTAAATGGAATGATGTTTTTATTAAAGAACTTTTAAACAGTTTTGGATTATATAGATATATTCAGTTTTTAAGAGTCCATTATATTGGAGCTAATGAAATTTCAAAACAAAAAGCTAAAACTGAAGTAACTACTAAAGATATTTTAGAAAAATTACAAGATTTGATAAAAATTGGTTTATTTTTAGGTTTTGGAATTGTTGTATTGGAAATTCTAAAGGAAGTGAAAAGATGAAAAAAAAATTTTTTTATACAATATGTGCCATAGGAGCTGGAGCTGCCTTTTTGTATTATCTTTCAAGAATTTTAAAGGAAGAAGAACAAAAAATTCCAATAATAGAAGAAAAGCCTGCTGAAGTTAAACCTGAAGTCAAAAAGGATTATAAATGGGAAAAACTTGAGAAAGAAATTCCAGCTTTTAAATACAGGGAATATGTTGAAAAATGGGCAAAATATTACGGTTTGCCTCAAGAGCTTGTATATGCTATTATTATGCAAGAAAGCAGTGGGAAATGGGATGTTTGGAGAAGGGATGGGGAATTAATAAGTTATGGGCTTATGCAAATAACTTTACCAGCTGCAAGGGATATGAGTTTTAAAGGTGATGTTAAGGAATTATTTAATCCTGATACAAATATTAAATATGGATGTGCTTATTTAGCATGGCTTAAAGAAAGACCACATATAAATACCTGGACTAAGGTAATAGCTGGATATAATGCAGGACCAGACTTAAAACCCTGGCCACAGAGATATATTGAAGGAGTGACAAGGTGGTGGAGGAAGATAAGAAATAAATTAGAGGAGGTGAGGTATGGCTGATTTAAAAGAATTAGTAACATTTTTAAAAAATTACTTTGAAGCATATCCAGATGCATATTTAAGACCAGGAGATAGATATCCATGTACAAGAAGCAGCATAGGTTATGCGCCACTTTGCACTCTAGCTGAAGTTCTTATTCTAACTGGTGATGCAAAAGGAGTATATTCAAGTTTACCAACCAGCTATGATGAAATTATGCCTGCTGTTTACAAACTACAAACAAGACTTAAAGAAAAAGGATTATATCCTGGAAAAATAGATGGATTATTTGGTAAGCTAACTGCTTATGCTCTTTATCAAGATGTTGTTGGTGAAGCACCACCTAAAGTGGAAAAAGAGATTGAAAAAGGAATTTTGGAAATAATGAGAGCTGGATTTGAAGCAGCTGCTAAGAGACTTCAAAGAGCAATAGCACCTAAAGAAGTTCCTAAATTGCCAGCTGCTCCTCCTCCTACCGTTCCTACTGTTCCTACTGCTCCACCTAAAGTGGAAAGACCTTGGGTTTCCTATTTAGCTGTGGCAGCACTTGCAGCAATAGCTGGTTATTTTATTTTAAAATTGTTTAGAGGAGGAAAAGAATAATGAACAATCAAATTGACGTAAGACGGCTTTTAATAGGTGTTGCCAGTATTGCTATTTTAAAGTTCCTTGATGTTAAAACAATAATAGGCTTTATGCTTGGCTATCTGGTTGGTAGTAAAAGAATCACGTTAGAAAAACTTGAAGAATTTACAAAGACATTGGAAAAGCCAGAAATACCACAGTTACCAGCAAAACACGGTGTTTAAAGAGGTTGACATAGAAAAATGGCTTTCAGAAAATCATCCTTCATGGAAAAAAATGAACTCAATAGAATTATTGTTTTTAATGAGAAAGGATTTTAAGGAAGGAAAATTTAAAAAGTTAAAAGTAGCTACCTGGGGTGAAAAGGGTATAAAGATTGGAGATACTTATTTTTCAAAAGTTATTATTAAAAAATAATTACCTTTTTCTTTGTAAAATATATAATCTTCTTTCTAAATCAGCAAATCGTCTTAGGAGCATATTCCTATAAGCCATCTCCCTCTCTAAAAGCATATGCAATTTTCTTAATTCTGCAATAAGTTTTGAAAATTCAGTATCAATTCTTTTAACTCTTAGAGAAATACTTTCAATAACTTCAGGTAACTTAGAAAGCTCAGGTGGAGGCATACGAACTGGTGGGCGTGATATTCCTATTGGTATAGGATACCTTAATCTCCATCTTATTAAGTCCATCTTTTACCCTCCTTAAAAGTTAATAAAACTAGCCCTAAACCTAGTCCTGCTAAAAAAGGTGCCATAGAAGGAATTTCTTTTATTCCTAATTCACTTTTAATTTCTTTTTGTTTTTCTTTGATTTGTTTAGTTTTTAAATTCCATTCTTTTTTCAATCTTTCAACCTCTTTTTCTAACTCTTTCATTTTTTCTAACGATATTTCTTTAGCCTTTTCTTTTTCAGCCTCTTTTTTTGCCTTTTGTTCTTTTAATTTTTGTTCTTCTAAGTGGAGTTGTTTTAATTCTTGAAATCTTTGTTCAAGAAGAAGTTGTTTCTTTGCTTCTAACTCTTTAAGTTTCAATTCTTTATGTCTTTCTAAGGCAATTGTAAGAAGTCTATTATATTCATCTTCTCCAAAATGTTTTATAATCCAATCTTTATTTTTTTCAATCATTGGTAAATAATCCACAATTTCTTCCATTTTTTCTCTTAAAAGTCTTACAGTTTGAACCTGAATTTCAGCAATAGCTTCTGGGATTTTTTCTTCTGGATATTGAGCATAGCGCATACCCAGTTCTAAAATGCGAGGTTTCATTAATACCCTAGCTTCTGGCAGCATTTCATTAAGAATCTTAACTCTCATTCTTTTCTTCCACTCCTCAGCATAGCCTTTTTGCCAGAATTGATAAAGGTCAATTATGTCTTGCATTACAGCATTAAGAGCTTCTGGAAAGTTTGCTTCTAGCTGATATATAGGCTTATAGCAAGGAGCACATTCTTCTCCTCCTACCATGTCATCCGTATAACAACAAAGAGTGCGATAATTTTCAATATGCCATTTTATAAATCCTTTACTTGTTGCTAAATTTTTGGATATATAACGAACTGCCTCTTTAGGTATCTCACCCAAAAGATAATTAGCATAATCTAACATGTATCTTGTTGCCCAGTTGGAAGGCTCAGTATATAACTCTAATTTGTTATTAACTATTTTATTACGAATTATAAAGTGCAATTCTCCTTTTTTTCCTCCAAAAGCTCCAAGAGCAGGAGCATTTTTAACGCTAGACCACAAAGACACTCCATAATCACAATCTATTGGAGGATTACCGCATACAGAGGTTCTTGTATAACCACTATAAGTATGACAACATGCATAATAAAAAGTAGCCTGAAGTATAGCCCTAAGCTGCCTTGTATATTCCCTCCTTTGCATTAACTTAATAGCTAACCTCTGTAATTCTCTTCTCCACAACCCTTCAACCTTATAAGCAACCTGTGGCAATTTGGTTAAAGCTTCTTCTTCAATAAGGGTTTTTGCACTAAGTTCAGCAAGAAAATGAAGATAACATATCATTACAGCTGTTTCTTTTATTGCATTTTGAACTTTTAAAAGCTGTTCAGCCAAAGCTTTACAAAATCTTTCTTCAACTCCTTCTGTAGCCCTTCCAGCATCAACATCTAAATCAATACTTTTTGGTGGTCTTACAACCCAACGTAAGACAAAATCACTGTTTTCTTTTGGCAATTGTGATAATGCTTCATTTAAGGGTTGAATTAGAGCTATGTTAAGTTGTTCGGCTACTTGGGGAGCAATATCACCAACAATATTTTCAGCAGTTGTTATTACCTTAACGCCAAATCTGTATGGATGTCTTTCATTAAAGGAAATATCAACTCTACCCTTCCAATAGACTCTTGGAGGTTTTGATACTAATGTTGCTATACCAAATCCTATACCTAAAATAGCGCCAACAATACCTGCTATACTTGCACCTATAAGCCCTATTCCCGTTGCAGTTAAATAAGCAGTATTAAGGGCAATTGACGCTGATGCTGCAGCCTTTGGGTCTACGTCAAAAAGAGATATAATAGTATCAGCAACTGCGGTTATTGCTGCTGCCATGTTAGCCTTTGCTTTTGCAACATCTATCCCTTTTTTACCTGCCTTAGCTGCCTGTATTGCTTTCCAGCTTTTGATGAATTGATTTATGTTATCGGCTATATCAATTGTGCCTAAAAAAACATATTGAACTTCAGCCATTTTTTAAGCCTTCTCCTTAATCAAAAATGCTAAGCTTAACCCAAGTAAAAATAAAATCAAAGTATTTTTAGGAATTTCAATTTTTGGTTTTTCTACTACTTTTTTAGGTTTTTCGGGCTTTTCAGGTTTTTCTAGCATTACAGGCTTAACTTTTTCTGGTATCAAAGGTTTAGAAGGCTTAGGCTTAGGTTTAGGTTTTTCAGGTATTACAGGTTTAGGTTTTTCAGGTATTACAGGTTTAGGTTTTTCAGGTATTACAGGTTTAGGTTTTTCAGGTATTACAGGTTTAGGTTT
>Ga0116200_10000068_pt1 | contig 23003 bp, 13 predicted proteins | sample Mar14436cmmetaG_FD_94478 | JGI IMG/M metagenome (GOLD analysis project Ga0116200, IMG submission 94478) | Marine hydrothermal vent microbial communities from Guaymas Basin, Gulf of California to study Microbial Dark Matter (Phase II) - Marker... ... | reverse complement strand
AGGTCCGATGAAGTTTACACGGATGACCGTCAACCCCAATCAGATGGGCGGTCCGTGGCTTGCGGATACCGGTGGCCACCATCGTGGAGATGGTCGCCGAGGGGCCCGACTTGGAGCGTGAGGGCATCTACGAGGCCCTCAAATATGCTGCGGAGGGCTGTACGTGAGAGGGAACTATCCATTATGCAGGATGGATCGAGCAGTGGGAGGCGGGAATCCAGAAGATTTTGGACGAGTGCAGGAGGAGGGTGGTGCTCGGCCACAGCACCGATTCCTTCGGCCCCCCAACGGTCCGGAGCTCATGGAGAAGTATGCCGAGGCCTTCCATAAGGTCCTCGTGGAACACAGGGGGAAGTTCCTGGACATGGTGAGGGAGGGTTCTGTCTGAGGACCGTCGTTATCGTGGACGACCACTTCCCGGGGTGAGGGGACATGGACGACCTTGACGAAAAGGCGTTAGAGCATTTTCCCGGACGTGTTGTACGCAAGGATTTGGTCAACAACCTTAAAGGGCAGATGAACGTGCCCGCCTACGTTCTGGAGTATCTCTTAGGCAAGTACTGTGCCTCTGCCGATGGGCAGGTCATCGAGGCTGGACTTCGTGAGGTCAAGCGCATCTTAACGGAGCATTACGTCCGTCCTGACCAAGCCGAATGGTTCAAATCTAGGGTACGTGAACGGGGCAGTCACCGGGTCATAGATAAGGTTAAGGTCCGCTTGGTCGAGACGGAGGACAAATATTGGGCGAGCCTCGTCAATTTGCAGATCGATCGGGTGCACATAGGCGAGGACTTGGTCCGACGCTACGAAAGGCTCTTAGGAGGTGGAATCTGGGCTGTAGTTGAGTTAACGTATGACCCAGAGCTCGTCCACAAGGGTGAACTGCGTCCCTTCGTCATCCAGGAACTCCGTCCGATCCAACTGGCGGGAGGCAACCCTTTGGCGGAGGTGAAGGAGAAGCGGACGCACTTCTCCCGTAGTGAGTGGATGGACCTGCTCTTGCGCAGCGTGGGTCTGGAGCCAGGGGCGCTGCCTCAGCGATTGAAGATGCTCTATCTGTCCCGCCTCATCCCGCTCGTGGAAAACAACTACAACCTCGTGGAGTTCGGCCCACGGGGAACGGGAAAAAGTTACGTGTATCGGGAAATCTCCCCTTACGCTATCTTAGTTTCCGGTGGGGAGGTCACGGTTCCGAGTTTATTCGTCTCCCACGTCGGACGTGGGCGCATCGGTCTGGTCGGGTTGTGGGATGTGGTCGCCTTCGATGAAGTCGCAGGTTTGACCCGCCTTGCCAACCCTCAGGCGATCAACTTGCTCAAGGACTACATGGAATCGGGCAGTTTCAGCAGGGGAAGGGAAGAGATTTCTGCCCTGGCAGCTCTGGTCTTTATTGGCAACATCAACTTAGACGTGGAAACGGTCCTGCGCACAAGCCATCTCTTCACACCCTTCCCAGCCGATATGCAGGACCTCGCCTTCCTCGATCGTTTCCATGCTTACCTGCCCGGCTGGGAGATCCCGAAGATGACCAGCAACCTACTCACCTCCCACTTCGGTATGGTGGTGGATTACCTCGCCGAGGTGTTCCGTGAACTTCGCAGACTGAGCTTCGCTGACGCTGTAGATGAGCACTTCGAACTCGGCGATGCCTTGAACAAGCGCGATGAGAAGGCGGTACGCAAGACCGTCTCCGGCTTTCTGAAGCTGCTACATCCCGACGGCAACTGGTCGAAGGAGGAGCTGGAGGAATACCTGACCTACGCCTTAGAGTTCCGCAGGAGGGTCAAAGAACAACTTCGGCGAATGGGGGGTGTGGAGTACTGGAACACTTCTCTGTCGTACAAGGAGAGGGGGACAGGTGAGGAGAAGTTTGTCTCCCTTCCCGAGCAGGGGGAGGCGGCGGTCATCCCACCGGACCCGCTTCCACCTGGAGCGACCTTTACCGTGGGCTGGGATGTGGAAAGTGGGCGCTACGCCCTCTTCCGGGTGGAAGTGGCTCTGATGAAGGGAAGCGGCTACGTAACCACGGGGGCGGTGGGCTCGGCGATGCGGGAGGCTGTGCGCACCGCTTACGACTTCCTCCGAAGCAATATCCATCGCTTCACCGTTGAGCGTTCCTTAGAGGACTTACAGGTGCATTTTCAAGTGGTGAACCTCATGCAGGCGAAGGAAGGAAGCCAGACCGCTTCTGCGTTCTTCGTTGCGTTGTTCTCCGCCCTCGTGGGCAAGCCGGTGCGGGCGGCGACGGTGGTACTGGGAGAGATCACCGTGCAGGGAGGAGTTCTTCCAGTGAGAGAACTGGCGGAGTGCGTTCAACTTGCCCGGGAGAACGGCGCCCGAAGGGTGTTGGTGCCCATAGCGAACGCCAAGGACATCCCCCAAATCCCCTCGGAGATTCTATCCGGCTTAGAACTGGCCTTCTATGCCGACCCAAAGGACTGCCTGCTTAAGGCTCTGCAGGAGTGAACGATATGGCTGTCAGGTTTCAAGCACATCTCCAAAGGGGTGGCATCGGCCTGGACGAGACGGTGAGACTGCTGAAAGCCTACGGACAGCATGGCAGTTGGGAGGAGGTGCGCCGACTGGCCCTACGGGAGAACATCCTCGGCAAGACCTCAGACCACACGGTCGAGGACATACTACGTGCCTTCAAACGCCGATTCCTCTGCGATCTAGGGTTGCCACCTGTGGAACTAGTATCCCAGATGGTAGGGACGGACCTTCCCGAAGCTGCAAGAAGACAGGTCCTTTTCCCATATTTTCTGGTCAGCGACCCCCTGGTGAAACGATGCTACTGTGACCTAGTGCTGGAGCGCCTCACCTCGAACCGAGCGACCCTCACAGGCGCCGAGGTGGTCCGACACTTGGAAACGTTGAGCCTTGATCACCCCGAATTGACTCGGTGGGCGAGTTACCTGCGCCGAAGGTGGGCCCGAGGTTTCCTGACCCTTCTGCGGCGCTTCGGGCTTATGGAGCCTCATCCTGGAAATACCCTAAGACGTTTCTTCATCCTTCCCGAACCCTTCGCCTTTTTCTGGCTGTGGTTCTGGGAGAGGGGAAGTTCCTTCTGGGACGCATGGGGACAGGAACTCTGGAGGCTCCTGCAGGCGGACGAACGACGCAGGGATGAACTGCTGGCCGAAGGGCAGGTGCGTGGCTGGTGGACATACCAGCGGTCGAGGGACATCGTACACTTTCAGCCAAAGTTCGACGATTTGAAGGGGTGGATTCGGAATGGGCTGGCATGAGTTGATGGAAGAATTGGAGAGGAAGGTCATCGGAACCTTGGAGAGCATTTACCGTCCACAGGACGGGATACCCTTCTTCCGCCTCCAGTATCCGCCGAAGGAGGAGCGGGAAGCTATACGCCAGTTACACCTCTTCGCCGAGCGGTTAAAGCAACGGGGTTGGCAGGCTGAATGCCTCTCCCTTACGGAGGTGCTCAAGGGGACGCTATCCGACCTGCTCAATTGCACAGAGGACGAGCTTTTCTCCCGATTGAGGGACTTCGAGCAGGGGGGAGAGAGGGATGAACTTCGGGAGAGGCTCTCCGAAGCCCTTTCGAAGTCGCTTCCGGAAAGGCTGGTAGGGCGCCTGCATCCCTTGCCTCAACAGAGCGTCGTCGTCCTGCTTCGGACAGGAGCGCTTTACCCCTTCCTTCGCCCCTCAGTCCTGCTTTCCCACCTGGAAAACCAAGTTCGTTGCGTCATCGTGTTGGCATACCCAGCCACGAGCGTGGGCGAGCTGTTGGACGCACCCCCCTCGGGCAGTCACGGCGGTTACTACCGGGGCGAGGTCGTCGTCTGGCAATGACGGAGGTAGGCAAAATGGTTATCAGGGAAATCCTTCGGCGGGACCCCGACCGGGAGGTCTCCACGGTGGTCAAGATCACCGACCACTTTCCTCAGCGGGTCTGGACGGAGATGGACGAATATGTGCCCACGGAAAGGGTCAAGGGATATTTCCGTGATATTCTGGACGCACTGTTGGAGACACGGAGGGGAGCGACCGAACAGGTCTGTATCTGGGTAAGCGGATTCTTCGGCTCGGGGAAGAGCCATTTTCTGAAGGTACTGGGATATCTGTTGGAAGGGAGGACCTTACAGGACCCCGACGGAAACGAGCATCCCTCTCAGGAGTTCCTCTGCCGTCGCCTCGGACTTCAGGACCTCCTCCCCCTCCTTCAGAAGGAGTTCCGTATCAAGGTCCTCTTTATCAACCTCCTGGACTATGACCCACAAAGCCCTCGCCGTCCGACTTTGAGCAGATTGGTCTACCGACATCTCCTGGAGGACCGGGGCCTGTCCACCGAATTCTGGGTGGCGGCGTGGGAGAAGGAGCTTCAGGAGCTGGATAGATGGGAGGAATTCGAGGATTGGGTGAAGAAGAGCTTCGGACGGGAATGGGAGAGGGAACGGACGTTGAACGCCGAGCCTGTGCTCAAAAGGGCCCTGCCCGAACTCCTGCCGGAGCGTTACCGCACGGAGGAAGACGCTCTTCAAGCTATTCAGGAGAGCAAAAAGCGCTACTCCACGATCAACCCTTCGGATGTAGCAAGGGATCTGGTGCAGGAGGCAAAACATCTACATGAGCACAATGGACGCCTGGTGGTACTTCTGGATGAGGTCGGGCTCTATATCGGCGACAGCGTAGAGCGCTTGACCGACCTGAACAGCCTTGCGGAGCAGGTGGTGCAGCAGGGGGAGGGGAAGGTCCTGCTCATCGCAACGGCACAGGAGGCGCTCACGGACATAGTCCCAAGATTGACCACCGACCGCCAGATCTTGGAATGGCTCCGCGACCGGTTCCGCCTCCACTTGGGACTTCTGCCCACCGAGGTGGAGGAGGTCATCGCTCAGCGACTGCTGGCGAAGACCGGAGAGGGGGTCCAAGGGGTGCGAACGATGTTCCGGGACCACGAGGGAAGGCTCCGCATGGGGCTCTCGCTGGAGCAGAGATGGGGCGACGATGACTTTTTGAAGTTATATCCTTGTCATCCGTATGCCATCCACATGATGCAGGACATCATGGGAGCTATGCGGGGCTCCGTGGAGGAGGCGAGACGACTCAGTGGTTCGGAGCGCTCTCTGCTGAAACTTGTCCACACGATCCTGCGTGGCGAGGGAGGGCTCGAACGGGGCGCTGAGAAACCCCTCGGCTGGCTTATCAGCTTGGACCTCTTCTACGACGCCTTAGCCCCGGACCTGAGGGCGGTTCGCTCCGAGCAGGTGCGTGCCCTGGAGGAGGTCGCCCAATTGGGGGAGGTGGATGGGCTTCCCGTTGTCCGTATCGCCAAGGCGCTCTTCCTCCTTCAGCATCTGCGCCAGCGTTACCCCTGTTCGGTAGAGAACCTCGCCTCTACGCTCGTGGATCACGTGGACGTGGACATAGATGCTTTGCGTCAGAAGGTCCGTCAGGGGTTACAGAAACTTCAGCAAGAAGGTTGGGTGGTGGAAGAGGAGGGACAATATCGCCTCCTCACTCCCGCCGAGCACGACCTGGAAAGGGACATCCGCCGGAATTATCCCGGACCTGCGGAGGTGCAGAGGGAGGCCGCCCGTCTTGTCCGTGAAATGTTACACGACTTCCGCTACGAACACGGCCAGATCCGTCGACCTCTGAAGGTAGCGATGGAAGTGGACGGTGAGACGGTCTCCGAAGCGGGAGATCTGAAGATATCCCTCCTCACCCCCTTTGCCCTCGAAGACGCAGATGAACTGCTCGCACGGAGTATCGCCGAACCTCAAACACTCTTCTGGAAAGCCGGGGATTCTCCAGAACTGCAAGCGGTTTTGGAGCGAGCTATCGCCATCAGGAAAACCCTCCAGCAGTGGCAGACACGTCCCCTGACAAGGGAGCAGGAGGAACACAGGGGCCGGCTGGAGCGGGAGGCGAACGAAGCCTTCCAGACCAAGTTGCCCGAACTCCTGCGTCGGGCGTTCCTTCGAGGGCAACTGTACCTGAACGGTCAGGAATTGGAGCCTCAGGGCAACGATGTGGAGGGCACCCTACGAGCCCATCTGCGCAGTGTCGCTGGGCAACTCTATACAGAATTCGTGGACGCCCGTCCCGCCCGTGACGCCGAGTGCGCCTCCATCCTCACCTGGCAACCAGGGGCAGCCCTGCCGTCCATCTACACGGACCTGCAACTCCTGACCGGCGAGGAGAGGATTCGCCGAGATGCCCAACTGCTCAGCGTCCTGAAAAGCGAACTACAAAAGCGCCACAACCTCGGGCAGGACAGGAGCGGGAGGGCCCTCCTCGAACACTTCGAAAGACCACCTTACGGCTGGGATCCTCGTCTGGTCCGACTCCTTTTAGCGACGCTGTTCAAGGGTGGATGGGCGGGAGTCCGCTATCAGGGCAGGGACATCGCCGACCCAACCGACCCCCAGGCTCGTGCGGTCTTCACTCAGGCCCGTGAGTTTCAAAGGGCGACCTTTGAGGTGCTGCCCGAGGTGGACTGGCGGGAAGCGAGTGGGAAGGTCTCCACCATCTTCGGAGTTCAGGGCGGCGATACCTTCGAACGCACGGCGGAGGTCGTCCGCCAGCAGGCCGAAGGGTGGAGGGAGAAAGTAGAGCGGCTGGCGACCCGCTGTCGGGACAACGAGCTCCCGTCCCACTTCGCCCAGGCCTGCGGAGAGGTTTCGGAAACCCTGGGGGAAATTGGCCAGCAGGCCGACCTCAACGCCCGCCTGAGGCGGTTCCTGCAAAATGCTGATGTTCTCCAGGAGAAGATGCCGGTCGTGCGAAACCTTGAGAGCTTCAACTTCGAGGAATACCGCAAAATTCGCCGGTTCATCGGCGCCACCCATGATTGGTCGGATGCGCTCTCTGGGGATGCGTCAGGGCGCTGGCAGCGCCTCCGCCAAAACCTCGACGCAGAAGACCTTCTGGGCCGGTGGCAACAGGTCGTAGACGACTATGCCTATCTTCTCTCCCTCTACCGTAACCATTACTCTCAACGTCACGGCGAATTCCGGAGGGGTGTCGAGGATGCCCTCGCCGAACTTCGCCGACACGAGGCTTTCCAGCATCAGCCCGAACGGGCGGAAGAACTCCTGCAACCCTTGATGCAACTCCTATGCGAAGCGGACGGGAAGCCTCAAGAGGAAACCTTCGTCTGTCCACGGTGTCGTCGCTCCTTCGTCAACCTAGCCCCATCGTCGGCGGAGGCAATCCGCCGCACGGTAGAAGCCGAACTGGACGAGCTTCTTCCTCCACCTCCTGAGGAGGAGGTCCGATCTCTGCGACTGGAGCGGACCCTGGATTCCCCCTCGGATGTGGACAGACTTGCGAGGGAAGTCCGCCGCTACATCCAAAGGCTCAACCGACCGGTCGTCGTCCTCCTCGAGGCAAGACCGAAGGAGGAAAACGATGGACCGTGAAGAAAGGGCACGAATCCGGCAGATGGTTCTGAACTGCCGGAGGATTTTGGAGACGGAACTGAACGAACTGCTCCGACTGCACGGGCTTCTGCCCGACCGTGAGGTCCCTGCACCGCCCGAAAGGAGGGAGGTCCAAGTCCGGCTTAAGGAGGCGTTCAAGCGGGAGGCGGAGGGCTACGGTGAAGCACGTAGGAGGTTCATCCGCAACTCCGCTTTTACTCTGCTTAACCGCCTGCTTTGCTTGAGGATGGCGGAAGAAGGGAGACTGATCGCCGAGACGGTCCGTCCTCGTCCCGAATACGGCGGTCGCTCCCTCAGGGAACGGGACCTCGCCGACCGTAACCCACAACTCGGTGCCCAGCCCGAGGCCCTATCCCACGAAGCCCTCCGGAAAGCCTTTTCGGAAATGCAGGAGCACATCCCCCTGCTGTTTCGCCCAGATGACCCCTACTGTCTGCTTCTGCCACGCCTGCCCGCTTACCGAAAGGTGCGGGAGGAGTTTGCCCAATTGCCCGCCCACCTCTGGCGGGAGTTTGAGACCCTCGGCTGGGCTTACCAGTTCTTCACTAGCGAGGAGCGGAGGGAGATCCGCCGGCGCCTCCGCAGAAACCCGAAGCCGGACGATATCCCCACCCTCAACCAGTTCTACACCGTGGGTTGGATCGTCAAGGCTCTGGTCCAGAATACATTGGGAAAATTGTGGCTGGAGGCCCATCCCAATTCTCCCCTGAGGGAAAGACTGGACTACCTCGTGCCGTGTGAAAACTACTTCCGACCACCGGAGCATTCTTTCTCGGTGAGCGAGTTGAAGGTATTGGACCCCGCATGCGGGAGCGGGCATTTCTTGCTCTATGCCTTTGACCTCCTTTTGGAGATGTGGCAGGAGGAGCGCCCCGACCTTCCGCCCTGGCAGATCCCTGCCCTCATCCTGGAGCACAACCTCTTCGGGGTGGACATAGATCTTCGTGCCTGTCAGATCGCTGCCATAGCCCTTTACCTCAAAGCTCGCACAGCCTTCGAACGGCTCAAGGGCACTGACCCGAACGCCCGCTTCCAACCCACCCACATCAACATCGTCTGTGCGGACATCCGCTTCACCGATGAGAATAGGCGGAGTGAGTTCCTCGGGAAGTTCGCTTACGACCTGAAGCTTCAAGCCATCGTGCTGAAGACCTTGCAGGAGTGCGAGCATGCCTTCGAGATCGGTTCGCTCCTGCGCATCCGCCAGCCGTTTGAAAAGTTATTCGCAGGCCGAACCGTCCACGCCGAGGAATTTCGGAGGAAACAGCAGCAACTTTCCCTTTTCCTCGTTAGAGAGGAACAACTTAGCTTCGGCGATCAACTGTTGCCCGTCCCCAAACCTTTGACCATCGCCGAAATTGTGGACGCCATCAGGGATTTCGTCCGTCGGTCCGCCCAGGCCCAGGACATGGGTTCACAGCTCTTCGGCATGGATGCAGAGCGGGCGGTGCAGCTCGTGGATGTGCTTACGGAGCAATATAATGTGGTGCTCATGAATCCGCCTTACGGCGCCATGCCCCCCAAGTGCAAGGAATACGCCCGCAGATACTATCCAAGAACGCACAACGACTACTACGCCGCATTCATAGAACAGGCGGTCAACCTGGCAAAGCCGGGAGGCTATGTGGGCGCGCTTACGGGGAGGACCTTCCTCTTCCTCAAGTCCTTCCAGAAGCTCCGTGAGGAGATACTGCGTGCCGAAGCCCTGCCGGAGGTCGTCTGGGACCTGGGCTTCAACGTCCTCGACGAAGCCACTGCCCGATATGCCGCCTTCACCCTGCGCAAACGATGGGACGGCGACGGCGTGGACTGGAAAAACCACCCTGTGAGATTCTTCCGCCTGACCGACTGGGACTGGGACGAGAAGCGGGTCAGGTTTGAAGAGACGCTGAGCCATATGCGAACCCCTACTTCTTCACACACTCGTTGACACGCTCACAATTTGAAGTTGTCATGTATAATGAGCATGTGAGTGAGCATGTCGGTTCCTCCTGTGAGGCAGAACTTGCGGGGAAGGGAACATGGACCTGGTTGAACACCTGAAACGAGCCCTTCAAACTGGCGAACATGAGCGCTGTGAATTTCGCCGTTCCTTCGGCAAGGAGGCCCTGCGCACCCTCTGCGCCTTCGCCAATACGAAAGGCGGCGAGGTCTGGGTCGGCGTGGGGGACGACGGCTCGGTCGTCGGTGCTTCCGTCGGCGAGGAAAGCCTGAGGGATTGGGCGAACAGGATTCGGGAGGAGCTGGGGATCAACGCCCGCTTAGAACTTGGCGAGGTGGAAGGAAAGCCCGTCGCGCGCATCGCTGTAGAAGAGAGCCTGTCCAAGCCCGTCCGCTACCGTGGCCGAGCCTACGTGCGTTCCGGAAGCACCGACCGCATCGCCACCGATGAGGAGGAGACCCGCTGGGTGCTGGAGCGAACCGGACAGACATGGGACGCTCTGCCCGAGCGCCGTGCCAGGTGGGAGCACCTTGACCCGGAACAGATCCAGCGGTTCCGGAGGCTATGTAACCTTAAGGGGCGTCGTCCTATTCCCGAAGATGAGGACGATGAGACGGTGCTACGAAAGCTCGGCCTGCTCACCGAAGATGGGGGAATCACCCGTGCGGCCGTCCTCCTGTTCGGAAGGGAGCCGCAGTATTTCTACGTCCAGGCTTTTCTGCGCATCGGGCGCTTCCGCACCCCCACCTTCGTCACCGACGACCACCCCATCTACGGGACGCTCTGGGACCAGGTCGATGGGGCTATAACATACTTCCGTCAGCACTTACAGACCAGTTACGGACCTACACCTGAGCCTGCCCGGGAGGTCATCTGGGAATACCCCTTGGAGGCCCTACGGGAGGCTATCGTCAACGCAGTTTGTCATCGGGACTACCTCTCAGGGAGTCATATCCAGGTGCGCTGGTATGACGATTACATGGTCATCCTGAACCCGGGCACGCTTCCCTCGCCCCTGCGACCTGAGGACCTCAAGCGCACTCATCCTTCCTGTCCTCGTAACCGCAAGATCGCCGAGATGTTCTTCTATGCAGGATGGATCGAGCAGTGGGGGGCGGGAATCCAGAAGATCTTGGACGAGTGCAGGAGGGCGGGTCTGCCCGAACCGGAGTGGCGTGAGGACCAGGGAGCAATCTGGCTAACCTTCCGGAAGGACATCTGGACCGAAGACTACCTGAGGTCCCTCGGGCTGAACGAACGCCAGATCAAGGCGGTGATGTGGGTGAAGGAGAGGGGAAGCATCACCAACCGGGAGTATCGTGAGTTAAACGGGGTTTCCAACAAGACCGCCTATCTGGAGCTGACTGACCTAATGCAACGAGGTGTACTGACGCAGGAGGGTACCGGCAAAGCTCTGCGCTATATCTTGCACAAAAGTAATGCAAAGGTAACGCATGGGTAACGGAAGGTAACGCAAGAGAGAGGCGACGACCATGCCCCATAACCGTATCGCCTTCACCGTGACCTTAGGAGAACTGGCGGAGGTGCCGGGAAGTCCCTTCGCCTACTGGGCGCCGAAGTCCCTCCGGGAACTCTTCAAGAAATTTCCGCCCCTGGACCGGGATGTGGCCCGAAGGCCCGACCAGCCCAAGATAGCCGATGTGAAGCAGGGGCTTGCCACCGCCGACGGCCTGCGCTTTACCCGCTACTGGTGGGAAGTGCCCGTGGAGCGAATAGGCACGAGCCGGGAGGAGACTTTTCGGGGCAAGAAGTGGGTCCCCTTTGCTAAGGGCGGAAAGCCCTTCTACCACGACATCCAATTGGTAGTTAACTGGGAAAGGAATGGGGAGGAGATCAAAAGCTATCGGGATGCAAACGGGAGGTTATTGAGCCGTCCACAGAACGAATCCTACTACTTCCGTGCAGGGCTAAAGTGTGGAAGGGCACAGTCATGGTCTCAAGCAGCTCGCACCGGAAGGCTCGCCGTGTCACATCTTCCTCAGGGGGTAATCTACGATGCTCGCTCAATGGCTATCATTAGCGTCAGCAATGTAAACCCGTTTGATCTACTTGGGCTCTTGGGCGCTAAGGGAACAAATACTCTTGTTTTCATTCAATGCGGAGAGCCGGCTGGTGAAGTGAGTCACATAGCAAGATTACCCGTCCGTCACTTTGAATTGATTAACAGTGACCTTTCTACGTTATCAAGTCAAATCCACCGCCTCCTCCGTGAATGGTCCACAGGGGACGAATCCTCCACCGCGTTCGTCGCACCCTGGATTCTGCAGCTCTACTGGCGCTGGCAGGGGAGGGGGAATGCCGATTTGAAGCCCACAACAGGCCATCCCCTCGCCCGCGATTTTGAGTGGCGCTACGGCGTGCCTCAGGAGGTCATGGACTGGCTTTCCCGTGAGATGGAGAGGGGCTTTTCCCTACGCACCCTTGCCGAGGCCTGCGTCCGATGGGAAGTGCACCTGAGGCGGGAAATAGGCCGGATTCAACAGGAAATTGACGACGAGGTCTATCACATCTATGGGATTTCCGAGGAGGACCGGGTGCTCATCGAGGCGGAACTCTCTACTGCACCCGAGGAAGCCGAGGAAGAAGGCGAAGGGGAGCCCGACGAGATGGAGGAGACCTCCCCTGAGGGCCTGCTCTGCGCCGAGGAGCACATCAAGAGATTGGTCCACTTCCTCGCCCATCAAGCGGTCAGGGAGGACCCGGACGGCATCGTTCCCCTTTCCGACTGCTACCCTGCGGGAAGGGCGGAGATGGAGCCCGGCTTGCGGAGACGGGTGAGGGAAAAGCTGAAGGACCTCTTCGGCGAAGATGCCATGCCTACGGTGGAACGTGAGATTAGGGAAGCCCTGGGCAGACCCCTTAATGAGTGGCTTGCAAGGGAGTTCTTCAGCTACCACCTGGGGCTTTATCGCCTGAGACCTGTCATCTGGCAGGTGGTGCCCCTGCGAGGGAGTTCCTCGAGGCGCTCATCCAGAACGAGTCCTTCCCCTGAGACCTTCAGCGTCTTTCTCTATTGGCACAAGCTGGATGCGGACACTCTGCGAAAGGTGCGTTCGGTTTACCTTCAGCCGTATCTGGATTCCGCCTCACGGGCGGTCCGTGAAGCCCAAAGGCGCCTCCTGGAATTACAATCTTCCGGAGCCTCAATTAGGACGCTCCGGGATTCAGAGCGGGAACTCAACGAGGCGAGGGCAAAGGAGGAGGCCCTCCGGAGGCTCGCCGACGCCATAGATTCCCTGCTCCGTCCGCACAGCCTTAATGTGCAGAGCAGGAGCGAATGGGTGAAGGAGAAGGTGAACGAAATAGTCTCCCAGGGTTACCATCCGAACCGGGATTACGGCGTGCGGGTGAACATAGAACCGCTGAAGCAGGCAGAGATACTACACCCCGATGCCGGACGGGTGAAGGGGTAAAAGAGAGGTGAGCATGGCAAGGCATACAGCAGGCGGTGCCGCAGCAGCCGGAGGCATGGACTTTCAACATCGTGTAAGCGCATGGATGGCAGTACATATTCTGGCTGAGAAAGGTGCACCGCCTCCGTGGGACCTCCCTGCGTATGTGATGCTTGAGTGGCTCGAGTGCGAAACAGGGGAACCTGTTGATGACCTCCTGGTGGGCACTTCAGCAGGGGGACGTGTGTTTTGCCAGATCAAGCGCAGGCTTGACCTTTCGGAGGCCCCTAACTCACCGTTTGCATCTGTTCTGGAACAATTCGTCCGCCAGTTCATCGCTTGTCAACAAAGGCGGAAACCCTTGGACCCGCAAAAGGATCGCCTTGTGCTTATCACCAGTTCTAATAGTCCTGAGACCATCCGCATTCACTTACGCTCTGTGCTCGATCGGATTCGCAGTTGTAAAAGGGAATCTTTGGAAGATCTGCCAAGGAACAGGAATGAGCGGAGGGCGCTCTCGATTGTGGATGGACACATTCGACGCTCTTGGCAGAATGTGCTTGGAAATTCCCCCTCGACTCAAAAAATTCGACAGCTCCTTTCTTTAGTCTATATCTTCGTGCTGGATGTGGACAGAGGCGGTGCTCAGGAGCGAGAGGCGAAGACCCTCCTTCGCACCGTAGTCTTACGCAACCCAGACGATGCTGATACGGCATGGTCGCAACTTATCAGTTCGTGTGCCCATTTTGCTGCGACCCGTTCGGGCGCTGACCGGCTCGGGCTTCAGCGAATTTTGCTCGACGCAGGAATCGACCTCCTGTCACCACGCAGTTACCAAGAGGACATTGAGAAGCTTAAAGATTGCTCTCGTCGAACTTTTTCATCGCTTGCCCACCTTGCTCGTATCCGGGTCGGTTCTATTGATGTGAAGATTCACCGACGCTGTGTCGAGGAACTGAGGCGGGTGGTGGAAGAACACTCCCTTCTCGTTGTAGGGGAGCCGGGAGTGGGGAAATCGGGCGCTCTGCATGACCTCGTCGAGGCGCTTGAGGACGAAGGGCGAGACTTCGTCTATCTGGCAGTTGACCGTCTTGCTGCTCAAAGCCTTGGAGAACTCCGACAGGAATTGGGCTTAGAGCACGACCTGATTGAGGTTCTCATGAACTGGCCCGGAACTCGCCCCGCATTTCTGGTCATTGATGCCCTGGATGCTGCCCGTGGGGAACCTGTGGCTAAGACGATACAAGATCTCATCCGCACGGTCATTGAAAATAACAACCGTTGGCGTGTGGTAGCCTCAATCCGAAAATTCGATCTGCGTTATGGAATTGAATTCCAAGAGCTTTTCTATGGTGAACCACCGACGGACTTTCAGGACCCCGAGTTTCAGAAAATCAGACATCTCAACACCTCGAAACTCTCCGATGAGGAACTTAACCAGATCGCCCCACAAGCACCTGAACTTTACACGCTTATCACAAATGCGCCAGAAGAACTTCGAGAACTCTTACAAGTGCCTTTCAATCTGCAGCTTGTAGCCGGGCTCCTCGGTGAGGGAGTAACTGAGGACGAACTCATTCCGATACGAACGCAACTGGAACTGCTGGATCGGTATTGGCACTATCGGGTCATCCAAGGCGGTGCCTATGAAGCGCTCCTCAGAAGGGTGTGTAACCAAATGGTCAAGGCGCGCACGTTGCGCATAGACCGTTCGTATGTCGAAGAACCTGCCACTTCGACCTACTTGGACGACCTGCTCAGAACCCAGGTCCTCGTCGAATGGCAACCTTCCCCCACGGCAAAACCGGACCGTTATGTCCTCGCTTTCTCACATCACGTCCTCTTCGACTACGCAGTCGCACGTCTCCTCTTCCGAGGGACACCTGAGTCGTTCATCGAGCGTCTCGCAGACGACCCCGAGTTAGTCCTCGTCGTCAGGCCAAGCCTCACGCTCCACTTCCGGCATATCTGGATGGTTGACCGAAGCCGAGAGCAGTTCTGGGACCTCGTATTTCGGGTAATACAGGAAGACCAAATCCCTGAGGTCGGAAAACTTATCGGACCATCCGTAGCCGCAGAGGAGGCAAAAGCGCTCTCCGATCTGGAACCGCTCTGTAGAGCCCTTGATAGCCCCGATAGAGCGATTCGGACGGCAGCTGAGAGGGCATTTTACCATCTTGTCGGCTCGCTGGTGGCTATACATCCCGACAGCTCCCAACTTCTGGGACCAGGTGCAGGGCCATGGTGTGCCCTTCTTGAACGGGTAAGCCGTAATCTGCGAAAGCCTGTGGTCTATACGGTCCGCTCACTCCTTTCCACGCTATGTGAACATCCTGAGAAGTTTACCTCCGACCAGCGGGATAATGCTGGAAAGACAGCTCGTAGGCTACTTGAATTTGCATGGTCCCTGCAGCCGAGAGACCGATGGTTAGTCATACATGCCCTCCAATCCGTGTGTCGAACGTTTGAAAGCGACCCTGGTGCCTCGGTTAAACTGCTGCGACGATGCATAGAACCTGAGCACATCTCACAGTATGGTTTTGAAGAGATGCCCTGGTTAGCCCGAGAGGTAGAAAGGTTAATCACTCTTGACCCAGCGTTTGTTGAGGAAGTTTATCGGGCTGCCTTTGCCCATCCAGAAACCTCAAAAGAACCAACACCGATGTATGAAAGTGGCATCCTTCCGCTGGTTTCCAATCGTCAGCAGGATTACCGGGGAGCTTTATATGTGCTCGCTGAGGTGTTTCCTAAGTTTTTAGAACACGATTCATCCAGAGCGACCAGGGCACTTATCGCTGTAATGGAAGCCTACATTGCCCAGCGCCATGCTACCGCATCCGGCGAGATAGTTGAAGAAACTTTTGACTTCAATGGTCGGCAAGCAAGATTTCGAGTTGACCTTAGTTGCGTCTGGGATGAAGGAGACATATACCGGCATGACGAACCTCTCAGGATGCTGGACGCCTTTGAAAAGCATCTTGAACGCTTAGCTGAACAGGAAGAAGGGCGAGAAGAGATTCGTGAACTCGTGCGAATACTTGTGGAGGAGAATCGGCTTGCTGTCTTGTGGCGACGGCTCCTTTTCCTCGGCGCCCGGCTTCCCGATACGCTCGGTAAGGAGATACGTCCACTTGCATGGGCGATACCGATTCTGGTGAGTCCGGATACCTCCTATCCGGCTGGCGAGTTCCTTAAAGCCATTTTCCCTCTCATGACCCAGACCGAGCGCCGACGAGTAGAGAGGGCAATCCTAAATATCCCCGACGCATTCCCGGCAGATCGTCATGAAACGGCCGAACGCATACGGGATAGATTGCTTGGATGTCTGTCGAATGCTGAGTTGGTGACTGACGAAGCCAAAAATCTGCTCTCGGACCTCCAGTCTGCCAATGCCGTGCCTCCTAACGAACCTCCGGTGCATTTTGAGGAGGTGACTAGACCGGATAGTGAGGAAGAATATCTTGCCGACCAAGGCATACCTGTGGATGCAGAACCGAACCGAAGAATTCGGGAACTTGAACAACCGGTCAGGACATTTGCGGATAAACATTTGAACACTATTCCCACCTCCAAGGAAATCGCCGATATCCTTCCTGATCTCCGAACACTCCGCAAGGCGCTCTCCCGTGCCGATGCCGATGGTGTCCACCCGAAACAGCGTGACCATGCCTGGGATGTGCTGGTGGCTGCGTGCGAACGCATTGCCAGAAGCGATAATATCTCAAGTGACCGCACCGTTAAGGAGTTCGTTAAAACTGTGCTTTTAGAAGCAAGCCACCACCCTGAGCCAACTCCCTGCCCCGAACATGATTCGCAGTTCGATGAGTTTCCTTCATGGGGTGGCTTTAAACCGAGAACTGAGGCAGCTCAGGGGCTCATCGTTCTCGCTCGGCATGCTGACTTGGCGACCTCCGATATCCTTGACGCTGTCGAAAGGCTGAGCGCTGATCCCGTTCCCGCTGTCCGCTTTCATATCGCAAACCGCCTCAACGTCCTCTACCGAACAGCACCTGAACTCATGTGGCGGATTATCGAGCGGATGTGCCGGGAAGAGCAAAGTCGAGGTGTCCTCCAGGGGCTTATCACCGGACCTCTTCACCGCCTTGCCGGCGCTCACCCAGAACGGATAACCCGTCTCACAAAACAGATATTCGACCGAGTAACTCAGGGAGCAGGTGCGAAGGAGGTCCGCGAATTTTGCGTGGATATCTTTACAGAACTCTACATCTGGCGGGATAACCCCACCTGTCGTGAAATCATATTTAGGATTGTCGCTGACCCTGTTACCAATGCTGACGAGGCCGATCATATCCTTCAGCATCTTCGGAAGCCTTTAACATACGGTCCTGTGGACCCCTCTGACCCCCAGAAAGATGCCGTCCGCAAGCGTGCTTTTGACCTTCTCAGGCGTTTGTTACGTTCCGCACGCGACCGTTTGCATCAACTCGAGGAAGCGTACGCTGGGAGGCCATTCCTTACTTGGCCGAAAGAGGAGCAAGAAAAAGCCCGTGCACTTCTTCGGCTCATTGACACTGTAGCGAGCCAAGTTTACTTCGCTTCAGGTGCATTTGACCACGAAAGAAAGGGGGAAACACCGACCCGAAAGCCGTTAACGAAGGAGCAGGAAAGATTTTACCGTGAATCCACTCCTCTTCTGGATGAGCTTGCAGAAGTAGCCCTTCCAAGCGTTACCCATCATCTTCTGGAGATGTTGGAGGTGTTCATCCCATTAGACCCACGGGATGTATTTCTCCGAATCGGGCGTATCGTTGGTAGCGGACAGCGTGGGGGTTACCAATTCGAGTCTATGGCAGCAGACCTCATCGTGAGGTTAGTTGAACGCTATCTGGCTGAATACCGAACACTCCTGCAGAAGGACGAAGACTGCCGTCGGACTCTCCTTGAAGTTCTGGACATCTTCGTCCAGGTCGGCTGGCCCGGGGTACGTCGTTTGACTTATCGCTTAGATGAGATATTCCGATGAACGATGAACAAGCTGACTGTATGGTTACGAGAGGAAATTAAGGAAGAGTTTGAACGACAGGGCGAACACGGGCTCATCGTTTGGTACGACACCGGTGGAACCCTGGAGAGCGTGGTGCAGAAGGCTCTGCCCGAAGGGGTTAGGCTTTTGAAGTTTGAAGGGAGCTACCTCGCCTTGAGGTTCGTCTTGGAAGGGGAAAACCCCGATTTCCAGAAACGATGGGTGGTCTACGTGCCGGAAAATCCGCCCGATGAGAGCTGGCTCCGGGACTGGGAACTTCTGGGAGAACGGCTGGAGATGGACCTTCTGGGGTTGCTCCAGAGGAGGTGTGGTCTCGGTGTAACCTCAAAATTGGTGGGACTTTTGCGAAACCGACCCGAGAACGCAAGGGAGCTGGCGAGCAGATGGAGCCGGGCGATGGGCGACCGTGATGTCACGGAGCAAGCCCTGATAGAGTCCCTGCTGGCGCTATGTTTTGGGTTATCCCGATGGGAAGTCCACGAGGCATTGTTGAGGTTCGTCGTCGGGGACGGCTGGCAGAAAAGGCTGGAGGAGCGAGGGCTCTGGGATGAGTGGCTGGAGAAGGTCAAGGGCTGGACGGGCTGGATGGAATTACCCGAGGACGAACCTGCGCTCAGGGGACAGCTTGAGGCATCCATCCTGCTTTCCGAGCTGGTGGAAGCTATCCCTGAGCTTGCCCCCCGCTGGACGTTCGTGCCGTCGGAGGGGGACCGCAGGGAGGAGATGGCGGGTCTGGCAAGGAAGTGGCGGGAGAGGGAGCCTCTGCGGGATGCTTACTGCAGGTCAGCCCAAAGGGTTGAGCGGGAATACGGGCTGAGCGGGCTCCTTCCGGCGAGCGAAGAGCTTTTGCAGGTGGAGACCTTCCGTGCGGTGGACGAGGTTTGGCGACGGGAACTTAGAAGTGCCATCTCCCCGGACGGGGGCAACTTTGGGCAAAAGGCGAACCGCCTTGGGGAGGTTGCCCGAGCCCGAAGGACGCTCTTCTGGGCGAGGAAGGAGGAGGACATAGGGAAGTTCTGGGAGGCTCTCGACCTTGCCACACGTTTGTATATGGACTGTCGGGAGGCAATGGATGTGGCTCAGCGACTTTCGAGCGTCGAGGAGTTCGTCGGCCGTTACACCGCCGAGGATGGCTGGTGGTGGTTGGACCTGTGGGCGCTGGAGACCTCCGCATTGGCTCAAGATATGAGCGATGAGGACAGGAGGCGTTTCCTCCTTCCCGCCTGGGTGGCATACGGGGATTACCTGGACAGGGTGAACCGGAAGTTCGCCGAGGCAGTGGAGCGGGAGGGCTGGCAACCCACACAGCAGACCTTCTGGCAAGAGGTGACCGGACGAAAGCGCACGGCGGTGTTCTTCGTGGATGCCCTACGCTACGACCTCGCTCAGCACTTGAGGCGGAGGGTAGGTTCGGAAGTCAGCTTTGAGGTCAAGCCCACCATGACGGTCCTGCCCAGCATCACCGAACTTGGGATGGCAGCGCTTTTGCCCAGAGCGCAGGAGGGGCTGTCCTTAGCGGTCGAGGACGGCCGGCTGGCGGTACGCATAGGGGACGAATCGGTCGGCAGTTTAAGCGAGCGCAGGGCATATCTTGAGCGTCACTTAGGGCGACGGGGGAAGGTGGTCGCCCTCGAAGAGCTTGAGCGGGAGGACCTGAGCCGGGTCCAATTGCTGGTGGTGCTCTGCAGGCAGATTGATGAGTTCGGGAGCTTCGCCGCCGACCTCCACCCCCGGGGGCTTCTGGAGATGGTCGGGCGGGTCGCCCGTTCGGTGCGGTATGTGGCGGAGAAGGGATTTGAGCGCATCTGGGTCGTTTCCGACCACGGCTTTCTCTTCGTACCGCCGGAGGTGCGGTTGAGTTCCCTGTCCGCACCGGAAGCACCTATCTGTAAACGCCGATTCGCCGTAGGAGGTTCACAGGGAAGCCATTTCAACGTACGGGCTGAGGAGCTTGGACTTAAAGGTTCGGCTCTTTTGTCCTTTCCTGAAGGGCTTAGCGTATTTGGACTGCCGGGCGAGGCCGGTGCCTTCCTCCACGGGGGGCTCAGCCTTCAGGAGTGCGTGGTGGCGGTCCTACAGGGACAGGTCGTAGCGCCGGTTAAGAAGGTCGGGGTCAGGATGTCCCTGCCGGAGACGCTGACCGGTCGGTTAGCGGTGATCAGGGTCGAGGCTGAGGCCTCCTCGCTGTTCGACCGACCGAGACAGGTCCAGGTCGTCATCGGGGAGCGAAGGAGCGACCCGATACAACTTGGTCCCGATCGTCCGATGCAGGATGTGTCCCTGCGCTGGCTGGACGATTTTGAGGAACCGCCACCACAGGTGAAGGTCTCCCTTCAGGATGTTGAGACCGGCGAGGTGCTCGAGGAACGGACGGTGAGGGTAGAGGTACTGGTATAAGATTGAAATCAAGTCGGCCAATTTCTATATTTTAAGCTATGGAGGTCGGGCCATGGAGGTGGAGCTTCGCTACGGAAGGGATGGGCTGAAGCTCGAGGTCCCGGATGAGAACCTCATAGGAGTGCTCCACATGAACCCCCTTCCTCCCCTGGACGACCCCGAGGGGGAGGTTGCGAGGGCCCTGGAGGAGCCCATAGGCTCCCCTCCCCTGAGGAAGCTTGCGAGAGGGAAAAGAAGCGCTTGCGTGGTGGTCTCCGACATCACCCGGCCCGTGCCCAACGGGGTCATCCTTCCGCCCCTTTTGGACGCCCTCGAGGAGGCGGGCATCCCAAAGGACAGGATAACGATACTTATTGCCACGGGCATCCACAGGCCGAACGAGGGGGAGGAACTTGTAGAACTCCTCGGGGAGGAGGTGGCCGGGAACTACAGGGTGGTGAACCACAGGGCAAGGGTCCGGGAAGAGCAGGTGCTCGTGGGGCACACATCCAGGGGCACTCCGGTGTGGATAGACGGAGAATATCTGAGGGCTGAGCTTAGGGTGCTCACGGGACTTGTGGAGCCCCACCTCATGGCAGGGTTCTCCGGGGGTAGGAAGGCCTTATGTCCGGGGATAGCCGGGCTCGAGACGGTAAAGGTTATGCACAGCCCCAAAGTGCTGGAGCATCCCAACGCCAGGGAGGGAGTTTTAGAGGGCAACCCCTTCCACGAGGAGATCCTCGAGATGGCCCGCATGGTGGGGGTGGACTTCATACTGAACGTCGGGCTCAGCGAGGACAGGAGGATAACCGGCATCTTCGCAGGGGATCTGGAGGAGGCCCACCTCGAGGCCGTAAGGTTCGTGAGACGCCAGGTTGAGGTCGTCCTGCCCGAGCCCGCCGATGTTGTGCTCACGACCTCTGCTGGCTACCCCCTGGACCTGACGTTCTACCAGGCTGTAAAGGGCTACACAGCGGCACTCCCGGCCGTCGAGGAGGGGGGGACGATAGTGCTCGCTGCGAGGTGTGAGGAGGGGCTCGGAGGTCCGGAGTTCTCTGAGCTTATAAGGACGATGACCCCGGAAGGGCTAATGAGGGAGATCTGGAGGGAGGACTTCTTCGTTGTGGGCCAGTGGCAGGCCGAGGAGCTCTGCAGGGCCCTGAGGAAGGCCGAGGCCTTCCTCTTCTCGGAAGGGGTGGACCCGGAGGATGTAGGAGCCTGGGTCCGACCCTTTCCCTCCTTGGAGGAGGCCTTGGCCGAGGCCCTTAAGAGATACGGTCCCTCGGCCAAGCTCGCCGTCGTCCCCGAAGGTCCCTACGTGCTGCCCGTAATAAGGAGGTGAGCTAGGGATGCAGGTCCTTCTGTCGGCCCTGCTCTTCTGGACGGGTGCGGAAGGAGCCTACCGCATAGCTGTGCTGCCCTTCGAGGATAGGACCGACTTCAACGGTCCCTGGGACATAAGGGTGGAGGTCCCGAGGATACTGGGAGAGCGCATAGGGGAGCGTGGGGGGTATTCGGTCGTCCCTATGGACACCGTAGTGGCCCTCTTGGAAAGGAGGGCAGCGAAGTACCCCAAGGACACGTTGACCGCTATAGGGAGGGAACTGGACGTGGATTACCTCATCGTTGGGAGCATAGAGAGGTTCTCCCTATCGAGGTTCATGATCGGGGCCAGGATGTTGGGAGGGTACTGGTCTTACTCCTCGGACGTGGAACTTAAAGGGAAGCTCATAAGGGCCGTGGACGGGAAGGCGATGGGGGAACTCAAGGGCCGGGGGAAAGTGACCGACAGGGACCTTGGGCTCAGCCTCCTCGGAAGGAGGCCGGAGAAGGACAGACAGTTCTACGGGATAGGGGAATTAAAGTTCGGCTCGGAGGAGTTCAGAGGGACGATCTTGGGGAAGGCCCTGGAGGAGGCCATCGCAGGGTTCGTGACGGAGCTGGGCAAGGTCCTTCCGACCCCGGAACACCTACGGAGGAAGGCCCTGGTGGTCTTGGTGGAGGATGGGGTCGTGTACCTCAACCTCGGGTACGAAGATGGCGTCCGGCCCGGAGATAGGTTCTGGGTGTACGAGGAGGGGGAGATAATAAGGGACCCGGTGACGGGCGAGGTGCTCGGAAGGGCGGACCCGAAGAAGGTCGGGGAGGTGCAGGTCACCGAGGTGAAGGCGCCGCACCTCTCCAAGGCGAGGCTTATAAGGGGGAGGGCGGAGAAGGGGGACGAGCTTAGGCCGGAGTGAGGGATGTTCTTGACGACGGTCGTGGTCTGGGCGCTCGTTGGGACGGCCCGAGGCGCGCCCGAATACCATTTGGACTTCTCCCGCACGTGGAACAGGTTCAACTGGACCCATAGGTTCAACTTTAACCCGAGGCTCGGGGAGAAGCTTTCCATCTCCTCCTCCTTCGGGCTCTCATCCACCCTCCACCGGATGAAGGAGGGAGACAGGTGGCAGGACAACAGCTCCTCCAACATATCCCTTTCGTACCCCCTCTCCGAAAGGTTCCGCCTCTCCGTGAACGTATCCACGACCAAGAGGAAGGACGACCTCTCAAGGAACCGGAGGCCCATCCTCACCCAGCGCTTCTCATCGAGCATATCCTGGAAGCCTCTTTCCATCTTGAGGATATCCCAATCGACGGGGGGAACTTTCGACAGCAGGATGGGGGTCAAGGACAGGGGGATGACCTACAGCACCAACTTCTCCCTCTCCCCCGAGCTCGGCGGGAACTGGAGAGGTTCCTTCTCCTTCTCCAAGAGCGGCAACACCCTCAAGAGGAAGGACAAGAACATGAGCATAAACGCCTCCCTCAGGTACAGCGCTTGGATTAAACCCTCCTTAAACTTCTCCGAGAGCCGT
>Ga0116200_10000067_pt1 | contig 23217 bp, 24 predicted proteins | sample Mar14436cmmetaG_FD_94478 | JGI IMG/M metagenome (GOLD analysis project Ga0116200, IMG submission 94478) | Marine hydrothermal vent microbial communities from Guaymas Basin, Gulf of California to study Microbial Dark Matter (Phase II) - Marker... ... | reverse complement strand
TTGTGACATCGTTTTGAAAAGGTTCAGCCTTGACGGCACATATAATCTCCTTTCCACTCTTCATCAACTGTAAAATAAAGTATGCATCGAAAATGAATTCCCCTGAATTGTCACAGAGATAGAGTATTTTCCTACTCTTCTCTATAAGAGATAGCGCATATTCAACGTCCCCCTTTAGAGGAGTCGAGTCGATTATGGAGGACCATTTTATAACATTCTCCTTATGCTCAATGGGTCCAGGGTCTATAGTATTAGCCACAGTAACCCAAGTTAGAAGGCGGTGAACAGTGGTATCTTCTCGGAGCATACGGGCCAGAATTCTTTCAGCCAGCTTATTTGACTCTATCTTGAAGTTATAGTATGGGTCATCGACACCACTCTCCGTTCTCACTATCTTAAATAAGATTCCACCGAGCTTAGGTCCAAGCATATTCATCCTCACGCCATCGATCATTTTCTTCATAAGTTTGAACACTACCTCTACCTGTCTTTCCCTCTCTTCAATTGTTTGAAATACCTCTCTAGCCCTAGCTGTGAACATACATATTAGGCATTCAGGCTGTATTCTCAAAGCTGGCTTTTAGACAATCTTCACAGCTATAAATAGTTTGAGATAATTAGTGTCGTAGAAGCTTCTCCTCGTACTTCTTCAGGTGTTTGATGGCTTGAGATACATCCATGAAGAGCTTATCCACATACTTCACATCTTCTTTCTCCACTTGCTCTCTGTCTCTTCTCTTGGCGTTTGTAGCAGCTAGGCTGAGAAGTTGGACAGCATACCTGAGGGATGAGTTGGCACCTATGGAAGTTAGGAGTTCGAGGGCTTCATCACTTAGTTTGACCTTCTCTTCTACAGATCTTATTTTGAGAATTTCTCTTATCGATGCGGCATCATATTCGGAGGTCCCAATTATGACTGAGCGATCGATGAGGTCGAGGGGGAAGCCGAGTGGACTCTCCACATCCGTTCCTCTTATACGCGTAATACCACGATTTGTAGCCATTATGATGATGGGAGCAAGATCACTCTCCATTGCCCTACCCAGAAAGCTGAATGCCTCTAAATCGAGGAGGTGGCTGTCATCTATGAAGAGAACGCCGGGATGAATCTTGGCGACACCCTCATCAACCATTCGCTTTACCTCTTTGTCTACTGTCAGGCGTATCTCGGTATCAATCTCCTTTGAGGTGGGACCTCCAAAGAAGAGGCTGAAAAGACTTCCACCACCTCTCTGTTTAGCGTACATTTCATCCATATCTGCGAGGGTGACATGATATACAAACTCCTTCTCCTTCAAGACAGGGCCCTTAGGTCTGGGAACCTTCCTCCTGGTGTCTATCTCATACTTCTTTGAGATGTCACTGTCCATAGAGATACCTAGAGGGGTGACTCTTCCACTTTCTGCATCTATATTAATCACCATACCTTCAGTTATACCCATCTGGGCTATCTGCTGTGCTATTGAGCTTCCTCCCTCCAGGGTCTTCTCCTCATCTGTGGTTTTTAAGGTGATCTTGACACTTTCAGGTATCTTCTGGTATGGATTGTAAGGATGTGGAGCTGTACGAATATTGAGTTCAGTTATCTCACCCTCATAGATCTTTCTAAATTCATGTATCTCTACACCTATAGCCTTCCTGAGGGCTTCATATAATACATCAGTTTTTCGCCTCTCAGAGCTATATACTTCACTACCACTTATTTGGATGAAGGGAACATTTGGACCGAGTTCCTTTGAGATGGCCATTGCTATCGCTGTCTTGCCTGTTCCAGGTGGGCCTGCGAGGATAACCATTTTACCGGCCATCTTACCTTCCTTTATCATCTGTACAACCAGGCCTGCAGCCTCTCTGGCCTTCTCCTGACCCACCATACCATCCTTAACTTTGACAGCCTTTCCATTTTCATCTAGACCTAAGCCCTTGATGTGGCTGTGCATACCAATTCTGGTGAATAATGCCTTTGCGGATACTTCCTTTAGGGCCATACCACTCACCTATGATAAATTCCCTATGCGAAGATTTAAAGATAGATGATGAAAATTAAAAATTATGGAGTTTTATGAGGTGATATATACTAGGAGGAGTGTGAGAAGCTATAGTGACAAACCGATACCGAGGGAGGTTCTTGAGAAAGTTTTAGATGCGGCACGTGTTGCTCCTTCTGGCAGAAATCTACAACCCTGGAAGTTTATTGTAATAGATGATGAGAAGATAAAGAGAAGTAACGTTCCTTTATGTTTCCATCAGGAGTTTATAGCTGAGGCTCCGGTTGTCGTAGTTGCATGTGGATTCCGATCCACATATAACAGAGGAGGATATATGGGTGAACTCAGTATGCTTGTAGATGTGAGTATAGCATTTACCCAGCTTCTTCTCGCAGCGAGGGCTGAAGGATTGGGAACATGCTGGATTGGAGCATTCGATAATGAGGGTGTGAAGAGACTGTTGAAGATTCCACCAGGGGTGGAGGTGGTTGCATTGACGCCCTTAGGATATCCTAGGGAGGGAGATGTTTGGAAACCTCCCAGAGATAGGAAGAAGCTGGAGGAAATAGTCTGTTACAATTGTTACTGCTGAGGATTTTGAAGTCACCAGCTGTACACATCGATGAGGTTCCAATTGGAGTCATAGAGATATGCTGTGTCACCATTATTATTCCACACTGCCCTGTTTCTCCCCCAATAGAGTTTTGTAGAGGTATTTGTTCCAGAGCCAGTATATATTGCCACCTTCTTGTTTGGTCCTAACACAAAGCTTGGAAAGGTGAAGGTGTGGCCAGCTCTATCCTTTAACCTCCAGCCTGTCATATCTACAGGGGAGGTTCCTCGATTCCATATTACTACATATTCATCATTGAGATTATAGTGATCATTACCTGCAGCATCATAGTGGACATAGGAGATGACAACCTTTAACTTGGTTTGTTCGTTTTCACCTCCCTCCTTACTTTGTGCATTGCCACTGCCCCACAGCTTTTGGAACTCTTCCTCATACCTTGATGCAACACTTCTACTAACTATGACTACAAGATTTTCATTATTCCGATTTTCTGCACTATTGGACCAGTTGAAGCTACCAGTGAGCACTATATAACCGTCTACTATCATAACCTTGTGATGCATGGAGAAGGGGTTACTATCTAGCTTCACTTGCACGCCGGCTTCTTTCAGCTTCTCATATTCACTATATTGATTTATTTGGCTCGACTCAAAAAGGACAAGAACCTCTACACCCCGATTATGCGCATCAATTAACGCATCCGAGATCTCGTCTAGGGTGAAGCTATAGATCATAATATGGATCCAGAAACGGGCGCGCTGAATCCAGTAAATAACTTGAGAGGCACATCCACCCTTTGGGCTGAAATATACTCCCTGTATGCAATTTCCAGCCTGTGTGGTAACTACGGTTAAAGTCGACTTTTCAGTAATGGTATAGGACGAGAGATATGTTATAGTGAATGTTATGGAGGACGTCTCAGTTGTGATCGCATAATTCGTGGAGCAAAAGGTCTCATAGAAGGTGGTGTATAATGTTTCAGAGGAGGTGACGGTTGCAGCTTTTGTAGTTGTAATATAAACAAACTTTATGTGAGGGATGAGGAAGGATCCTGTAATTGTGCCTGCTACAAATATGAGGAGAGAGAAGAGGAACAATTTTAGGAAAATTTGGTTCTGAAGATTATGTGCCATATTTAAAGATTCTCATATAAGACTAATAACGTTGGCTATCTCTTTGGAAGCTAAAAGTTTTTTCCAAGGAGAAGAGGAACATAGATAGGACAGCTATGAGAAGGAAAGTTGAGGACATCCATTTGTCAAAAGGAATGACTGTGAATGAACTTGTTCGTTCATGGAGTAAATCAGGAGGATTTATGGCTAAACATGTTGCAGACGCTGTGGACATTTTGGAAGAAATGCAACGATCGCATTGCTTTAAGTTTCTCTCGTTTCCTGCATGTATTGTAGCAACTGGCACGAGAGGAGTTATTATAGAGGCTCTCAAGAGAGATATGTTTGACGCCATCGTCACCACATGTGGCACTATAGATCACGATCTAGCCCGTATATGGAGAGAATACTATCACGGATCCTTCGACATGGATGACGTAGAGCTATTTGAGCGGGGACTCCATAGACTTGGTAATATAGTTATCCCGGTGGAGAATTATGGCATGATTCTAGAGAAGAAGCTTCAGGAGCTCTTTAAGAGGCTGGAGTTGAGTGGGAGAATAAGTGGCGTTGACCTCCTATGGAGAGTAGGTGACATACTTGTCGAGGAGGGTGCTGATGACAGTATACTTTATTGGTGTGCCAAAAGGAGGATACCTATCTTCATTCCAGGAATTACTGATGGGGCATTTGGGTTCCAGCTCTTTATGTACAGAGAGAGAAATAGGAATTTCACAGTAGATGTACTGGAGGATGAGGAGAAGTTATCTGAGATAGTTTTCAACCAAGAGAAGACTGGTGCACTCATAGTAGGCGGTGGCATCAGCAAGCACCATACTATCTGGTGGAATCAGTTCAAAGATGGTTTGGATTATGCGATATATATCACCTCGGCAGTCGAGTGGGATGGCTCACTTAGTGGGGCCAGAATGAGGGAGGCAGTATCATGGGGTAAAGTAGGAAGGAATGCCAGATATATTACCATATGGGGTGATGCTACAGTGATCTTACCGCTGGTTTTGGTGTCGGTTATAGAGAGGTTGGAAACATGAGGAGTATTGTAATTGGATCAGCCTTCCTGGAACTTGTTCCGAACATGAGGGGAGGGTTGGATGAAGTCTCTTTGCGGGCATATCCAGGAGGATCCGCTACGAATATTGCTGTGGCTATGGCGAAGTTTGGGATTGATGTATCCCTCTTGACGAAGGTAGGGGAGGATGAAGTTGGTGACTTCATCCTAAGATTTCTCAGGGATAGGGGAGTTGATGTTAGGAGAGTGGAGAAGATTGAGGGATATAGGACAGGATTAGGTTTCTATCTATATACGCCCCGGAAGAGATATTACTTCTATAGGTTCGCTGGATATAGCAAGCCTGAGGAGAGAATTAGTTTAGAGGATTTTATGGGGAATGTGGAGAATTATGATGTTGTGAGTATTACAGAGGCGGTTGTACGTGTGGGAGATGTTGGAGTGAGGATGGCTGAGGAGGCCAGAAGGCGGGGGGTGAGAGTATTCTATGAGCCGAATTTTAGGAGGAATTTAATCAGAGACGTTAGTAGATTTCGAGATAGGTTGAAGAGGCTTCTTAATCATGTGGATATCGTTTTTCCGAACGAGGAGGAGGTGGAGGTGATCTCAGGAGAGAAGAAGGTGGAGAGAGGTGTTAAGAGGATCTTAGAGCTTGGACCAGAGATCGTAGTGGTCAAGAGAGGGAAGAAGGGATGTGTGGTCTATGATGGAAGGAAGATGGAGGTTGTGGAAGGATGGAGGGTGAAAGTTGTTGACGACACAGGTGCGGGGGATGTTTTCCACGCTGCTTTTACCTATTCCTTCCTCAGGTGGGGAGAGCCATGTGTAGCAGCGAGGTTTGCCAATGCTGCTGCCGCCCTCAGGATAAGGGAAGGTGCATATATGGAGAGTATTCCCAGTGTGGAGGAGGTGGAGAGATTTATGGAGGGTTATACCTCTTTGTGAAGCCCAGTATTTCTTCTATCGCTTTCTTAACGGTCTCCTGATCGTGTCCTCCGTCTTTCACCGTTACTAGGGAGACTGTTTTGCCCATCTTTTTTAGTTTCTCATAAAATGTTACAGAATGTTTGTAAGGAACAAGTAAGTCTTTGGTTCCATGGACTATAAGCACAGGCACATTAAGTTTATCTATATTGTGGATTGGGGAGTATTCAAAGTATCCTTCTGGATAGGGACTGAAGAGTTTTTTGACCCCGAATTCCTCTGAAACATCCTTCAGAAACTTCCTTGCAACTTTGAGAATATTGATATCCCTATATATAGGTAGGAAGAGGGGAAGTAGACACATTTTCCTTCGTACCTCTGAAACTAGGCGTGGAAGATCTGACACACCATAAACATCTACCACACAGGAGACATTATCGGGATATTTGATAGAGTACATGAGGGCTATTTGACCCCCCATGGAGAAGCCTATTACTGAGAAGCTCTTTAACCCCTCTGATTTGAGCTTCATCTGAAGAATATTTAGGGAGGCAAGTGCCCTCTTAATTGGATACCCACCCACACCATAGTCTGTGGCAGCCCAGACATATCCTTCCTTCGCAAAGGCCTCGCCTATCGCATCAAGCTCGCGGTGTAGTCCGGGTTTGTATATGCCCATATTGGCCCAGCCTCTGCATCCGAGGACGGCGGACCTATGTTTTGACAGAGAGCCTTCATATATTAGTACGTAATCTGAGCCGTCTCTCAGCTTATTTTCTTCATACTTAAGTTTGGAGCTCTCCATTTGAGGTATCTAATACTATCTTTATTTCCATATTCTTAACTTTATCCACACCTTTTAGGGTTGATGCAAAGGACGTGAGGAGGTTTCGGAGAAGGTTTGATGTAAAACGATTAAGTGGTATTTTAGATCCGTTCACATAGAGGGAGACCATACTTCTTTGAGGAAATTTCCGGATTTGGATGAGAAAGTTTTCAATATTTCCATCCCACTTAATTTCCTTACCTATTCGAGGGATTTTAACTTCTGAACAGCCTTCCACCAGAAGAATGTCAACTGTGGGGATGAGATCTATGATGTTCCAGAACTCCTTCCTTTCCATGAAGACAACGGACTCTGAGCTGGCCAATCCTACTGCGAACTCGGCTCCATGTGCCCTAAGCCTTTGAGTATCCTTACCTTTCACATCGAACTTCTCGAGATTTGTACATTTCACTACACCAACCCTGAAGTCCTTCTCACATAACGTTCTAACTATTTCTTCAAGCATTTTGGTCTTCCCAGATCCTGTTGGGCCAGATATGCCTACTATGAACAATGCAAATAAGAGATAGATGAAGAGAAGATATAAGAACTTACATTGAGAAAGGATTAGAGACGTTTTGTAATAGATTTCACATATTCAACGAGTTCTCCTGCCAATGATATATTTCTGGCGGGTGGAATAATATATGCTCCCTGAGCTATTCCTAGAAGTTTGGATAGAACCTCCTTCGCAATTTCCATCCCTGAATAACCTTCTTCAAGTTTAGTAATTATCTCGTCAGGAATCTCTATACCAGGGACTTCATCATTTAGAAACATTGCATGCTTCTCATTTTTCAACAGAATTATTCCGGCTATGTAATGTATATTGAGATCTGCCTTTTTGATGAATCTTTTCAGCTTTTCAGTTTGGAATATTGGTTGAGTTAGGACATACCTGGCGCCAAATTTGACTTTTTTCTTTAGTAGTCTTATTTCCTTCATGAGGTTCTTGGCGTTAGGATTCACAACGGAACCAATATAGAAGGATGTTGATTCCCCTAGTAGGGATCCATCTGGCATTTGCCCTCGGTTCATCATACTCATGAGCTTTATGACTCCTGTTGCACCTATGTCCATTACTGGTGTGACATGGGGATACTCTCCGATCGAGATTGGGTCGCCTGTCAGGACTACAATATTTCTGACACCCAGGATATGAGCAGATTTTAGGTCAGAAATAATTGCTAAGAGGTTCTTATCTCTACATCTGAAATGGGCAACAGTTTCTAAACCGAGATTCTCCATAACCAGATGGGCGAAAACTATAGAGTTTATTCTAGGTTTTGCGAGGGGGTTATCTCCTATATTTATGGCATCCACTCCTGCAGCCCTCAATTTCATAAGGGCACGGAAGATCTTTGACAATGAGAGACGCCTTGGAGGATCCACTTCCACGAGGATTGTGAAAAACTTCTTCAGAGAAGACTGTAAAAGGGTGGGGGTCCATTTCTTTATCTCCACCTCGGGCTTCAGCTTGGGGATAACCATCTCTTTCGGTCTTTTCATACTTAACTTTGAGTACAGTTCAGCAATGTGTTTCGGAGTTGTTCCACAGCACCCTCCGAGAATCCTCACACCCAATCTGTAGTAATGGATTCCATACTCTGAGAAGTGTAAAGGATCTGTAGGATAATACAGGGTGTCACCTAAAAACTTCGGAACACCTGCATTAGGTTGGGCAGAAATGTGATGTGAGGTATAGCTTCTCAATATTTCTATACTCTTGAGCAAATGCCAAGGTCCTAATCCACAGTTGACACCTATAGCAAACACTTCCTCATTCTCCATGGTCTTCGCAAAATCCATTACACTATAACCATAAATTGTGGAGAACCCATTCGGAAATGTCATCTGTGCTATGACGGGGATATTTGACATTTCCTTTGCTACCTTCAACGCCAATAGGAGTTCATCGAGGTTCTGGAAAGTCTCTAGAAGTATCAAGTCTACACCTGCATCTAAAAGAGGGATGAGCTGCTCTCTAAAGATCTGATATGCGATATTTCTCTTCATACCTCCCAATGGTTCGACAGTCTTGCTGAGGGGACCTATGGAAGCTGCTATGAGCACCCTTCCTTTGGAGGCCTCATTCGCGATCTCAGCTGCCCTAAAGTTTATTTCATACACTTTATTTTCGAGGTTATACTGAGAGAGTTTGGAGTAATTTGCACTCCAAGTGTTAGTTTTTATTATGTCAACGCCTGCATTGATATATTCTTCATGTATCTTTCTGATTAGGCTTGGATTTGAGAGATTGATCTCCATAGTCGATGAACCGATTGGAACACCTCTCGAATAGAGATAGGTACCCATAGCTCCATCGAAGAGGATATAATCCTTGTTAAGCAGAATCTCCTCTAGGAAGTTCTCCACACTTCTTTACGACTTTGAGGATAAAGATAAATGATTATCACGCAAGTTATAATGTGATATGAGAATAGGTGAAGAGATTTATCCTAGACCTACCGTGCTCATAACAACCGTTGATTCTACAGGTAAACCTGATGTTGCAACATTTAGCTTTGTAATGCCTGTTAGTATGCAACCTAAATACATCGCATTTGCAGTATCTCCCCGAAGACACACTTATAGCAATCTGAAGGAGGTGCCAGAGTTCGTTCTCAACGTCGCAGATGAGAATATGCTGAGGGAAGTCTGGGTTGCAGGAATACTTTCAGGGAGAGATACAGACAAGTTTGAGGTACTGAAACTGGAAATCTTGCCTAGCAATAGAGTTAGGCCTCCGCGTGTCGCTAAGTCACCCATTCAACTGGAATGTGTTGTAGAAGGGATGGAGGAGTATGGTGACCATTGGATCGTAGTGGGCAGGGTTGTTGAGGAACACATAGCTAGGGAGGAGTTTACCCCTATCCTTCATTATGGTGGCAGAAAGTTTTACATCCCAGGGAAGGAACTGTATGCAGAGGAATATTAGTGATGTGATGAGAAATGAGTTTTAGAGTTGTGGAAATAGAGGGGTTGAAGTATGAGAAACCAGTCCTTATTGAGGGGTTTCCTGGCGTTGGTCTAGCAGGGACCATAGCTGTCAATCACATTGTTTCCACCTTAAAGCTTAAAGAGATAGCATACATAGAATCAGAGGCCATACCACCATTAATAGGGTTACGAGATGGAAGAATAGTTCACCCCGTCAGGATACATGCAAATAGTGGACTTATCGTTGTTGTTTCAGATATACCTATTGAACTTAAATATGCGAACGCTTTGGCTAAGAGCCTCGTCGACTGGGTGGCTTCCAAGAATGTAATATTGATGATCTCTCTTGCAGGTATTGCAAGGATGAGAAGAGAGAGGGAGGAGGGTGAGAGAATAGTAGTGGGTGCAGCCTCAAGTCAAGGTGCCTTAAAGATACTTGATGACTTCAAAATTAAGAGAATAGAGTTCGGGACTATTGTCGGGATGCCTACGGCCATGCTTCTTGAAGGAGAAAAGAGAGATATTCCAACCCTCTTAATTATGGCAGAGGCCCACTCCAATTATCCTGATGCTGCAGCAGCTTCAAAGCTTGTGGAGGTATTAAATAGAGCACTAAACCTAGGAGTTGACATCAAACCCTTGCTTGAGGAGGCGAAGGAAATAGAGGCGAAGGTTGCCCAGTTGATGGAGAAGACTAGGAGAAGCGTTCAGAGACCAGCTTTACCCCTTGTTTAGGGAGGCGAAGGAAAGTTGAGGGTGTTAGCACTCACAGGAATCACGGGAGGGATAGAGGAGGAGCTAGAGGAGAAAAGGATAAAAACGCTAGAACTTATAAGTGCATCCAATGTCATGGCGGCAAGCATCCTGGAGAGAGGAGACCTCGTCTTCGTGACATCTAGGAGCAGAGATGACCTTCTTTCTGGAGTATTAGGGATCCTGGCAGAAGTTCTCGATGTCAATGTAGAGTCCAGGAAGGCCTTCATCCCTCAAGGATTAGATGAGAGTTATATTGAAACCGCGAAGGTGCAGCTGAGATACTACTCTTACGCGAGGGTTATGGATATAGAGGAGGAGAAGGAAGGACTTCTTGTAGTTGTGGATGTCTCCACCGCATGTCTCATATGGTGAGGACATCAAGCGAGAGATAGAAGGAACATATTTCCTATATTCACATTCTTCAAATGTCTCTTCGCAGCCCTATAGCATCTAAACACTTGCTCCCTCGGTGTAATAGGCAAGTCTGACATGAGATATTCAGGGTGGAATATAAGAAGGGAGTAGGGTATTTCCGGATCCATCTCTGCGATGAAGGAGGCAATATTATCGACCTCATACTTATCTACATATCCTGGAACTAGGAGAGTGGTGGCAGTTAGGAAGGGTACTTTCTCTCTTCTTCCAAAGGTTTCAAATAGACGTTTAAAGTTCCTATAGGCTTCACTGTTGTCGACGCCACTGAGGGCCAGACTTAAAGAGGAAGTGTACGCCTTTAGATCGAACTTTATAATACCTCCAGAGAGATAGGAGTATTCGCCAGCTTTCTTGACGAGAGGCCAGGAGCCACAACCATTCCACTCAAAGCAGAAACGGAGAATTCTATGAGGGTGTTCCTCTCTCATTTGTTTGAGAAGAGATATAATTGAGGGAAGTTGAGGTTCAGGGGAGCCTCCAAAGAAGCAAATACAGGAGATTTTTGGGTTCTCGACGTCCCGTAGAATCTCTTGGAAAGTTGTCTGAGGTGCTCTCTCAATATTTTTATGCGTGTAGTTCTGGCAGAACAGACAGTCAAAATTACACCCATATAGGAAGATGGCATAGTTATAATAGCCATATTCAGGTGTATTGGAGTACGCATATTCGGGGTACCCTATACCTGTCCCAGCAGGACAGAACCATGCTGCACAACAATTTGTGACATGTGGATCCAGATAGTTATGTGAGAGAAGCACGTCCTTGGGAGGATGCTTTATCACACCATTCTCGTTTCGTCTGATGCCGCAGAAACCCCTATAGCCCTTAGGTATGGCACACTTATTGCTACATATGGTGCACCTAGGGGCGTTTTCTGCTCTGGACGGGGATACGGGTAGGTTTCTTTTCCTTCTATCTATGCTGTGAGCCTCATATATGAAGGGATAAATCTCCTCAAGGGAGGATTCCCTTATACAATCTATACAGAGGGGTAGGGAATTTGATATTAAAATAGATGATTTACCACATTTTTTGCAGGTTCCCAACTACAATTGTTAGGTTTGTGAACTCAGATAATTATTTTGCACCCAACCCTGTGTAGAGGATTTTTGCCAGAGCATTGAGCAGAATCCGTTTCTGAAAAGATGAGGTAAAACCTTCCAGATCTCGATATTTTTTGACTTCTCTAAAGAAACCTCTGAGCATAGCAACACCATTTTGTGGCGATTTGATGAATTGTAGAAGAACTCGCCCTATGAAGTAAGGAGGCCAATAGTCAAGCGCTTTACATGATAAGCCATATAGATATGCCTTCTTGGGGGTCATGGAGGTCTTTCTGAGTAATTTAAATCTGAGATCATTGAAAATTTTAACAGACTTACCATCTTTCAGCGCACGATACACAAGCCATGCCTCGAACCCCCAATATTCGGGATATCTCCCCCCAACCTCTTTGAACCAATTCATCTCAATTATTCTTCCAGAGCCTCTCACGCCAAGAAGGTGAGAAGTTTCACTTTCAGCGATCCCTGAGGCGACAACAATGTTAGTCCCATTTACTCTATTAATTATCTCCTTTACATAGTTTAAGGGATATATGGAGTCAGCTCCACTTATCATCACATAATCTACGTCGTTTCCAACATTTTCGAGACCTTTGTTGATCACTCTGGCTATATGTGGTAAACCGGGCAAGTACTCTTCATTCACCCTCTGGAGGGATAGGACTGTGGCACCCAATTCCCTTGCTATCCTGCCTGTGCCATCAGTACTGCTGTCATCTACAACAATGATCTCTGATGGAGGGAGAAGCTGATGTTTGAGACTCTCTATCACCCTTCCTATGAATTCAGACTCGTTTCTCGCAGGTATAATGACAACATAGGTGGTCAAAGGTAGTTGTCTCAGATATGATATCGGGAGGAAGTTAATAATATTTTTAGAGAAGAGCTCTAGGCTTCAACCACGAGAGTTTTTCCGATGACATAACCTGTTAAGCCTCTTTTGAACACCACGCGTGCACATCCGCTATTCCCATGAGGAGATACTATAGTACCTCTCACCTCACCTTTCGGCAATTTAAGTACAACCTTCCTTCCTATATATTTGGTTACTTCTGACCTCTCATTCACACCATCGATTCGAATTATGCATTGATAGGGATTTTGGGTCTTGGGACCTCTCCTAAGTGAGATGACTGTGGCTTTTATCATCTTCGCATCACTGTTCTGGATTCTTAAGAAAGAGGGTTAAAATAATTTACTCTAGCTCTTTAAAAACCTCCACTAGGAGGATGCCTACAGGAATCATGATTTTAAGTATTTTCATTTTCTCGTCGTAGATCCAGTTACCTTCAGGCTGAGATATTGAGGTTTCCTCTAGGGGGACACCGCCAGACGTTACTACCACGGGCTTCCAATCGATGTGGATGAGGAGAATATGCTTACGATCCATTGGGGAGAGCTGAGAGGTGATAGATAGACGGTTATAATCCAGTTTACATCGATAGATGGAGCCATCGTATAATTTGAATACAAATTCCTCCTCTGATGGGAAGACGTCCAATATTAACTTGTTTTCTATATCGCTTAATTTCGTTATCTCTGGGAGAAGGTCTTCGACATCTACAAAGGTGTCCACAGGCTCGATGAGAGGTATTATAGAACCCTCTCTCACATATATTGGTATCTTATCCAATTCTAGATTTGAAATGTAATAGAAGGATCCTCCTTCCATTTTCTCACCAGTCCAATAATCTATCCATCTTCCAGGAGGGAGATATACACTTCTTGAACCATCAGGGGAATATATTGGTGCTACGAGGAGGTTTCTACCTAGAAAGAATTGGTAGTCTACCAAATATGTGTGGGGAAGAAATGGGTACTCGTACGCGATAGGCCTCACGAGAGGAGAGCCGGACTCCGTTGTCTCAACAGATAAACTATAGAAATATGGGAATAGAGATACGTGGAAGTTGGCATAAAAACGATATATTTTGATGACGCTCTCACCAAGCCTCCATGGTTCACGTATACCTTGGCCATGAATAGCCATTATGGGTAGAAGGGAGGCGAACTCAGCCCATCTTATAAACGTCTCGGCAGTAGCTTCACCAATGTATCCTCCTATGTCACAGGTGATGAAGGGGATTCCGCTAACTGAGGCATTGATACAGGAGATTATTGCGGAGGGCAACCCTGTGGCGAAGGAGAAATCTGAAGTTCGGTCACCATTCCATAAGCAGGCATATTTGGCTATACCTGCATATCCCGATCTGGCAAAGAGAAGAGCCTCATATTTGTCTGCTGCCTCAAAGCTCGCCTCTACATAGAGATTTGGATAAAGATTATGGAGTTCTCCACCTCTTCTTCCATCATGTGAGACAGAGTCTAGGGGGAGGAGTTCGCCGTCATCCAATTTAAAGCCATCTATACCTTTCTGGAGAAGCTTCTCAAGTTGTTCTATCCACCACATCCTCGTCTGAGGATTGGTGAAGTCAAACATACCACCAACTCCCTTCCACCATTTAACCAAGTATGTTGAGCCATCACCTCTGTGGAAGAAGAAACCATTCACATCACAGTATTCAAAGTTTTCTGCGAATGGGAGACATCCTGGAACTTCTTCGATGCTCTCCTTGTTAGTCATGGGAGTTAGCCACAGTAGAACTTTGTATCCTAGTCTTCGGAGACGTGTTAACATGATTTCTGGTCTTGGAAACTGTGCCCTGTTGAACTCGAAGGTGTTAAAACTCGTCTCCCATGGGCTATCTATAACTATAACATTACAAGGTATTTTATGTGCACGCATCTGTTCTGCATCCTCATAGACTTCTTCTTCACCTTGATATACATCCCTCGATTTCCAAGTGTTAAATGCCCATTTTGGAGGAATTTTGGGGCGACCAACTATATGGTAATAATTGTATAAAATCTCGTCATAGTCGATTCCTCTGATAATATACAGGGTGAGAGTGTTAAGTGAGGTAAAGAGATTGATCTCATCATCCTTGCTATATGCTACATCCATATAGCCGACTCCAGGTGTCTCGAAAAAGATTCCATAACCTCTATTACTGAGGAGAAGGGGGATCGGCTTATACAAGCCAAAGGGATCCTTCTCTTCCCCAGCTACATCACAAGTATTTAGAGAGATATACAATCCTGTCGCTTCCACTCTTTCAAATCTCTCTCCACCGCCGAGATAAGATTCAAGCATGGATCTTCTGAGAGTGGCTTTAAATCCCTTCTCACCAGCAGTAGCGGTAATGATGAGTATCCTATCATTCATCTTTATGAAGTTCAATTCCAGAGTGGAGCCGTCTTTCATCTCGCAGACTACTGTTTTACCGTCTTTGAGATCGGAGAAGTTCTTAACAGAAACCTCCTGTGAAGCTTTCGTATAAATTGCCAGGTTAATCAGAGAGGTCAAGTATAACCCATTGTGATATATTTTGATCTCACTTCCATTCTGAGGAATCTCTAGTAGGAATGGACGGAGTTTCTCAGAGATCACTATCAGAGCCAACCACCCTATTCCTCAGCCTACCAATCTCTTGAATATAAACCTCAACAACATCTCCTTCCTTCAAGGACCCTACTCCGGGAGGAGTACCCGTAGAGATCACAGTACCTGGAGGAATGGTCATAAAACTTGATATGTAGGACAGGATATCAGGTATTTTAAAGAACATCCTGTCAAGCGAGGACTCCTGCTTCTTTTCACCGTTGAGATAAAGCTGGAGAACGAAGGAATGGGGATCCGAGACCTCATCTGAAGTCAGTATACAGGGCCCCATAGGAGCGAATGTGTCGAAACTCTTCGATACGAACCAAGGAAGGCCCTGCTCAATCTCTCTAAGCTCGATTTCACGGGCAGTTACATCATTCAGAAGTGTATATCCAAAAATATGAGAATATGCCTCATCCTTTTTCACATTTCTGCAATAGTCTTTCACTATGAAGGCGAGTTCACCTTCATAATCAATCTGTCCCACATTATTTGGTAGCTTGATCTCCTCCTCTGGACCAATCACCGAAGTCACAGATTTTGAGAACACAGCAGGTTTTTGCGGCAACTTATCTCCTAACTCATCGACGTGCTTAGGGTAGTTCCATCCGAGACATAGGAGGAGAGGGGGGTCTACTGGCGGGAGAAGGACAACATCCTCCAGAGCGACCCTCCCGAACCAGGGTTCATAGGGTGCAAGGAAGGATGGAGGAGAGGGAAGAGGTTCTAGATAATTCCCCTTCAGAATTCCTATTCTGGGCAGTTTTCTTCCCTTAAAGCGACATACCTTCATTTTCTCACTTTGGAGGATAGAATGGCAGAGCTATAGCACCTAGAAGGACGACATCAGCACCGAGAGGTGTCAATATTATTTCTGGAATTCTGTTCACAGCATAGTTTGTAATATACTTCCTTATGGGTGTCAGGATCTCTGTTGGATTATTGAGAGCCACAGATCCACCGACTGTTATGATGGAGGGATCATATACATTAACTATGTTGGCGAATCCTATTGCATTGAGTTGGCCTACTTTCTCCACCACATTTGTTGCATATTTATCTCCCTTCCTAGCGGCTTCAAAGACGCCCTTGGCTGTCAGGGAGGCGAGGTCTATACCCCCATATTTGACGAGGAGGCTATTGCTGAGATCTTGTCCTTCATATAGTCTACGGGTATATCGGGGTATATTAGCACCTGAACAGTAGGCTTCCCAATGGCCACGTTTACCACATCCACACTGCATGAAGCCGGTGTAGTCAATGGTCATATGACCTACCTCCGCAGCATTCCCATCCTTGCCTATCAGGAGATTGTTATCCACATATGCACCTCCACCTATGCCGGTACTTATTGTCACATAGACTATATTCTCAACCTCCTTACCTGCACCAAATATCTTTTCACCATGTACAGCAGTATTGCAGTCATTGAGGATATATACGGGTAGGTTATACTCTGCCTTAATTGGCTCAACTAGTGGGACTGGTGCGAACGGCAGATTAGCAGCCTCGATGATCACACCTTTCCTTACATCTATTGGACCGATTGAGCCTATTCCAACGCCACATACTTCCTTTATCTCGACGTTTCTAAGAATGTCATGAATCAGCCTCAATGTTTGGTTTATAAGACCCTTAGGGCCGAATCGTTTCTCTGTGAACTCCTCCCTGCTCCTAACGATTTTCCCATCATCGGTTCCTAAGGCGACCCTGATCTTTGTGGCACCCAGATCAATTCCTATTGAATATTTCTGGTTCATAGCACCTTCTCATAGAGGGTTAAAACGATAGATAAATGTAATTTCAGAGAAAACTGAAAAGATATAAAAATCTTGAGGCTTATGGGAAGCAAATGTATCTCGGCCTTAGAGATGCTCAAGTCATATATGTTGGATGGAGTCTCTTTGAGGGATTGAAGGAGCTAGGCGTCCAGTCCTTTGAACTGAAGTTGAACAGAGATCTCCAGACACCAGCAGGTTACGACCTGAGTAATAAAGATGGATTGAACAGGCTGATTGAAGATTTGGAGAGATATAATATAGTTGTGAATGCAGTGCTGGTGGAGAATGATTTCGCAAAGACGTTGAATAGAGAGGTAGATTACATATTGAAAGGAATGGAAATCGCTTGGAGCCTTGGGTGTGATGTAGTGAGGATAAATGGGTTCATGGAGCCTCTTACAGGATATGGTGAGGAGAGAGTTATCTCAACTATAGTTGAGGGGGTAGAGAAGGTAAGGAGAATGGCAGAGTACCCAGTTATGTTAGCTGTCGAAAACCACGGAGAAGCCACAAATGATATTAATATTCTTAGAAGGATCTTAGTAGAGACAGATGAAGATTTTCTAGGTGTGACCTTGGATACTGGGAACTTCTTCTTCCATGGCGAGAGTAATAGGGAGCTTATACATGAGATATATAGGGAGGTAGCCGGGAGAGTCCTACATACGCATATGAAGAATGTCAGGGTAGCAAATGGAAATATAAAGATGGCACCCCTCTATGAGGAGGGAGAGGTGGACTTCCAGTATGTTATAGAGGTATTGCTGAAAGAGGGATACGAGAGGGATATAACTGTGGAGGATGAGTCGCTAGGAAAGCTAAGGCCTGAGGAGAGAAAGGAGGTATTACGGAGAGACGTTGAGTTCTTGAGGAAAATAGTGAAGGAAGTATAGACGATTCTTCTAAAGGAATCATTCCGCCCCTTTAAATATACTGCAGGGAATAAAGAAACATGATCAAAGATGAATAAGACGGTATATGTTGGAATAATACTTGCAGTGGTCCTCTGTGCCTGCATGCTCGTACCAATACTTCCAAGTAGCGTGGAGAAAAGTGTGAAGGGTGGAGCCATAGTGATTAGTGAAGAGGGAAGAGAGAAGGTTCCAGCGGAAATAACATATAGAGGAACCCTCTATAAGATTGTGCTTCAGGTTGTAGCGATAGATGAGGAAGGGAATAGTGTAGACTTATCTGAAATAGAAGAGGTACAGATACCTGATGGCAAGTTTCAGAGAACTATGGGAGGACTTCTAAAGATAGAGGATGGAGTTCTAACTTATGGAAATGAGACCATGAATATAGTAAGTGGCTACATATTGGAGAGAAGAGGGGGAAGGGTGAGAGGAAAGCTTGAGATAAAATCAGATGGAGAAACCTATGAGATACCTTTAAGGAGTAGAACCCTAAGAGGCAGACAAGTGATAGTTGGGTTATTACACAAAGAGACAGAGAAGATAATATTTGTCTTCCCAATGGGCTAGAGCTATAGCTCTAGCCCATGCTTTTTATGCTATTTTGAGGTTATAGGAGGATTCAACTCCTGCCTTCTCGAATAAAACTCCTACAGGACACGACTGAAGAGTCAGTTCCCAAGCTCTTTTGAGACGATCTTCTGGGGCATCAGAGGATACAGTTGCAGTTACTGTTACTTTCTCTATGGTCTTCGCTCCTTCAGGTTTTTCAGCCTCAACTTCAACTTTAAGGGACTTCAATTCTATACGCATCTTTTTAAGTGTCAGCTCGTATATAGTGGCAACACAACCAGCAAGCGCCATAACTGCAAACTCAAGTGCAGTTGCGCCAGTGTCGTCTCCACCGAGGTTTGTTGGCAGATCCATAACTACACTATGTCCACGATCGTTATCCACTACAGAACGTACATTATCGACCCAAATAGCAGTAGCTTTCATTTCTTCCACGGTAATAAGACAAAATAGGGGGATTAATAAAGGTTAAAGTGGGTCAGAGGGCTCTTTTCTGAGATATTTTATAGCTTCACCTACAGTGAAGACTGAGCCTGTCACAAAGATAAGGGGGTTATCAAAGTTTTTGGAATATTGGAGGGCACAACTTATAGCATCCTCAACTGATGGAAGTATTTTAAAGTCTATGGTGGAAAATGATGCAAGAGTTTTGGGGTCAGTAGCTCTTCCCATCACTCTATGTCTAGTTATGAATAGATATTTGGAGTGTTTAGATAGGAGAGACATCATCCTTTTATAATCCTTATCTCTGGAAATTGAGACTACGGTGAGAACAGAGTTGTGATCCAAGTATATGGGAATGGACCTTAATGTCAGTGCCAAGGAATATGGATCCTTTGCACAATCCAGAAGAATTGGTACTCCATCCTTTTGGAGATATTCCATCCTCCCTGGCCAATATACTTTTCCGAGTCCCCTGATTATTGAATGGGATGGGAGAGAGTGAAAAGTTTTGGCAGCATATAAGGCGAGTTTAGCATTATGTATTTGATGAAGACCTATTAGGGGAAGCCTAAAACTCCAAGTTGATTCCCCGAGGGAGAGCTCAATCTCCTGCCCCTTTGGAGAAGGATAGAAGGATAGAAGTTTTACATCATGTATAGGATGGTAGGGAGCGGAGAGAATATAGGCTATATTTTTTATGACTTTTTCAGCACCGCTTTCCGCACCTGAGACGACCGGTTTGCCTTTCCGTATTATTCCACCCTTCTCCAGAGCTATCTCCTGTAGGGTTTCTCCGAGAATGTGAGTGTGCTCTCTATGGATGTTTGTGATCACGGATAGGGTGGTATTTGCTATATTAACAGCATCAAGTCTCCCACCAAGCCCGACTTCCATTACAGCGAGCTCCACTCCCATTTTATAGAATATTTGGAAAGCAAGTGCTACAGTAAACTCGAAGAAGGTAGGATAGTGACCTTTAGATTCAACAGATTCCTTAGCCTCCCAGACTTCCTCATATGCCTTCACAAGCTCACCTTGGGATATCTCTCTACCTCCTACTTGGAAACGCTCTGTATAACGAAGCATGTGAGGCTTGGTAAAAAGACCTACTTTGTATCCTGCCTCACGTAATATAGAACCTATCATCGAGGAGGTGGAACCCTTACCACTTGATCCTCCCACTACTATAGAGGGATACTGGAGATGGGGGTTGTCCAATTCGTCGAGGAGATGAATAATTCGAAGTAATCCCGGCTTAATTCCCCTAGCGTGCAGTAAATATATATTTCTGAGGGCCTCAAGATAGGCATCACCCACCATAGCAGTTGTAAGGTTCTCAAGGAAAGGTAATAGATAAAGATAATTAGGAGGAAGTTATTTTCCTTCTACACTGTTCACATGGCATTATCTCCTTAAGGTCCGTGTCTAAGAGCGAGTTACTGAAGGACATCACACACTTCGAGTTTGGACAGTGATGGAGGCCATGCAGATGTAAAAGTTCATGCACAGCTTCCTTTCCTAAGCGCTCCAGCAATAGCTTAAAATTGGGTGTGAAGCCATAAAATTCAGGTCTGAGGCGGTGGTAGGAGACGATTGCCTTACCTACCTTCGGCATGGCTAAACCGAATAGAAAGTTGAACCCCTCTTCATAGATATCATAGGGAGTTATACCTAGAGTGTATCCACTAAACTTGGGAAGATATAGGGCGATCACACTCGCTTTATACTGCTTCCTCTCAGCGCTGTAGGCCTTTATAGGAGGAGGGACTGGATTGTTCAATTCAAATATCCAATTGGGAAGTATGGAAGGAAGCAAATTAAGTAACGCCCTTAAAAGTTCAATATCGACCATTCCCACAGGAACTATGTGTGCAGTAGCCACTTCTTCCCAAAGATGGATGCTCTTTGAGGTTTAAAGAGGTTTTACCTTCTAGTTAGGTGGAGTCTCTTTTTTATTGCGAGGTATAGAAGGAATCCTGCCCCACTAGATAGAGTTCCTGCAATAATATTGAATAGGAGGATGAACATAAGTATCTCGGGGGACGGAGAGAACCCCGAGAAAAGCGGGAATGTAATGTAGGTAGTTATACACATTATGAAGGAACGAAAGAAGGACCCTGAAACAACTGTGAGATACTGAGATTTTCCAATAAAATTGATATACTTGGAGGAGAGAAAAACCCCAAGTGCTGTGGAGAACTCAGCCAGAGCTTTCATTGAGGCAGAGAAGACATCTCCAGAACGCAGAGATATGAAGGTGAATAAAATAAAGGAGACTATACCACCTGAGGAGAGACCGAACAAATAGAGAGACATCATGATGGGAACACCATCCAAATCAAACTTCAATACAGGAAATAGCGGGAATGGTATCTTTAATCCAGCAAACTTAAGCACAAAGTCAAGTAAGACAGTGAGAGATGCGAAGAGAGCAGTACCAGAGACCCATAGACTTCTTTTCAATTCCTATCACCTAGAAGGGAGATTAGAGATGAATGTAAAAAACTGTTAGTGGCTATGATGTCTTTGGAAGAAAAATTGAAAGCTTCACCATTGAGATCGGAGACGACGCCACCAGCTTCCTTCACTATCAGTACACCAGCTGAGACATCCCATGGTTTCACACCAAACATAATGAAGGCATCAAATCTACCTGCAGCGACATAGGAAAGCTCGAGTGAGGCTGCTCCCACCTGTCTCACTCTACTAGTTATTCTCTTTAATTTACTGAATGCGACACTTATTTTCCTCACACTCTCCTCATCGGGGGCATGACAGAAGGAGATGAATGATTCTTTGAGAGAATTTGTTTTAGCAACACTTATCTCTTTATCATTCAAATATGCTCCTCCATTCAATTTAGCATAGAAGATCTCATGAGTGAGAGGGTTGTATACGACTCCGAGGATCACTTCTGAGTGTTTGTAGAGAGCAATGGAGATTGAGAAGAAGGGAATCATATGAGTGTAATTTGTGGTCCCATCTAGAGGATCTATTACCCATAAATATTCACTACCTCCGTGAAGGGAGCCAGATTCCTCCGCGAGAATAGAGAATCCAGGAGTCTCACCCCTTAAGTAATTCTTAATACATTCTTCTGAGGAAATATCTACCTCAGTTATAAGTGAATGATCTTCCTTAAATTCAAATGACTTAAGTTTTCCAAACCATTTCCTGTGTATCTCACCTGCTTGTTTGGCGGCAGCAATTGCGATCCTAAGGAGTGAATCTAAATCCATTTTTATCCTCCATTGAAAAATATGTGAGAATTGCTATATACTCAACTTTTCTTTTCAACGTGATTAAAAAGGTGTAGAGGGGAGGAGGTTACTCCTCTTCTATAAAGGGAAGGTCCCAGTCAGGATTCTCTCTCTTACCTCTCCCCGTAACCTTCTCTAGAACAATCCTCTGCTCTATTGAAGCAACCAGTTTTCTCGTTGACACTACCACATCAGGATTGACAGATATAGAGTCAATACCACATCTCACCAAGAACTCTGTGAACTCAGGATACACTGAAGGTGCTTGCCCACATATGCTTACTGTTTTACCATCTCTATGTGCAACCTTTATGAGATATCTTATGGCTCGGAGAACTGCAAGATTCCTTTCATCGAAGAGATGAGCAATCGTATCATTATCTCGGTCAGCTCCTATAATGAGCATCGTCAGGTCGTTACTTCCAATACTATATCCATCGACATATTGGTTAAATTTATCTGCTAGAAGAATATTGCTGGGTATCTCAGCCATCAGCCATACCTTGAAGTCGGGACCTCGTTTCAGCCCTTCTTCCTCCATAAGCTGTATAACCTTTTGAACCTCCTCGACTGTTCTGCAGAATGGGATCATAACCCATAGGTTTTTGAGGCCATACTCTTCTCTAACTTTCTTGACTGCTCTCAGCTCAAGTCGGAAGGCATCCACATATTTGGGATCATAGTATCTGCTTGCACCTCTCCAGCCTAGGAGAGCACTAGGTTCCTCCGGCTCATACTTCTCACCACCCTTAAGCTCTCTGTATTCACTACTCTTGAAGTCGCTGAACCTGAGAACTACAGGCCTCGGATACATTGCGGCACATACTTTACGTATACCCTCTGCAAGTTTGTCGACAACTCTCTCTGGATGGCCTATCTCTATAAGGTAGAGTGGGTGTTCACCTATCTCCGCAGCCCAAATGAACTCCTCCCTCATAAGACCTACGCCATCACAGGGAAGTGCTGCAACCCTCTCTGCTATTTCAGGCTCCCCGAGATTGACATATATCTTAGTACCTGTTATTGGATGAGACTCTGCTACAGTCACCGCAGCCTTCTCCTCCTCTTTCTTAACAGCCTCTTCAAGAACACCCTCGTATACCACTCCGTGAGTCGCATCCACGGTAATCATAGCACTGTCCGGTATACCCTCT
>Ga0116200_10000064_pt1 | contig 23619 bp, 19 predicted proteins | sample Mar14436cmmetaG_FD_94478 | JGI IMG/M metagenome (GOLD analysis project Ga0116200, IMG submission 94478) | Marine hydrothermal vent microbial communities from Guaymas Basin, Gulf of California to study Microbial Dark Matter (Phase II) - Marker... ... | reverse complement strand
CCTTCGTACCACAAATTAGATTAAGTCCCAGCATAAGTGCCAAAACCAAAGCAACACACAACCAAGTCACCACAACTGTTCGGGGTAGTGGCAAATGCGCTAATATCTTTTGCTGAATTTGATTGATATGGAATAAGGGAGTCCAAACTCGAGGAGAAGGGGTTGACAATGTCAATAGTGAATCGGCTACTAGGCGGTCGTTGAGAAGCCGAAAAGTGTTCCCGTATTGCGATGAAGTGCTAAGTATTATTCCTAACGAAAACCATATTGCTATTATGAGCATCAATGCAAGAGTCAATTTCAACGAGCCCAAAAGAGTACACATTTTTCTCATGGTTGCCAAATCATCCTGTACATGATTAACATAACGAACAATAATATACCATTTGTCGCCTCGAAAAGCGTGTATCCTATGCCACCAACGCATTTATTATGGATGACATACATAATGTAAAACCAGAGTGTAACACTCGCAAAAGACATTTTTCCCCAAACCCAATAATCCCCCCAACCCTGAAGCGACCAAATAGAACCGAAGAACTGGGAAGTTAGAAAAAACAGGAACCCTATTATCAAATAAAGTCTTGCTTTAAAAATAATCTCTAGCCCACCATCTCCTGCTTTCCCCTGAACCAAATACATGCAATAGAAGGCACAAGCAAAGACCACCAAAATAAAAGAAAGTACCTCAAACTGAAAAAATAACTGAGCTGTAATATGCTTATATCGATACGCCGGAAGTTTGGCCATTTTTGGGAAAAACAAACACACGCCAAAGAGGATTAAAATCATCATAATTATATATCTAGCTAGACTTTTCGTATCCTCAAAAAAACTCATAACAAGAAGTAAAAGGCCAATGCCGAAAGACAGTTCAACAAACCTTTCGAACAAATAATGCGTTGGAAGATGCCCTGACTTTAATGTCATACAAAAAAAAGTCATACCATTGAATAAAACTGGTAAAGCAATCGATACTTTGTAAAACAAATCCGTGTAATTTTTCTTGAATAACAACACAAAAAAAAGGCCTAAGTAAAACGAGAAAGAGAGATAAAAACATAAAAGGTACATTCGCTTTTATATCCTTTCTTGGCGATCTGAACCGTTTTTACTTATCTAAACCAACTCGTGTCTAATTTTTTTAAAAAATTATTTTTATATTTATTTACAAACTGTTAATATAAGGTTTAAATTATATCTTTATTCTGATACCTAACCAGAAAGATCTTCCTTTGCCTGGGAACCCTGGTTCACTATAGTAATTTTCATCAGTAATGTTATGAACTCCAACTTCCCATTCGAAGTTGCGAAGCCACGAATTCATCTTACGTATTTTTTCTAGATCCTGTGATAGCCTGAAATTAAAAAGTGTATAACTACTAAGGCTTCCAATCCTACAATATGCCTTATCGTAGACTGGTCGTTTACCCACATAAAGTCCCAGTAGATCTGTAGACAAGCCCAATGGAAAACCATAATGAACGGTGAAATTGTATTTATACTTCGGTGTTTCCGGTAAGTCTAGATCATGCATTTCATCTTTTGCTCTCCATAAGTAGGAAAGGCCAAAATTGGCCTTCAGACTGCCAAACATAAGGTTCAGTTCCCCATCTACTCCCTGGGTTACAACCCTAGATATATTAGTAAATATAGTCCGGTTGTTAATTCGATGGATATAGTCCTGAATACTAGTATAAAAAATCGCAAGCGTAATATAACCTCTTTTTTTTGGCAGCAGAAACCTTCCTTCTAATTCGTAAGAAAGGGCTGTTTCTGGCTTTAGTTTGTAATTTCCACCTCTGGTACTAAAAAGCTCTTGAACGTTTGGGAAACGAGTCTTCTGGCCGATGTTGAGATTTAAAATCATCCCATCATATGCTCTTAACGTAACAGTTAACTGGGGATCAACTGCTGAATGGTTTTCCCCTTCGAATGACTTCCCTGGCCATATCGGGTGTTTAAATTTTCCTATATTAGCGTATTTCCCATTGACCTTGTTATACTTTATACCGTCAAAGCTAATTCCAATTGTCAAAGCTAGGTGTTTTGTTAGCAGTATTTCTGGTTCTATGCCGAAACTATACATGAGAAAATCTACTTTTTCCCACGGAGTGGTAAGAAGTGAGTTCAACTGCTGCTTGTGATTTGTCATGATAAGAGAAGTTGCGGCTTTCAGTGCCATTCGATTTCTAAAACCCAGATATTCAATAAACAGATTTCCTCCGAAGCTATGATCCACCAATTTACTTATTTCATCGGGATTCTCATAGGCGTCGTCTGGATAAAGATATAGAGTATCTTCGTGTTTTCGATAGTAAAATCTCGCTTGAGCTAGGAGTCTGCTGAAGAGATCTATTTTGCATGAGACCACTAATTCATCTTCCAGCCATTTGTCCCAACGCCAGTAAATTGGTTTAACAATAGCTGGATTGTCGGAGGGAGGTATACCTGATTCATTACTAATTCTGGTATAAGAAAGATAGATTTTGCGACTCTCAGAAGATTCTAAACCAATTTTCATGTGGGCATAACACTTCTCATAGTCGCTGTTGGTTCTACGTGTTCCACTATCTTGGTGTTTGCCTTCGGTGTACTTCTTTGATACGTCCCATCCATTAGAAACCTGATACGACCCCGATAGATAGAAATTTATTCTATCGCGTGTGCCAGAAACAGAACCTGATAAGTGGTGTGTATTGTTGTTTGATAACTTATTCGAAACTGCGATCAAGGGTTTATCCCGTCCCTTTTTTGTTATGATGTCTATTACGCCTACCAAGGCATTAGCCCCGTATAATACTGAAGGTATACCTTTCACAACCCTGATTTCAGCAACATCGTCCACAGGTATCTGGGAAAGGTCAAACTCTCCTGAAAGAGGCAGATTAACTGGAATTCCATCTATGAAAACTACTGATCGGTTCTGTTTTATCCCTCTTATTAAAATGTCTGATTCATTTTTTCGACCCGTTGTTGGCAAAAGACTTGTAACACAAAGGAGCGCATCTGAAATATTATCTGCTCCGCTGATTTTGAGCATTTCACCGCTCAAACGCACCACACTAAATTTTTTAGGAACGCTTGTTCGCTTTCCTACTACTATTACTTCACCTAATTGATAAAAACCGAAATCATCTTTATCCAGAGTACCTTGGGCATAGGCTAATTGAAAAAATAACAATCTCAAAATCAACCCGATACCAACAATCCAACCCAGTAAGCGTCGAAACATGGATTCTTACCTGAACTGTTACTCTCAACCGGCGCGGTATCTAAATTTGTTAAACCAGCATTGCTGGACTCTTTCTGCAAGCCACAGCGAACAATGAAAGTCCAAATCCATTAAATATCGGCACCTTCCATATTAACGGCCAAGGTCCTGCGCTTCAAAACAAAGCATCAAAACGTTTACCAGAAACTGACGTTTTTATGTAAATCAACAATAGATGTATTATCTACGGTGCGAGGACCTCATCTTAAAAGCACCATCAAGCACGCTCCTATTTGCATAATTCCCAGGCAAAAAAGAAGGAAAATTAAAATTGCTTTATAGTAATCTTTTTCTGGCTCCATTTTAATTTTTCCATTTACCCAGAACTTTTTGTCTTCTCCTCCTTAGGTATAACTTTTTCATAAAATTTCTGACCATTGCGCATTTCATGATTATGGCAATCTTTACAAGGTTGTGAATTCGGATCTTTTATTAGCTTGCTATGCACCATACGCTGATCCATGGGACTGTGCCCCTTGATATCTTTACACTTAAAACATCTATGATTGGGAACAAGGCTATAATACCCTGGCTCTTTGTTAAGATCCAAAAAGAGAGGTTCGGCAGGTGGTTTGATAGGATCATTGGGGTTCCTTTGAAAATGTTTCACAAACAGTTGAACTGCTTCCATATTCATTTTAAACACTCCTTTTAAGCCCGCGTCACGATGGCAATCAGCACAACTTCCATGACTCGTGGCCGCTCCCGATTCTTTCCATCTTTTAATCGGGTCTCTCATCTCGTGGCATACTATACAAGTATAGCCTGCGAAATAACTTACCGCTACTTCGTGCGTCCCAAGAAGAACGGCAATAATTAAAATAGGAAGTATTATGAATAGACCTATTTTAGTTTTAAACATCCGGATAAATAATGAAGGTGCCTTCTTCTTAACATCAGCTTCAGCTACCATAGTTCTTTTTCTCCTCCATAGTCAAGATTTGTGATTTGTCCGCAAGTATCCTCTTTACCTCAAGCAAATCTGCATGAGGGAATTTATTTAACATCCGGGCAATCAGTCCAGTCACATGTGCAGCTGCAAAGCTGCTTCCACAAAAATTCTGATGCCGAGGGCGCCCAGGAAGCGGCCTAGGCCAACCGTACGCACCAAATTCGATTCTACTCCTCGGATGATAGATTAGAAGCGGCTCGCTGCATTTGTCATTCCAGTACACACCAATAACCGTTTCAAAGACAGCCGGGTAGATGTCGTCCCTGGGCCCTCTAGCCGAAGCAACAACAATAATTTTTTTCTCAAAGGCTAACTGGCACAAGTCTTCCAAGTGGGATTTAGTACCTGGGCATTTCGTGCCCAGACTCAAGTGAACAATTTTAAAGTTGTTTTCAATTACCCATCTTAATGCAGCAATCAGCAGTCGATTCGGTGCTTTCAGTTCTTCATAAAATATTTTAACAGCACATAATTCAGCAAACGGTGCCTTTTCTCGAATAACTCCAGCTATTGCAGTACCATGACCAATAGTGTCCATGAAACAATTATGGAACACCACCTGGCCAGTAGAATTTATGTCCAAGGCTATTCCTTTTGCTATTTTCCCCACATGAGAGTGCCAGGGGTTCACACCGCTATCAATTATCGCAATACTGATGCTCATTGCTTACCATCACCAACGTTGTTTCCATTACTTCCAAAAGCTTTCAACTCAAACTTTGTAATGGGAGAATTATGTCGTCTTGGGATTATAAAACTTTGATCGCATTCTTGTTTTAACGGGAAATATGAGAGTATTTCATGATCCTTATTATTGAAAAAACATATTGGTGATCCTTCAAAAACAACTCGCCCTTCCTTAATTGAAATTATTTTCTCTACATCCTGAATTGCAGAGAGACGATGACTAATAATAATAACCGTTCTTCCTTTCATCATACGGCGAATTGTATCTTTCAAACGTCTCTCACATGAAGCGTCCAAAAAAGCAGTGGCTTCATCCAAAATAAGAATTTTCGGGTTGGATAATATTGCGCGAGCAATACCAATTCTTTGTTTTTGCCCCCCAGAAAGTCTAATACCTCTATCCCCCACGATCGTATCGTATTTGTTAGGTAAACTTTCAATAAACTCATGAATGCAAGCAGCTTTACATGCCTCAACAACTTCACTCTTTGTTGCATCCGGAGTTGAAAACATAAGGTTTTCCAAAATAGTAGTGTGAAAGAGAAAGACATCTTGAGGAACAAACGCAATCGCGTTTCTCAAGCATTCCGTTTCTATTCTAGTGATATCGATTCCGTCTAGCATAATAACCCCTGAGTTTTGACGGATGAGTCCCATCATCAAAAAGCAAATAGTACTTTTCCCAACACCACTGGGCCCAACTATGGCTGTTATCTTCCCAGAAGGGATGGTAAAAGAAAGGTCGGCAAAGAGGCCTTCATCCTCTTCATAATCAAACTGTACGTGGTCAAATATGATTTCTCCACGTATGCTTTCGACCGGAATGAAGATATCACCTCCAGATTGATTTACCGGTTTTACCTCAATAATCTCGTTCACTCGAGATATGGAAACCTTTGATTTCTGAATGTCCAGGTAACTCCCCATCAGCCCCTGCAAGTATCCGAAAATCCTGCCTTGATACATAGAAAAAGCCACTAGATCACCAATGCTAAGGAGTCCTTTCATAACAAGGACGCCACCATATCCAAAAAGGATAATTGTGTTAACTACCTTGTACAGTGTCGGGATCGAACCTGAAACACCCCCAAGTACTTGATAGCGGAGAAGTATCTTGAGCAGTCGTGAGTGTTTTTCACGCAGTTTATTACACTCTAGTTTTTCTGCACCTAGCGATCTTATCACAGTGCTTCCACCCACAGACTCAACTAAAAAGTGAGCTATCTCTGCATTACTCTCAGCAAGCTCTTCAGATAGCTTTATAATCCCAGACCTTATAAAGAGTAATATCTTCATCCCCACGGGGAGAAAAAGAAAACTCAACAAAGCCATCTTCCAATTTAACCATAACAGTATAGCTATGGTGATGATACATGTTATTATGTCATAGAGACAAATTGGTATCGTGTCAGTAATCAACGCCTGGATATTTGATATGTCAGAGGCAATTCTGGAATAAATATCTCCGATTTTCTTCTTTGAGAAATATGTCAAGGGCAACCGGTGTATATGGTCGAATAAATCCTCCCTCATCTTGAACAGTATGCGACTAGAATATTTAGTGTAAATGTAGTTGTTGCCTACCCTTGTCAGAAAACTAATAAGCAATAAAGCGACTAAAGCGCCCAAAAGGACAAACAAGAACTGATAATCGTGCCCTATTAATACTTTGTCGATTATAACCTTGGTAAAAAGAGGTTGTACAATTCCCAAAGCGGTACTCATGAAACTCAGTATCATTGAAATTATGAGTACTTTTTTATGGGGACCAAGATATTTGGCAAATGGTAAAAGTTTCTTTAGGAACGCATTTTTTTTCATTTGAAATAACACATGTATCCTTTTTCACAATATTCAGGGGTTTCGCGTAATGAACGGGCAAATTCTCTAATTTCGTCTGTTGCTGCCCCTTCTCTTGTCCTATCTATGACAGCCTTCACCAGTTGAAGACTCCTCATCTTCCTATAAAATGAGGCTTCCCTTCCAACTATTTTCACCGCCTTAACACCCCAATCTCTAAAAAAACCAAACAAACAGAGACTGCAGGGGCCATTAGGCAACCCATTTTTCTGAAAAGTACAGCCACAATTATTGAGGTACCACAAATATTCCTGAAGTTCCTTTAATTGTTCGTCAACAACCATACCCTCAATAACATCACTGTGATTGCAAAATTCTATTTGCCAATTTATGAGACAAAAAGGTGTGTCAAAAGCATGGGTTGTTTGGCAAAATCCTTCTTCGTAAAAGCATCCATCATTTAAAGCAAATACCTCAAATTCAACCTCATCACTTTTCTTTGTTACAATGGATTCGATCTCTGATATACGTAATTGGCGAGGTAAAATTATTCTTTGGACCCCGAGAGATGTAAAAAAATCGACGGCACACGAATTGAAACATCCTCCTACACTGCTTAAGTGAATCTTTGTTTGAATATCTTCTTCTCGCAACAGGATTAGAAACGCTATATCGCTTACTATAAGTGCATCAATGTTAAGTTCTGAAACCATCTTTTTTGCTAGTCGCAACAAGTACTTCTTGCTTCCCGCTGGATAATATGAATTGTTTAAGGTTACACTGACCGGAACGTCATTGGCGTGCGCAAGCTCAACTATTTTGCTTAAACTTTGCCATGTGATAATATTTGCGCCAAATGGACTTCTTCTATTCATCCACCATTGTCCGCCAAAGTGCTCTTCCCATTCAGGTGTGCTAACACCACAATACAGTTCATCAGCTCCATAATGTAAGAGCATTTCCGCCTCTTTAATATTACTTATGGGTGCCACAATTTTCACGTTGTCAACTATCCTTTCCTGAAACTAGTACTATCTATTTAAAACGGAAACTTGCCTATGGTATCGCTTGTCCCTGGTATACTAGCCTTGCTTTATCTAGTTCTGCTCTCGTCACGAGGAGTTCTAGCATAGGCTTTGTATACAAATAAAAAACAGTATTGCCTCCTTGAAAAATCTCAAAAGGTATTTCTTTTGATTTCATTCTGAGATGTAATTTATTGCAAGGTTGAGTGCATCTATCCTGGATAGTAAACTTTCGGTTCTTGGGGGCTTCTAATGAAGAGAGCAAACAAACCCTCCCGGTTGTGATGTAGCCAAAAGGGAAGTAATAAGAGATCTTTATCTCTGAGACGGCTTTTTGATCGTGTTTTTCGTAAGGGAATAAGTCTCGTTCCATCCTAGAGAAACCAAAAACTTTCGCGCTATTCTGCAATTCAACAGAATCGAAAGTGCCTGTATTTAGCAATTCGGCTAGTTCTTCAGACAATAAGAAAACATCATCCACGTTTTGCAGTCGCGGATCTTTAAATCCTTTATTAAGTAATCTTCCCAGCGCCAATTTGAATGAGGGGTATTTATTTTGGACATAAACCAGAGTACCCCAATCATTAACAACCACTTCTGTGGATGGGTTTTTCTTATACAGTGCATCCAACAATCGGCTACATGTCTCCTGCCCCCAATCAGTTAAATAAGGGATCAAAAAAGTAAGCTCCAAATTACGATCCTCCGCAAGCTCACATACCTTATTTAATTCGGTTAAGGATGGTAACCGATTGGCGCAGAACTCGTCTCCAGTATATATTCTGCTTAACTCCCATGAACTACCAATCAGGCCTCGGATATCCTCATAAATTTTGTCCAACTGGAGAAATCCCTTGGTATCTCTTAAATGGACCCCTACGTTGATCATTAGATTCTTGTCCTTGGCGCATGAAATGAATAAATGGGACTTCCTCATCTCGGTTCAGCTGTAACTGGCTACCAAGTGAGGAAGTCCCTTTCCAGGCTCTCACTTGGTTAAACGGTGTGCTACAAGACCATTTCCGTGCAGGAAAATTACACCGATTCGCTTCATGGTTGAGGTGTCATAAACTGAAACGTCTGCACCTGCTGGTCCAACATACAGCTTCGTGCCATCAGAGTTAGTGGTATAAGCATAGCAGGTTCCTTGTGCAATCTGATCCATAGCGAGCGTCTTACCAGTATGAAAGTCAATCTTGTACACTTCATCCATACCTGCGTAGATAAATTTCCTATCAGGGGAAACAACTGCTGAGTACTCGAATACCACATCTTCGCCTTTGAGCATTTTCACTTCACCTGTACGTTTGTCGATAATCATATAATAGAGGCTATTGCCATCCGCCGTGTAAGCAGGATTGATAAAAAGCCCTACATTATCGGGTGTGGGGCTATTGTCCCAGAGGGCCAGCGAATTTAACGCTGGCTGATTTTTCATTGGTCTAAGTATTCCCCAAATTTTCTTAAGCTTTCCATTTCGAAGATCCAACTTGTGTACATCCTGGTCGACAATAATTATATGATCAGGATCATTTTTCAGAGTGAGAACCCCTGTTGCACAATAGGGGATATCAAAACTCTTCTCGACCCTTTTCGTTTCCAGGTTATACACGATGAGCTTGGGTGGTAGCACGTTCAGTCTGGGGACATTGAGTCTTTTCTTAACAATAAGTACACTTAGATAAAGTTTTTTGCCATCATTAGAAACATCGAAACAAGGCTGAATAGTGACTCTATTAAGATCCGACCAAAATTTAATGTTATCTATAAGCTCATTTCTTTCTGTATCGATAACATAAAGCCCCCGCCAGTAGTTCAGGTAATATCGCTTCCCATCTGGAGAGAAGCGTGCCCCTACTATATAACCTTTGTATTTTATGGTCTTTACAATTGTATCGGAACTCATATCTATTATATCCAGAGCATTCTCACATGGTACGTATAGGTAATCTTTGGCTATAGCCACAGTAACCAGAAGAAGTGTTACTAAGACTGTAAACACCGGAAACAGAGAGATTCGACTTAATTTCCTCATATTTTCCTCCTTCCTTACCTCTTTATGACGTAATTCAGGTTTCTCCAATCGTACTCAGCTCTTGGGCACTGGTCTTGTCTATTCGGCCAATTTGTAATATTATCTGGTACCTGTGCCGGCCACCAGCATGGACCTGCACAGCTTGCAAAATCTCTGGCACTTGGAATACAATTTCCCATTGGCATCGTAGGACGTGGGTTGGTTTCCCACCCTGTGTCAAAAATGGTGGTACAACCAACAGGTTGACCGGTGGCGACATTTATGTCAATGTCTCCCATCCCAAATACTTCTTTTTCTTCTAGTCTTTTTGCGGCTTTATTTATTGCCTTCAATCCCTTATTTTTCATTTTACCCTCCTTTACAGTTATAGGTTGCGCATCGGACTGTAGCCTCGCATTAGAGAAAGCTCATCCAGACTGGCTGGAGAATCGGCTGCAATACGAACATACGTTTCCAGGCCCACTTTAGTCCAGTCTTTGATCCATTCACAATAGTGGATGTTGGGCTTGGCAAAATCTCCTTCCCTAAGGCATGCTTCATGGTAACACCCACCTGTGCAAATAGTACGAACCCAACAGTCGACACACTCTTTTTTTTGGCCGATATGAACCTGTTTTCTGAATTCTAAGAGTTTCTCTAAATCGAAACCATTTGAAATGTCCCCAACGCAGAAATCAGCCTGATTTATAAACCGCTGACACACAAATAAACGTCCTTCAGGATTTACTGCAAAGAGACTTAATCCTGCACCACACGGGTAATCCATTAGTTCACCCTGATGAAGTGTGACAACTAGATCAATAATATTTGAAAATCCAAAGAATTCTCTCCTTTCTATCGATTGCAAAAACCTTTTGGAAAGAACCTTAAATTGAGCCAGTAAAGTGGTCATTTCCTCTTTATTCAGCTTGTAACCAGAAGCCCCAGAAGTTACTGGAGAGAACCCCACCTCCGTGAAACCAAGTTCCAACAAATGCTCCAGTATCCTTTGCAGATTTTCAGGATTTCTTGTTACCGTTACTCTTGCCACCACGGGTCTTTTGGTAACTTCCAGAAGTTTTCTCACATTCCAGACCACTTTATCATATGATGGACGACCATCCCGGAAAGGACGGTTACGATTTTGAACCTCGGGAAAGCCATCAATACTGACAGTTATTCCCATATTGCATCTGCAAATAACGTCAATCGCTTCTTGAGTGAGAAGTGTCCCGTTCGTAGTCATGGAAAACTCCACTTGAATGCCTCGTCTTTCGCCCTCTCGAACTGCGTAATCTGCTATTGATTTGATCAGATCGAGCTCAAGCAAAGGTTCACCACCAAAAAAAACAAGAAGAACACGTCCATAGTTATTGGAATGCTCCAAGGCAAAATCCACTGCTTTTTTACCAACATGAAAAGGCATTCGTTTTTTCTGTGTAGCCGGAGATTCCCACTGATCATGGTAGCAGTACACGCAACCAAGGTTGCAAAAGTCCGTCAAATGAAGCACCAAAGTCTGTACAGACAAATGGGCTGAGCAGCCCTTTTCATGGTATTTCTTTTTAGGGCCACCTTTTGATATAGGAACAATCAAATGCTTACATAGAAGACTATTGAACAATTCATCCCTATCCTCAAGGTCATCAGGCAATGACGCTAGAAACTCCTGGTCGTTGAAATCACTAACCTTTTCCCACTCAGCTATGATATCTCCAATCTGATCATCCATTTCAAATATTGCCTTGTCATCGATCAGAAAAACAAAGTTCTTTCCGTTTGCATGAAAGATCTTGTAATCTGCAACTTTAAATCTGGGCATTGTTGATCTCCAGAGAAAGACTCACTTTATGTGAGGTATAAAATCAGGGTCAGTTACACCCAAAAGGGCTTTCCCGGAAAATGTTCTACCTCCTTCACTATATGTGGCTCGAATGGCAATCAAGCCTACTCCCTCTCTGCGTTGAGGCCTATCCTCAATGGGACCATATGTTGTAAATGGTGTATAGAGGCCATTTATCACAGGTTGATTTAAGTATTTTAAGTCGTCGTCATTCTCTCTGGTCTTATACTCCTCAAGCTGCCACTTAGCATTAACAGGCTCCAGAATGAGGTCGTCATTGGTCCCGATCTTACCGTCTTTTCCGGCAGCCACTCCCCTAGCCACAAACTGTACTCCTTGTGGAGGATAAGCAGCGCCACAACTGACACGTGCTCTTCCAAGTTCGGGAAACACTTTTATACCATCAAGTTTCTTATATACTGTAAGCACATCTGCAGAGAGCGATATAAATCCTTCAACACCCCGGGATGCCGGATCACCGCATTTAGCTGACATTATTTTCACTGAATGCTGGCCTTCCTGGGCGCCCGCAGCTCTCACTTGGCAAACGACAACATTTTCTCCAGATTTTTCTACTTGAATTACCTTTATTGCTGGGTCGTCAAATTTGATATCGCTGGGAGAAAGTTCCGGTAAATTTACACCAACTAATGTAACGGCCTGTGGTTCATCTGAGGCTTTTATTGATTTTGGAAAAAGCGCAAAAACACGTGGACTGCCAGTTTCCATGTAAAAACTCTCGTCACCATAAGCGTTAGTATCTTGGATTTCAGTCCACCACTTTCCGTAAAATCCCATAACCGTTGTATCAAGATTGAATACCCCTTCAACTCTGCCGGTAAGGGGTGTTGGCGCCAATGAATACCGGAGATGGTATCCACCGTACAACGTACCAGAACCTGTCGTCCTCAATGTTGTTCCATTGGCATAACGAATTCTTTTTTCAACAAAATATTCATCATCGCCTTTTTCCATATTAGGTCTGAAAATATATTCTCCCTGGTAATATCCCATACCTGGCTGGAAACCACAGACTTTCCACTTTCCCGATATATTTGGAAGCGTTCTGTTTGCCATCCATTTGCGCCACTCCCGAGTATCAAAAGGAAATTTTTTTGCAAGTTCGTTTCGTGCTAATTTCATTGCCTCTGTGGGCCAATCCATCTCTCTCATTTGCGGAACCACGGTAGGCTGGTACGCTAAGTGCATCTTAATGGTCTCTACCCATTGCTCAGCTGTTTTCTTGTGCGAGCAAATCTTCCCGTACGTGTGGCATCTTACACATGCAGTATATATTTTTTTTTCAATATCCGTCTTTGGATTCTCTTTGTACTGACTGTTTTCGTCACTGGTTATGTAGAAGACTTTTTTTGTTTCGTCCGGAGTAAGCGTAAGATACTTGCCAAGTTCTTTAATTACCGGATGGAAATCCGCGTCAGAAATTGGTGCCCCATTGACTCGAATCATTCTCTCAACAACCACTTTCCATTCCTCTGGTGTCTTTCTTGTTTCTTCAATTACTTCTACACGTCCTTTTTGATCCAATTTATGACACACTGAACACTTCTGTCTAACTACACCGAATTGGGGAAACGGTGTTTTAGCAAAACAAGAAACTTCGAATGCTATTATCATCAGTAAACTCAAAATAATAAGACAAAATGGCTTTAAACTGGTCATTGCACCTACCTCCTTTCGCCTAATAATTCTTCTAGAAATAAGCATACTTTTATTTTTTTGGCCCCACCCCCTTTCTTGTATTAGTTAGTAGTATGCTTCCTAAATACCATATCAATGAGTTAGTTAATCGAAATTGAAATAGCATCAAGTCCGTATTTCCAGCGAAAAATAACCGTTGATTCCTTTAGTTCTTTTAACCATTACAATATTCTTTGTCTTTACTCTTCCTTTGAGTCTACCCATACTGCACGAAGAAAAATCTTTGCCTCTTTGTATCTAAAAATAATATCTTAGGAAACGATGTACTAGTCGTTACAATATTAGAAAACAAACCTTAACCAAGTCTGTATAAACAGTGCATCTTCATCATCCCCATATACTTCTTCGGCAGCATCATTCGGACTAACATACCCACCACCTACATGAACAAAAAGATAATCATTTATTTGCCAATCCAAGTATAGGTCGAACTCATCAGCCCAATCATCGGAACTGAGTGGAGTTGATCCAAGTCCGGATATCAGGGGAGCGAAGTATTCCTCATCCAACCAATGTTTTATATACATTCCGTGCAGAACCATCGTTTCTACTGGAGAGCAACCTATTTCAATGACTAGATCTTTTTTGTTTGTGTTGGGTAACTGAGTTTCCCCAACCAACTCACCAATTACCCACCTGTTCCAACCTGGAAAGCCCCAAAACATAGGATCGTATTCTTCGACATCGTCATCATTTAGATCATCATCTCCGCGAAAATAGATATAATCTACTTGGATGTATGGGGAAAATTTAACGGGAAATGTGTATTTGCCGCTGATATAGCCTCCGAAGGCGTCTCTGTCCAATGTGTCAGCATGAGGGGACAATTGAACATCTCCCCATTGATATGCTCCTTCACCCTCTAAATGAAGACCACCCAAAGTAAAATCGAACCCTATGTCCCACACACGGGTATCATTTTCCGGCAGAGATTGCCCGAAATATCCTGTTGTGCCAGGTTTCGTGTCGTCCAGTTTCGCATAAAAACCACTGTAAACAAAGAAGTTCTTTGTGAAGTTAAAATGAAGATTTACCCCGGTAGCTTCTACGTCGTCTGTTCCTTCAAATGTCTGTAGTAAATAGTTTTCAGCTCTTGCCCAAAAGGCCGCAGCTTTGAATTTCCCAAAATCGCAGTCAACTTTAACACCAAAAGGCCAACTCTGGTGGAGAACTAGCCACAGTGCAGCATCCTGTGTTCTGCCTATACCAATAATAAACTGTTTTTCTATTTGTATATCTTGCATACCAACTGTTACATCTATTGGTTTTTTAAATAGGTGACCAAATTTCAGGTAACCCTGATCCAGATCTACGTCACCTTCGTCTTTGTAGACCCCATAAACGTCCTGCCCTGCCGTAAACATGAAAACGGGCGACACCTTAGCTTCAAGATTAGTCCATCCAAGGTCCTTCTTTGCCGTAAGACTTAATCTCGAGAAGATTTCGCCGTAAGCACTATTCTTATCCTCCTTTTCGCCAAAGCGAGCTCCATAATACGGACTACTATCGGCCCGGTAAAATGTGTTTACTTCAAAACCAACAAGAAATTTGTCGAATACATTATGAAGCTCCTGTATTTCTCTGTCTGCAAATGAAACATTACACACAAGCAAACTGAAAATTAACAAACATGAAAGCACAAATATGTATTTAAGCTTTTTCTCTGATAAAAAATCATAGAGCATAGTTATCATCACCCTCTCCTCCTTTCTAATATCTAATATGTTGGAAGTTTCACGACACGTCTGGTCTTTTAAAATTGCTAGCCTAAAGTTAATTCAAATGTTAATTCAAATGTTACCTTCCTGTTTCATCTCTTCAATTACTTCTTCTCTCAGTTTCTTCTTCCATAATTTCTCTGTTACTGTGAGGGGAAGCTCATCTCTGAATTGAACATGCTTTGGAACGGCATAGGGGGGTAAGTGCTTTTTGCAAATTTCGATAATTTCTTCTTCTGTAATTTTACCCTTATATTCATCCCTTGGCTTAATTATTGCCATTACCCTTTCATTACCAGGCATATTGGGATCAGGTATTCCAATAGCTCCAGCCATAAGTACACCTGGGTGTTTGAAGAGTACCTCATCTACCGTAATTGTGTAGACCTTAAACCCTGAAACGTTGATCATATCTTTGGTCCTATCCTGAATATAAAAGTAACCTTCTTCATCCATACGAGCGATGTCCCCAGTATGAAGCCACCCATCCTCCGTTAGTCCTTGCCCTGGTTCCGGCCAGTAACCTTTCATTATTTGTGGTCCTCGTACCATCAATTCACCCTCTTCTCCAATAGGCACTTCCCGGCCTTCTGGATCAACAATCTTGCACTCAGTGTCCGGAAGAGGAACACCAAAGCTGTGCTTTACCTGGGGCATAAAACCCGTAATCTTTGAAAAAGCCGATGGATTCATGTGGGTGATGGGGCCTGCTTCAGTTAATCCATAACCTTCAGCTACGGGGTTGCCGATTTCGTTTTTTATCGCGTTTGCGACTTCCAGTGGGAGAGGTGCAGCAGCGGACATACAAAGTACGTTCATCCTCCCCACTTTACCCTTGGCCATCCTCATGAGCTGAGTTGGAACAGTAGGGATAAGAAAAGGACGATATTCTTTCATTATTCTCACAATTTCGTCATTATCCCTCGGGTCGGGTGCCAAAATGATTCTTAATCCCCAGTAGGCTGCCATCTGTTCCATCCAGTGACCGTAGGCATGAAAGAGAGGAACAGTAATAAAAACGGAAGCTTTACCAATAATACCAGGAGCAAGAGGAGCTAGCAACCAGGGGATACTTTGCATAATATTAGTATACCTGTTAAAGTGTGTGATCATAACCCCCTTGGGGACCCCTGTTGCTCCACCAGTGAAAGCTACTTCACAAAGGTCCTCTTTGGGTTGAATTTTGACACCTGGCGGGGAAGCTTCATACTCACTTATGATTTTCCTGAATTCGTGGGTACCCCCCGGTAATGTTCCTAACTTTAACTCGGTAACATCATACCCATCAGTTGATGTAACAATTATGTGTTCCAAGTCACTCTTTTCCTTTACAGCTATAACACGGTCCAGATGTTCTTCCCTGCATATAATCACTCTACTTTTTGAAGTCCCTACCTCATGGAGCAGTCCCTCATCGGTTCGCATGATGCTTGTGGGAACAACGGCTCCACCAGCTTTCAGTACAGCCCAGTCACTTATAATGAACTCAGGACAATTGGGGAGAAATATACAGACCCGGTCTCCTCGTCTCACTCCAAAGTCCATGAGAGCTGTGGCTAATTTATCGGCCTGTGTTTTTAATTCTTTGTACTTGAGTGTCCTTCCTTGAAACAATATGGCTGTTTGTCCGGGATACTTTCCCGCAGTATCATCCAAGCATTTATATACTGGGACTTCCGGGTAAGGTTCAAGGCTATGCTTAAGCTTATATGGGCCGAGCTTGTAACTTCTTAACCATGGTTTATCCGCGTAAGTCATTGATTGATTCACTCCTTTCAGAAAGTTTTGTTGGAACACTGCAGCTAATTATAGATCGGCTCTCATATCACATGCGGTGCATCACCACAGTCTTTATTTGTCTCCCCACAAGTCTTTAATTATGTCATCAAGGCCTAGTTGACGAAGCTTTTCAGGCGTCGGCTTTCCTGTTTTTTTGTCCCAACCACGAAATTCATAATAAGCATCTTTAAGTTTTTCCAGTGTTTCTTCATCGATCACCATCCCCTTCGCAGGTCCTTCTGGCAAAGGCTCCTCTAACAACCGCCTAGGTAGAGTATCGTCTGCTCTCGTTATGCCTTCTCTCACGTTAAATGAACGCACTAAGTTGTAAACACGCTCTCCTGCTTTTCTGAAAGCTTCGACGTCAAATTCCCAACCAGTGGCGTTAGCAAGCAATGCAACCCACTCCTCCGCCTTGAGGAGCATACCCATAAATTTGCATACCCCAGCCATATCAAATACTGTCAATGCATTTTCAAGGTCTATCAGCACTTTGGCTTCCTCAGGATTTGCAACAAACGGGTCTTTTATAGTACTGTTGTCTACAACCAAAAAGGGAGTATCTATGAAGGTTGGACCTTGTACATACCCCGTAATGTGATCCCCACCGCGATTTGCCGTAACATATCCAAGTCCACATATCTTTGCTGCCCTTGGATCATAAGCAGGGAGTTCCAGTCCTTTTACGTGCATCGCAAATCGCTCTGAATCTTTGTTAAGCTTTTCAGATACCCGTTTGGTACCTTCTGCAAGCAAATCACCGATACCCTCCCGCGCAGCTATCTTTTCCACGAGCTCGACAACCATATCTCCGTCACCGAACCTCAGCTCGAGTCCCCCGGTATCATTACTTGTCAAAAGACCTTTTTCATAACACTCCATCGCGAAAGCTATGGTAGAACCACACGATATCGTATCCAATCCATATTCATTACACAGGAAATTTGCCATGGTAATCGCATTCATGTCACTTACACCACACATGCTTCCCAGAGTAACAGCTGACTCGTATTCGGGTCCCTCTCCTTCCTTTCCCTTCCATTTCCCTTCTTTTATCTTTGAAATCCTTCCACAAGCTATAGGACAAGCAAAACAATTAACTTTACCCTCGAGAACTTTGTCAACCAAGGCTTGGCCTCCCACTTCATCAATCTTATCAAATACTCCCGTTTGCCAGTTCCTTGTAGGATATCCTCCTTTGGCGTTTACCATGTCTGAAACCATGTTTGTCCCGAAAGTCTCAAATCCAACCTTAAGCATTGATTCATTTAGAAGCTCATATTGTTTCTTTGCCACTCTCTTAAACTCTTCCTCATTGGCAATCCTTGGAGACCCTTTACCTGACACGGCTATTGCTTTCAGACGCTTCGAACCCATAACGGCCCCAAGACCACATCTTCCGACTGCTCTATGCTTTTCATTCATTATTGCCGCATATCTGACAAGATTCTCACCCCCGGGCCCAATGCAAGCTATGTGAAATTTTTCTCCCAAATCGCGATTTATTGTATCTGTAGTATCAGGGACCGTTTTCCCCCATAAATGGTCTGCATCTAAAAGCTCAGCCTCTCCCCCCTCTATCTTGAGATACACGGGCTTTGGGGAAACACCTTGAAAAATAATGCCATCGTATCCACTTCTCTTTAAAAATGCTCCCCAACTACCGCCAGAGTTCCCATGTCCCCAGATCCCGGTTAAAGGGGATTTGGCAACCACGTCGTATCTTCCGGCACTTGGAGAAGGGGTACCAGTTAGCGGCCCGGTCATAAATATGAGTTCATTTTCCGGCCCCAGAGGATTGGTCCCCTTTTTTACTTTGTCATAGAGGTATTTTGTCCCTAATCCAATACCCCCAAGGTATTTTTTAGCGATATCTTCCTGGATTTCCTCAGTTGAAATTTTGCCCTGTGACAAGTCAACTCTTAGAAGCTCCCCCATAAAACCATACATAGTCTACTCTCCTTCACTTTTTTCATATTAAAGATCCTTGAAAAATTTAGGCAGAAGAAAAGGCCACTTTTCACGAGAAGCTCTTTGCTGGTAACACCTCCTTCAAACTTCCCCGAAAAAGAAACAGAACCCCTGAGACCGCTTCTCACACCATCTCCCTCCTACTAAATCCAGGAAAGCGCTCTTCACTCCCTGGCATCTAAAACTAGAAATATTGACCATCCGTTTCGCATCTTGATTTACTCTTTTAAGGATGCAGTGCTAGATTCATGCCATGGTGAAATACCAACTAGTATTCATTGTATGTGGCTGATATAGCTGGGCAATATCTTTTTGGGATGATTTAGAAAAGGGGGTATCACGAAGAAGAAATGAAAAAAGCGTCTCAAACTGAGAAATCTATCTCATTTTGACAATCCAAACTTTTTCATTTTTCTATAAAAAGTGCTTTTTGATATGCCCAAAAATGCAGCCGCTTCCTTCACGCTACCAAACTTTTGAAGCGATTCTGAGAGTAACCTTTTGGTAATTTCTTCAATTTTGCCATTCGCTTCTGTTTGTTCACAAGTTACTGGGCGTGAGCAAATGTGCTCGGGTAGATCCCGGATGCCGATGAGGCGCCCAGAACAAAAATTGAAAGCTGACTCTATACAATTTTTCAGTTCTCTAACGTTCCCTGGCCATGGGTAGCTGGTGAGAAGATCTAGGGCTTCGGGAGTCACGCTCTCTACGCACCGACTGAATTTTTTATTCATCTCCTGAATAAAATGTTGGACTAATAATGGAATGTCCTCTTTTCTTTCTTTGAGCGTTGGGAGAGTAAATTTGACCACATTTAAACGAAAGTAAAGTGGCTCAATAAAATTGCCATTTTCGACTTCTTTGGCAAGATTCTTAGAACTTGCGCTAATAATCCGAATGTTTACAGGAATAGGAAATTTCCCTCCTATTCTAGTAACCTTCCGCTCTTCAATGGCTCTCAAGAGTTTCATCTGGACAGACCGGTCCATGGTGTGAATTTCATCAAGAAAAAGTGTCCCACCATTTGCGAGCTCGAACTTTCCAATGTTTCCTTCTCTGAGGGCTCCTGTATACGCTCCCTTTTCGTATCCAAAGAGCTCACTCTCTACCAGCTCAGAAGGGATAGCACAACAATTAATGGCAACAAACGGGCCGTTTCGAAAGGGACTTGCATAATGAATGGCTTTAGCAAATAGTTCCTTTCCTGTACCTGTTTCCCCCTCAAGAAGGATATTTGACCTCGTAACAGCTGCTCTTTTGGCTTTATTAAGTATATTGAGCATTTTCTCTGATTGTGTAACAATACAGTCGAAACTAATTCGAGGCGCATCATTGATGCCTTTTGGTACGGTTCGAGGCGCTTTCGTTTTCTCAAATACAATCAGATAGGCTATTTCTTGCCCCGCATTATTGAAAAGAGGCATAGATCTCACAAAGATTTCCTGCCTCCCCTTCTTGTGAGAAAGAAGCTTAACCCGTATCGGATTTATCTTCAGGGAAGGTATGTCAATGTTCCTATTTAAGATATGCAGAATATTTGTATTGAAGTCTCTTATACCGTGCTCTCTTAGAAAATCTCTTGCGTTAGCATTGATATTCAGGATATTCCCACTTGCATTTACCAAAAACATTACTTGCCCTGCATATTCGAAGGTAGTCTGAAAATAAGCATCAAAGAGCTCGGACCGTTGAAGTCGTTGTTTGATCGAGAGCAAAAACTGTAAGGAATAGGCTATGTTGAGAAATGCCGGGGTAATGTATTCCAGTTTCTCTGTCTCTTTTGCAGTAGTGGTAAAATCAAGACATGCTATTAAATTTGCATCTTCATCAAAAATGGGGACAGCGATACAACCTGCCCAGTGAAAAAACTTGGAATAGTGTTGACCTGCCACAACCGCAGAAGGAGTCTGTTCTTTGAGGGTTAAACCAGGAGCCGATGTACCAATTGCTGCTTCGGCAACGCTTCTCCCAACCTTAATAGTTCCCCGTTCGAGAAGCCTTAGTATTTTCTCGTGACCAAAAAGAGAAAGTACATATCCCTCAGGGTCAGTTAAGAAGATGGAAAAATTAAGAAACTCAAAGTGTCTTTTCAAGATATCGTAATGAGCATGGAGAAGCTGCTGAAACTCCTTGTACTCACTCAAATGTTCTTGTAGACTTGATGGGTCCCATTCTATAGGGTTGAGATCTCGCTTGGGATCTATCCCGTATTTCCGACAACGTTCCCAAGAATACTTGATACATTTCGGGACGTTGCCAATTATCCCCTTGGTCACAAAGTTATGCCAGACCTCAAACGTATTTTTTCTGTGAACAAATGGAGTTGTCAAGAATTCTAGTTCTGAGATGAGTTTCATTGTGGATTCTCCACCCTTGCCAATGTGGGAGTACACAAAAAATCCTGACTAACTCCTTGGATGCGGGAGCTCATCTTTGCACTGTTGCCTGCAGAATACCCCTTTTTTTATTTAATATACCATCTACGTGACTCAATAGCAACAGACCACACATCCAGTTTTAGAACCTGTAATAGTATGAAACTGCAAAGTAAACCACTACCGCCTGTAAGGCGGTAGGATACTACTTAAATTATCCTTGGAAGACAAAATCTGCCCACACCCCACAACGATCTCTGTACTCAAAGTTTCTTCCGTAATCACCGAAGCACCAGAACGGGGTATGGCAAGCCTATAGATCCCTCAGTATTGGCAAAACTTGGTTTTCAATACGGACTGGATTGCCGTCTAGTCCTTTCGTAAGGTACTGTTTCATCTCTCCATGCGGCATCTTGATGTGGATGCTGGTTGAGTTGTCCTCAACCCCTATCTTTGCGTATCTTATACCGAAGACTTTTCTCATAAAAACACCACCGTGGCTATTCACAGGTAGCGTGTCTAGTAAATCTCGCTGTTCTTGTGTTGTGTTATCGTCTATGTATATCCCTCCTTCTGAACCAATTTCCATGAGCTCCTGAAATGTCGGGTGAGGTATGTCGCCACAATATATGACTGTAATCCCTGACAAGCCAATGTCGTTTACTTTTTCTTCTTGGATTCGAAAGACCATGAAGTATCTACATCCGCATTATAAACCTACCATGTAAACCACTGGCCCACCCATTATTAATTCCCATCATTAAGAAGAAAACTACTAAAATTCCAATAGCAAGAAGATTATTTTTCACCTTCATTTTACCCCCTTTCCCCCATCAATGGTTCAGAAGAGGAGCGAAGAATGTGCCAAACCTTAGCGATCCATATTGAAATGAGCTATCGTATTTATTTTTAATCAAAAATAGGGCTCAAGCTGGGATTGCTAATCTCCATCAAGGGGCCTAACGAGGTTTAATAAATCCCAAATTGGCACTGCTTTTCCCATTTTGAGAAAACGGTAAGGTGCATCAGAGAATTTACCATGACCAGAAGGGATGCATACCTAAATGGTCAACATTAGGAGATGACGTTCTGGAGGATTTAAACATAAGGATTCTTTAGATACAGCTAAAGGAGAAAAGACTATCCTCAGCTGCCCACTGAATTTGGGGTGTATTAGAATCTTAACGAATGATACAAATAAACTCTGTAAACTCTTCACGTATAGCATCTGAAATAATCGTGGATTTTTAGGGAATGGGATGTTAATGTTTCATTCGAGAGCCCTCAGCTAATAATTTCAAATTCTCTCCAAAAAATTACTCACAAAACTGCTATTTATTGCTAACCGGCGGATATCGTTGCCTAATTCAATAAATATTTTCTTGTTAAATTTACAAAGCTTAGATTCTATGAACTCCCTTTCGGATTGATTTGCAGATTTCAGTTTGTTGTATAAATCAACACCACTAAAAACATTGTACGACAAAAGGAAAGTTATTACATCAGCTATTTGCTTCATACGACTATTAACTGAATTCAAATAATTTTGTGCTAGAAATCCTGAATCCTGCATTTGTTTGTATAGATCTGGTAGTAAAGGATCTTCCTCGATTTCAATAACTGCTTCTCGTTTAACTAGCTCAACTATCTCTTCCTTGGTTCCACCAAGATTGCCGAATTGCTCGGTGAGTTTCAAATGTCGTCTTTTAATTATTCCTTCTTTATACCTTCTCGTATGAACAATGGTGAGTCTTGGATTGACTAAAAGGTCTCCGGCCGCACGGAATTCGCAGTTATCTGCATAATTACCTGCACACAGAATGGCAAGTTCAGTCACTCTGGCTAAAGTCAACCAATAAAGCTTGTCCCTGGATGCTCCAATAGCTTCAAGCTCTCGAAGTTTTTTTACGAGAAATGCCTCATTGAGGCAAATAATGGAAGACTCTTTTTCAAGTAGGTCATTGTAGTCTAGCAATTTCACAGTACTTTGTGACAACCTTCTTTTTGAACCATCCCCAATCATAACCAACCGTATTGCAAGTACGGGACTTAATTGCTCATGAATCCTATTGATGACTAACCTTAAGGTTTCCAAAAAAACTAAATCAGTATCTAGCGCATAGACATGAGTGAAATTGCCACCTCAACATTTGGAATATATCTCTCAATTTCCCTCTTCGGGCAATAGAGGATTTCATCATCAGGTAGATACTTCCGAAACATCTTTCTCGAGTCTCCAAAAGAGATAGTGCAAGAATTTTTCTGTAAAAAGGTGCTTATCCTATCTGATGAGTGAGACTTCACTCAGGTCAGCCTTGACTGAGCACTCAAAGCTGGTGATTGTAACCCCGGCTTCGGGGTTACACTAGAAACAGCTTCATATAAATCCGCAAATCAAAGCAATATTTTACCAGCTTTGAGTTTTCCTCAGTCAAGGCCAAGCCTTCCAGGTGACCTTCGCT
>Ga0116200_10000063_pt1 | contig 23634 bp, 30 predicted proteins | sample Mar14436cmmetaG_FD_94478 | JGI IMG/M metagenome (GOLD analysis project Ga0116200, IMG submission 94478) | Marine hydrothermal vent microbial communities from Guaymas Basin, Gulf of California to study Microbial Dark Matter (Phase II) - Marker... ... | reverse complement strand
CTTCAAAGACGCCGGGCACACCATCGCAATCTCTTCTCCCGTAGACCCCAACGACATCATCATGACTCTATACCGCCGTGACTCACCTAAGACTCTCAAGTATCTCCTGCCCACCTGGAAAATGAACCCAAACTACACCGAAGCAGAACTTCGCTATGAACACCGCTTTGACCTGGCCGCTTTCTACCGCGACTATGCCTGCCAACCTAACTCGTCTACCGGGCTCATGTTCCCGGAGCCCCTGCACTTTGTACGTGAACCCAACGTTCTCCACGAGCAACAGCCCCGCCTCTCCGTTCCTCGCGTCTTAGCCATAGACCCTGCCCTCCGGAACGACGCATTCGGTGTCGCCTGCGGCTATCTCCATCCCTCGGGTCGTATCGTCGTAGACGGCGTCACTCGTTTTACGCGCCAGTCTGACGAGCCCTACATCTCGCCTTCGCTCATCAAGGACTTCATCACCTCGCGTCTCACCACCCATAATATCGCAGCACTGGTGTTTGATACCTGGATGTTCCCCGAGCTCATCGAGGACCTGGAGGCACATGGTCTGCCCTGTGTTAAGCACATCGTGCGCAAACAGGACTACGACCGCTGGAAGGAACTCGATGCAGCCGGGTCTGTCGACGTCGTCTACGACGAGACCCTGAAACACGAGACCGAGCACCTGTACATTGCCTCCGAGACCAAGGTCGAGCATCCCCTGCACTCCTCAAAGGACGTCTCGGACTGTGTCGCCAATGTCATCTGGTACCTTGCGACTCAGTCCCTTCCGACGCCCAACATCGTAGCTATCCAAGCCTTCTGACCATGACACTACGAGACCACCTCAGGACCATCGCAGTTCGTCTCAGTGGGGTACGTGCCCTACTTAGTCGCTCAGGCTACGTCTCCGAGGCACAAGCCGTAACCTCCGACCTGGTCAAAGCTCTCGTCGACAGCTCCGACTTTACAGCGCACCCCTTCGAGACCTGTGGCCGACTCTACTCTGACGAACCCGATATAGGTGGTGCTATAGACCGCCTCTCAACCCTGGCCGCCGAATCTCTCCATGACGTCAAGCTTCAGGACTTCACTGGCTCCAACAAAGAGCTCGAATGCCTACGTCTCGCTCGAGCCATCATGACCAAGCTCAAGTTCCGCTCACTTATAGAACAAATCTCCGAGACCCTGCTTACCTACGGTAATGTGTTCATGCGCAAATCTGACTACTATATCCTTCCTACACCCCAGGTTTCCATTCGCCCCAAAGGCCTAACTTCATTCACCGAGACCATAACCGAAGCCGAGGTCCTGTACCTCAACGAAGGTTCGGAGCTCGAGCAAACCTGGCCCTACACGGACATTTACCACATCAAGTACAAAGATACGCCTATCTACTTCACCGACATCCTCGGACGCGAGACCTATGGTCTCTACTCAATCTCACCCCTCATGCGCCTAATCTACTCGACCTGGTGGAAACGCCAAACCATGATAGTCGATGTCCTGCTTCGCTGGCGTATGGTCCCGCGGGAGCACCACAAACTCAAGAGCGCCCTTTTCGACGTCTCCCGCTACTCCGGTGACATGGATACGCGCCGCGAAAAAGCCAAGCAGGACGCCAAGAACACTATCCAGACCTATATTACCTCGCTCAAGACCCAGATGCCCGACCAAGGCTTCGTCACAACCGACAACGTAGACATAAATGTCATCGAGTCCCGGACCCGGTACACTGCTGCCAATGACCTACTGGCACAACTCGACGGCAAGGTCTGGCAAGCCCTGAACCTACCTGAGTCCACTGTCTCCGGTCAAACCCGGGGTTCTTATGCCAGTGAGCTCGTTTCATCCAGTTTCGTCGGTATCAAAGTCACGTCCCTCATCCACAAGATAGAACCCATTCTCTTGGACATTCTGCGCCAGCGTATCAAGCTTGTTGACCCATCTCTCCCGTACAACCGCCTCGCCCTGGACTTTGGCTTTGAACTCGAAGCAGCCCGTATGGAGCGTTTTCGAGCCGCCTCCATCATGGCGAACCTTGGTGCCTTTACCCTCGCTGAAATCAGAGCCCGAGCTGGCTACCCTGCTGAGGTCCAGGGCGAGCTGTTCCACGTGCCTACGACGAAGCCACCGGGTAAGAAGGGCGTCGGCGACGTGGTTCGGGACATAGAGCGTAGTGACTCGCCTGATGAGCCTGAGACCCCGTGGTCGGAGGAAGAACATAGGAGAGACCTTGTTACAGAAGGAGGTGAGGAACTATGAGCGGATATAGCTTTGATAAGAAGTACATTAAGAAGTTGTTAGGTGGTGTTTGTATAGTGAGCGGAAGCTTCCTGCTACTGGAACACCTGTTCACGTTTGGACGATTTGACATAGAAATCATCGGCCACGAGTACTATGGTTTGGCACTCTTTGTATTCGGATTCCTGCTGAACGTGGACTGGAAACAGTTGCGGGACATTCGTAGTTGGAAGGACTTGATTGACGAAGGTATGAGGAAACGTAGGAGGTGATATGAAATGCCACATGGAGATGGTACTGGCCCCGTGGGAATTGGTCCACGTGATGGCCGCGGTCGTAAGTATGGTGGTCGAGGCCAGAGCTCGTCGAAGCGAGGTGCTGGCCGAAAGACTGGTGGTCGAAAAGGCAATTGTTAAATGGAACGAGTAAACAAACTCGTTCCAAACAATTTATATAGTGACATGCATATATTATAGGTAGGAAAATATGAGCGTGGAACAATTTCTTAATAATGTACTGAAGGAGTATGAGCATCTGACTTTCGAGGCTTGGCTCTCAAAAATTAGATATCGTGGTCTCGAACATAAATATGATTGGCAATTACAAGCACTGAAATACTTTTATCCTGTAAAGATTGCAAGAGTAAAGTCAAGTGTGTTTATACCAGACCCAGTTCTTTCGGTAGATGACAATAAACAACAACAATTAGAGTTTGAGTGGTATAAACAACAGAAGCTTGAGCGTTTGAAGGATAAACTTGCAGCAGTATTGAAAGAAATTGAATTAAGAAATGAAGGTCTTGTTAAACGGCAGCCCATAGGTACAACTTATTATCTCGATTTCGACGGTGCAACTGGTAACCTGACAGGAACGTGGACTTTCACGAACGGCTCAACAACGGTCAGCGGCAGCGGCGGTTCTGCAACATCGGAACTGTCGGTGGGTGATTATGTCCGAGTTTCTAACGGCACTGAGTGGTATAAGGTCACGAGTGTTACCGACGATAACCATTTTGAAATCACGCCCGCGTTCCAGCAGACAACGGTTACGGATGATGCAGATAGCACGAAGTATAACAATTACGATGGGACTTCTACCTCTACACCATTTGTTCATCTCAACCAGTTCACAACCGATACTGCAAGAAGTCCCGGTGATATTTTGAAAGTGCGAGCGAACCAGACGCATCTCTATGCGGGCATTGATATACTGTTCGATGAAGACGGTAATGCAGACAACAGGATAGAAATCAGGGGCTGTTCATCTACGGACGACCCGTGGGGTGATGGGTCAGATGTGAAGCCGATTATCGGATTTAGTGATACGGAACATCAGTTCTTCCTGAGTCACGATTCATTTTGGAAATTTACAAGATTGGAGTGTATAGAGAGTAGCGATACTTATGGGATTCTTCAATTAGATTATTCACACAATACAGTTATAGATAGTTGTGTCTTTAGAGACGCTTCCAATAGAGCGATTTATTCTGTTGTTTCTGGTAATATTTTGATAGAAAATTCTTCTTTTTATAGCAACATTAACCATCACTTTCGTGTTGTCACTTCCTCTTTTCAATGTATAAACTGTGCATTTGATGGCGGCACAGCAACGACAGATTATGGTATTTTCATATCTGGAGCTATTGGAGAATTGATAGATTGTACTTTTGGTTCTTCTTCTGTTCATGATTCGGGTGATATTTATTTCTATCAACCTTCGAGAATCTACGCGAGGAATTGTAGCTTTGCAGGATCAATTGTTTTTTATTTTGAAGCAAAAGATTCACTCCTTCGGAGTGAAGACCATAACCAGACCAAGGGTGCACACAGAACTTTTTATTACAATGGCATAATCGAGAAGGACACGAGTGTAGTGAGGTCGGGTGGTGCGAGTAGTTCGGCGAAGATGATACCCAATAGCAATTGCGGGCTGTATTATCCGCTCACGATTGCAGACGATTTTTGTTCAGGTGATTTCAAGCTATGGCTGCCTGCAGAGGAGAAGACAGTGACGATTTATATTAGAACTTTTGGATTCACTTCACTTCCAACAGTGGATGAACTCTATATCGAGGCTTCGTATCTCGATGAAGCCACAGGTGGGCATCGCGCAACCGTACAGTCTACGCAAACAGTATCGGCAAATGATACATGGACGCCATTCTCGGTGACATTCACGCCATCGCAGGAAGGGTGGGCGTATGTTACGGTGTATCTGAAGAAGTATGAGAGTAACTCAGGTGTATATGTGGATATCAAGCCTGTAATTTCATAAGGAGGTAAAAAATGAGCAACACCGTTTATGATTGGATACTTGGAGTGCCTGTCCAGTCGGATACAAATTATGAATGGATTTTAGGAACACCATATATTATTTATGAGTATGAATCCGCTCCTGCAGGCATCGTCCCACAAGTGATGCATCATTATCGTATGTTAAGGGAGGTTTGAGATGCAATTCCTAAAGCAAAGCACGGCAGTAACTGTGAAAATTGGACCCTTTGTCGACGATGAAGATGGTAAAACCGCTGAGACCGAGCTCACTATAGAACAATCTGATGTACGTCTCAGTAAGAACGGTGGTGACATAGCACAGAAGCACGATGCCTCAACCTGTACCCATGATGAGCTCGGCATCTACGATTGCTCACTTGATGCAACCGATACCGATACTCTTGGACGGCTACAACTCTGGGTTCACAAATCAGGTGCCCTGCCAGTCTGGCACGAGTTCATGGTACTACCTGCTAATGTCTACGATGCCTTCTTTGGCTCGGACAAACTCGAGGTAGACGTGCTTCAGTTAGGTGGCGATGAACAAAGTGCAACTGACCTCAAAGACTTCGCTGACTCTGGCTATGACCCAACTACCCACAAAATCGAAGCCTGCAAAGTCAACGACGATATGCGTGGTACTGACAATGCTGCACTTGCCAGTGTTTGTACCGAAGAGAGACTCTCCGAGTTAGACTCCGGTAACATACCCTCAGATATAGATGCTATCAAGGGTAAGACGGACAAGCTCCAGTTCACTACGGATAACGACGTCAGGGCAACTCTGGATGGTGAGAAAGTTACACTCACAGATGAGACGGAGGCGCAGATTGATGCAATTGAAGAGGATACAGATGAAATCCAGGGTAAACTGCCAATTAACAATATTATGGGGTCTTCAGTTAAGACCTCGAAAGATGATGAAATAGATGCGATTAAAGCACAGACTGACAAGTTACAGTTTAATGCAGACAATGACGTTAAAGCCACTTTGGCTGGTGAAAAAGTTAGTTTGAGCGATACCACCGAGAGTCAAATTGATAATATAGAGAACAATGTTACCAATCATGACCAGTACAAAGCTGATGTCTCAGATTTGGCATTAGAAACAACAGTACAGAGCATAAAGAACAAAACTGACAAACTACAGTTCAACATTGACAATGACGTAAAAGCAACCTTAGACAATGAAAAAGTTTCACTTACAGATGCAACCGAGGCTCAAATAGATTCTATCGAGGAAGACACCAACGAGATTCAATCCAAGCTACCCACTGAAAACATAATGGGTTCCTCAGTTAAATCATCCAAAGATGACGAAATTAACGCCATCAAAGCAAAAACAGACTTACTGCCTTCAGGTATACCAAAGAACAAACCACTCAACAACTTCTCCTTCCTAATGGTCCTTTCATCAGACCACATTACTCCTGCAACTGGCAAAACAGTGACAGCCGAAATCTCCAAGGACGGCGGTGCATTCGAAGCCTGTGAAAACGACGTCGAAGAAATAGGTTCTGGTGTGTACAAGATTAACCTGACACAAGCAGAGATGAACCATGATGTGGTTGTACTGAAGTTTTCAGCGGAAGATTGTGACCAACGTACGATTACAATTATGACGAGTGACTAATGGCAGTTGTAGTTTGGCAGGCTTATCCTGATAACGGAGCCCAAGCATTTGGACTTGATACAGTCCAGGACTGGGTTAGCTCAGCTATCGCCGTACCCTACATTATCTCGGGGGTTGTAAGATTGGATGGAATTGCAATAAAGTGTGGTCAAGTCGAGGTGTTCAACTTAACGAAAAATACATCGCAGGTTGTTGAAATAGTAAACGGCGAATATTCCTGTGACTTGAAAAACTTTCCTACTGGTTACAGTAACGGCGATTGTATAAGTGTATGCATGAAACATCCAAGAGGGGATGAGAAAACTGTTGAAGTCGATACTGTTAACTACCCTGGCGGTCGCACAGTTGACATCGACTCCTATTCTACCGCTTACCTCAAGACCAAGTTGCCCACGGACATTGATACACTGCTCTCGGAGAAACATGGCGCAGGTTCCTGGAAAGGTGGAGGCGGTGGTGGAGGTGGCTCACCTTGGTACCCACAGGACAAAGAAGAAGCCCTTCGCCTTCTTAAGGACCTACGTACTAAGAACGACAAGCAACTAAAGCTCCTGCAACAACTCCAGGCCCTGGTCTCCGAGCTTCAACAAGCCCTGCTGTCACGTATCTCAGAGCTCTCAACCATAATCTCACAATTCCCAAACACTAAACCTGAAGTACAACAAATCCAGACTCACCTCAGCAACTTACGTACACTTCTCACTTCTCAGCCAACACCAGTCACAGTAGACCAAATCCTGGAACTATCTAAAAAACTGGACACCATTTCTCAGATGGTCGTACGTCTACTTAAGGACGAGGACCTGGATGAGTTCGTTAAGGAGGTGGATGAATGAGACCATTACTTCAGGAGTATAATAAGCGGATTGGTAAGCTTCAGATTCTGGAGACGCAGCTTAAGGAGCGCATAAAGAAGTTGACAGCCCAGGTCCAGGAGCTTGAGGCCCGGCACCCAGTGCAGTTGTATAACTGGGAGACTATACTCAAGGACCCGGGCGTGCTCAAGAAAGAGACTGATGCCGGTCTTCGCTTAGCACATGCCGTAGCTCATGTATGGTGGCGCCATCCTGAGCTACGTCCCAAGGGAATGACCAAGGACCAGGTCAAGCGGTACTATGAACTGGTAGTCGCGGAAATGAAGCGCCGAGGTATGCACACCACGGAGCTGGGTGCACCGGTGTACTCCATACGGGACAAGCCCATGGGTCAACCTGTCACCTTAGACGACCTCAAAGCCCTGTACTCCGAACCCATTGTCCTGCGTGAGGGTGTCATCAAAGTCGTCGGCGGCATCCCGAACTGGGGCTCATCCAAGGGTGACATCGACATCATGATTGACCTGCCCCCAGACACTCCCGAGAGCATCTTACACCCCATCCGCTTTCGTCTTGGTCGCGCAGTCCCACCGGACCTTAGCTGGCGCCTCCAATTCCTTGACCCGTCGAATAACCAACTCATGGGCCCCTTCACTAACCATTTCACTCTCTATGACCTCGTCCTTGTTCCGCACCACCGTTTTATCGAGATGTCCGGCTCCATAGAACTCTTTACCTTCGTACCCGTTCCAAAAACAAGTGTAGGGTACCACGAAGGCGAAGTAACGGAGATTGAGCAGGTTGTAGCTCGGTTTAAGCCTGAGGACTACCCACTGGTCTGTGAGAAGAAGTACGACGGGTTAGTAGTAGAATGGCACAAGAAGGGTGATAAGATTGTTGCGTTTACGGATGCTGGTAAGAGATGTGAACATAGGTTCCCGAGCTTCATTAAGACGCTACGGGAGCATCCCTGCCCTGAGTTGTTGTTGCTCACGGAAACTGAGGGTTGGAAAGATGGCAAGCATATAGGACGCGAGGAGATTGCTGGCTATGTGCATGAGAAAGGTACACCCGATGATTCTCATATTGTTGCTAATGTCTGGGATGTACTGTGGTGTCGGCTGCCGCAGGGTGTAAACCATCATGACCTACAGCCAGAGGGGGATGTTCATGAGTGGCCATTGGAACAGAGAATCAGGCTCCGGGAACTTGTTGCGTCGTTGGGCAAGTGGCAGCGTACTGATGAGGTACCGAAGCCAGGGTGGAATAATGTACCCAGTCATGAGTTGAAGGAGCCGGACCCAGGTGAATTGAAGAAGCTGCTAACCAAGATTCGAAACCTGCCGGGGAGCGAAGGGGTGATGATTAAAAGTACACAAGACTCGTTCCCCTTGACGGGCCACATCTCGAGCTGGGTCAAGTACAAGAAGAGTGCTGACCTGCACGTGGTCGTTCTGAAGCGTAATTCGACCAAGACACCGGGTGTCTACAACTACTACGTGGGCCTCCTTGCCTCTAAGGACATGCCACATGTCGAACCCCTGCGCATCGACTCCAAGGAGGTCTGGGTCATGAACGTTGGCAAGACTTCGAACATAGCCCGTAAGTTCGAGCGGGGTGACATCATCACAGTCATGCCTCATACCTTGTTCAAGTATTCAGATGGCCGACTCGTCATCTACGAGAGTCCCATCTACGAGAAGCGCCCGGACCAGAAGCTGCCTGACACGGTGCAGGACGCCATTCGTATCGCCGAGAAAGCTGGTATCCTGCAGACCAAGGCACAGGCTGCGGCACCTAAGCTCCGTTACGCCTTGCAGCTACACTTCCGAGGCAAGTCTGTACACGGGGACTTGCGCCTCGAGAAGGAGCCAGGCGGTGACTTGGAGGGCTTTACCCTGAACTTGGACGAGGGCAAGATTGAACAGCCCGTGACTACATTGAAGCAGGCCCGAGAGGTCGAAAAGCACTGGTCTAAGTACCTGGAGCCCCTTGACCCAGGGCATCAGATTTTGGCGGAGCACAAGGCTGATGAGCCTCATGAGTGGCTGGATGTAGACAATAGAGTAGACCCACCTGGCGGTGTGATTGCGACTAAGAACTACCCCGGTGTTATGATAATCACAGACAAGGGTACGTATGAGCGAGGGGCTCAGAAGCCGTATTATAAGGAGTTCTTCTTCCATGGGAAACGGCTAAATGGTCGTTGCGTAGTGCGGCTCTTACATTTACGTGGCGAGCCTGTATGGATGTTCTGGAAGACTAAGACCGAGGAACCATATGTCCTGAGTCTGAGGGCGATACGAGAAGGCTGGTATCCGAAGGAAGGAAGTGCACTGCCTAAGGAACTGGAGGACCAGGTCCCTGAGCACTTAAGGTACTGGGAGGTTACGGGTGAAGAGCGGGACAAGCGCAGGAAGGAGCTCCGGAAACTATGGCTCAAGAAGTTTGCGCAGGCCCGGTGGCTACTGCAGTACCAATGGTGGAAGGGTCAGTTCGTAAAACGACGGGGACCGAGCAAACAAGTGTACCTGTTCCGTGCCATTCGCGACTCTGATATGTGGACCTGGGAAATGCCTAAGGACCCGAGGCGTGGACCAGTACCAGGCATCCTACACAAGAGCAAGTACGACGAGTACATCGACATAGGTAAGGACGTCCTGGACATACCACCGGGTACCAAGTACAACCCGACCAAGGCAACACCATCACACCTCATGACTCTGGACTCGGGTAAGCTCTCCACACTCCAAGAAAGTCCCTTGGTCATCAAGTTCCGGCTCAGACCTGAACTCACATTCATAGCGACTCGGACATCACCAGACGAGGACATATGGACATGCCAGGTTACGGCGTAGTTCAGGTTCCAAAATTGATATATGACCTACTCATTAATATGTGATTGAGGTGAGTAACATTGGACCTAAATTTAGTGCAGCGGAGCAACGTAAAGGTTGCGGACGAGACACTATTGGTGAGTGGATTGCTCTTGGAGCCAGGTACATTTACTACGAGTAGCGGTGAGACTTTGACCTTCACGGAGGACGCAATCAAGAAGATATACGAGAAGATAGACCAGAACATGCCCTTTGTCATTACACATCAGGGGGACCTGGTCATAGGCTATGCGACAAAGTTTTCGCTGGACGGAGGCAAGATATTTTATCAGGGCTATGTGTTTGACGAGAAGGACAAGATACTGAAAGAGGGCTACGACAGTGTATCTGGGGAGTTCGATGTTGTTAAAGATGGAGAAAAAGTAACAGATGGTAAGCTCACCCGCATAGCATTTGTAAAGTATCCGGCTGTCCCGGATGCAGATGTTAGTAGAACTAAGGAGGTGAAAATGGCTGGAGAAGGAGATGGAGACAATATAGATGTAGTGGCTATCGTTGAGGAAGTGTTCAATGAGGTCGCCGAACTGGAGAAACCAACACCTGAGGAGTTTATCACCGAGATACGCAAGCGCCTGAAGAAAAAGGGTCTGGACTCAGTTCAGACAAATGTAGCGATGTCTGTGTTAAAGACGATGATGAAGGCACCGTTCCTACAAGTGAACGCGGAGGGTGACAGACCTACGATGCAGGAATGGCTGAACCGGGTACGGGAGAAGCTGAAGGACAAGGGTTTAAAGAGCAGTGATATAACGAAGGTCATTGCAGTGTTACGGCAGATGATGAAGTCACCGTATCCATACCCGTACCCAAGTGCAAAGGCAGCTGAAGAGGCAGCACAAATGGAGGCACAGATTGAGGAATTACGCGAGAAATTGAGTCAGTACCAGGAGAAGGAGCTTGATACACTGAAGAACGAAGTCAAGGAACTTGGGTTAGACCCTGAGAAGATGGTTGAGGGCATGGACCATGAGGCAGGTATAACCCTGCTTCGCAAAGTAAAGGAGAGCATTGCTATGCAGGCACCGCAGACAGATTCGGTGAAGGTAGGAAGTAAGTCAGTGGTTCAGGATGTATTGCGTGAGTTGGGACTTGAAGAGGAGATAGAAATATAGGAGGTGAGACCATGAGTTTGAAATTGGACGCGCTGGTAGAAGCTTTCGAAGTAGAGGAAGCACTGGACAAGAGTGGCTATGTACTGACATTTGGTACGGGACCGAAGAAGTGCAAGAAGGCGACATCTGCGTCGACAGCGATTCTCGGGTTCGCATTCATGAGTACGAAGAACCCGATAACAGGTACTCCGGAGTCAGGAGTGATGGTTGGCGTCATAAAGCCACGGCGAGGCATTGTCATAGATGTACCTGTGACACCTAAGGCGAATAGGGCTACAGACATTGAGTACGGAGATGTAGTTGTGGTCGATGATGCAGTTGCGGGGACAATATGTCACGACGATGACTCGACAGGGGTTGCTATCGGATATGCACGGGAAGCATTGGCAGCAGATGCAGACCCTGAGGATGGAATGTTGGAAGTGGAGATAAATGTGGGATAAGGAGGTGAAGCGATGAAGATAAATTTAGATGGTGTGACGACATCGGACAAAGCGATTGTAAAGCGTGAAATAGTGAAGCGGGTGGTGTACAAGAAGGCGGAGCAGATGCTGGTTGGTGCAAATGCAATACCAATGGAGAACAGTGATGCACTGGACCTGAAGTTCTCGTTGCCGAAGCAGACTGAGTTCAAGGCGGAGAAGGTAGCAGAGGGTGCAAGGGGTACACGAAAGAGACTGGAGTGGTATGAAGTCCAGAAGTATCTGGAGAAGTACCAGACTGAGGTTCTGATAACCGATGAGGCGAAGGCACGGAGCCTGGAGAAGCTACAAACCCGCAAGTCCATGGATGCTGCGGCCCGGGGCCTGGCGTTAGCAAAGGACGAGGAAATATTCTTGACCTTGTCTGCAGGGGCAGGACACTCGGAAGCAGCTACAGGTGCATGGGACACGGATCCAGCTAACGCAGTGACGGACATAAGTAAGGCAATTGCGTACATCATGGACAATACCAAGGTACTGGAGACGGAGCTAAAGAACATGAATGTGTTCTACCCAGCGAAGCTCTTCGGCTACCTGACGCAGCTGACTGAAATCGAGAACATGCACCGCAGTGTCATGGACTACATGAAGGCACAGTGGGGTATTGGCTTCTATCCGACGAGGCAGCTTGATGATGTGGCACTGGTTGTAGTGAAGAGCGAAGAAACTGGGTTCCACTATACGTACACGGGTAAGGACATACCTACTAGTGAGGAGGAACGTATACCCGGTGTGGGCGATAACTACATAGTGACGCAGTACTTTAAGACGTTTATCATGCCGGAGTCGGAAGGAGGTACGACTAACAAGCTGATATACAAGATTACGAACGTAGAGGCATAATGCCACCATCTATACCCTACATACAGGACATTAGAGCAGAACTTGCGGATGTACCACCCGAGCAACTGAGCGACGAGACCATATTGACGGAGCTGGTTAAGGCGCAGACGTTTTTGGAGCCGTACAAGATAGACGACGAAGCTTTCATGCGCCAGTGCTATGTTGCGCTGGCTACGTACTACTGTTACGTTGCGTACACAAGCCTGGCGGAGCGAGAACTGGGGGCTGTACCAGCTACAACGGAGACGAGGCTCAGGGAGCTGAGGCGCATTGCTTACATGTTCGTGTCGCAGATTGCGCCGATTGACGAGGAGCTTAGACCGAATATACCGGAGCCAACGGAGGAGGAAGCAGGTGGTAGTGTATGTGCAAGTGCCTTGAGAGAATCGGTGCTGAGTGATTGCGACTGTGGCTAAGTGAATGGAGTTAAGCGACAGATGAACGTGCCTGTTGAGATTAGGGAAATTCGGATACCTGCGTTTGTTCGGTCATTGCCTGAGAATATTGTGGAGCAGTTGATAGGGGTACCAGGTGGGTATAGATTACAGAGGAGCATAGGAGAGGGTATGAGAGCACAATGGCGTATAAAGGTACCCCTGTTCTTTCATACTCGCACAGACCTGGGTTTGCCGACGACAGGACAGTTCGAGCAAGCTCTGACCTATAGGATAACTGAGCGCAGTATACGACTTCTCATCAAGCCCTGCTATGGCCGCGACGGGTTCAACTATGTACACAGCCTGACCAAGGGACGCAAGGGTATCGAGGGTCGTCACTATACACCTGTTCTGGACCGCTTAGCCCCCGGTGGCAATGTACGCGGTACCACTTCCCGTACTTACGAGCGACTCAGGGACGCTATGATGTTTGTCCTGCGTAAGTGGATATCAGAGCATTCCCCAGTTATCCTGAACCGGGCGATTGCTGCAGCACGAGGTAGAACATGATAGAAAAGATAGTAGAGGTACTTCAGCAGGAGTTCAAACGGGTCAGCGCAACACCTACGAGTAAACTACCCCCGGGTGACCTACTTGTCACACTGAGCCGAGCACCCATTGTAGTCACTGACCCGAACACCTACCGTATTGACTGGACCTACTCCATTTCTTTCACCCACAGTGACGTCGTTCACATCGAGGAGACAATTCGCCGCATCATCCAGTGTCTGGAGTGCCTTGATATTCCACTGCTCTATGTCTCGGGGACACCGACAATTACGTTGCTCGGGAAGTACTATATGGTGGATATGAAGTTTGTTGTAAGAGAGGAACTGATGTGTTGTAAAGAGGAGGAATAAGACATGGCTGTTACAAGGTATGTAAAAGTTGGGATTGAGACAGGCTTTGGAACTGGTACTTCGGAGATGCGAGGCATACGCATCAATCGAATGCCGATACATGTGGACCGCGGCGCCCTTAAGGACCCGACCATCGAAGACTTTGTGCCTACACAAATTGCAGGTGGGCCACTAAAGATTACAGGTAGCCCAGAGTTTTCGGTACGGGCTGATGAGATAGGTGAGATTCTTATAGCAGTGATGGGCAAGGTCGGAACAACTGGTGGTGGACCATATGTACATAAGTTTGAGCTCGGGGACCCACATTCCTTAGCTGTTGAGGTCGGAGAGAACACAACAGCTTGGCTACTGCAAGGCGTCGGTATAGACAGCATGACTCTGACCTTTGAGGCTAAGGAGTTTGTGAAGTGTAGCATAGATTACATAGCCCGGAGCATAGACGAGACAGATTTCAGACCTCCGTCATATGGTAGTCATTATCCGCTTGTGTTCCATCAGGTTAGGGTTACAAGAGGAGACTTTAGACTTAGTGTGCATAAGGCAACACTGAAAATCAGTAGGTCACTTAAGGATGACATGTTCGTGCTGGACGACTACAAGCTTGACTCGTTGATGCAGGACGGGGAAGGCGAACTCAGTGGAACCCTGACATGTACGGAGCGGCAGCTGAGCGAGATACGCAAGGCTATGTTCGTAGATGGGTCAGAGCTACCGGATGACGACGAGTTGTATGAGTTCCAGCTGGAGATTGACGCACGTTATGGGTCAGGTCCGAACCTGAGGAGACTCAAAGTTACGGCGCCTGTTACCTTGTATACCGAGGCGAGCTGGGAACTATCAGGGCGAGACTACATTGAGAGGGAGATATCATATCAGGTTGCAGGTGATTTGGAGATTGAATTGACGAATGGAGTGAGTGGGTACTAAGAGGTGATGAATATGAAGACCATAAAGATTGAGACGGGGAATGGTACCTATGAAATACGTAAGCCAGTAGGTCCTATTGGCGCGAAGCATATAGCTCTGTTGTCTCAAGTTGTTGTGTCAGGCCCTGAGGAGGAGCCGACACCGGAGATGGTACGAGAAGTAGCACCTCAGCTTGCGCAGGTTTTTGAGACTTGGTCCCGTGAAGTGTTGCCTCAGTTGATAGTCAGTGGGCCAGCGACCTACGAGGAGATGCCAGCTGAGGACCAGTATGCTGTGTTCCTGGCGTTGATATCAGACCTGAAGGTGGGAAAGAACTATTTTCGAGTGGTCGAGTGACTTTCTGGTATCCTTGGCGGCGTTAGGCGAGGCATTCGGGCAGCGGCCATCACAGATTTTGGAGTGGAACGACCCGGATGATATGGTTGAGCGCTATTTGTTTGACCTGTTGTGCCTGAGCCTAAAGCGGCAGCGTGAGGAGGAAGAACTTAAGAGTCTGGAGCGTAGACTGAGGTAGCTATGGCGGAAGAAGTCCTGGTTAATATTAGGTTCCAGCTCACAGGTGAGCGTGCCGTCAAGCATGCTGTTAAGCGCCTGAGTGAACTACAGGGCTTGCAAACCCGAGCAGTTAAGACGACCAAGGTGCTGACAGATGAGGGATGGAAGTCAGCGGTTACGCTGCAGGCTGGCGGCCGGATGTCAACTGAGGCGTTCGAGGCGCAGCAGAAGCAGATAGAGAGCGCAGTTAGACGAATCGGAGGCTATAAGAGTGTAACGGCTGGAACCTATACTACAACAAAGAAGCTGGTACCGGTCATTGGTGAGACCACGGATAGCTTCACACGATTGTCTACCGCAGCTCGTCGACTACGTGGTGCTGCCTGGACAGTTACCTGGGCCGCCATGAGCATGCTCGGTGTATACTTCGGTGGCATCTCAGTCATACGTGAGTTCAGACGAGCTACTGAACTACTACTCCGTCCCCTCTCTGACCTAGGTCGTGCTGCAGAGACACTCGCCAAAGCCTATGCCTACGGTCTCATGACTGGTCTCGGACCCTTTGCCTCTGGACTCTTAGACCTGGACTCCATACTCGCAAAACTACCTGAGGCCTATATGAACTTCACCGCACTCATGGAAGGTGCCAAAGCACTCCTAATCGCCTTTGCTGTCGAGCTGTTCACTAACAAAGAGTTTGTGTCCGCCCTCAACGAAGTCCTATGTGATTTGGCCGCTCTGCTTCCAGACCTAACACGTCTCCTAATTCCACTACTTACAGGATTCTTACATGTTGCACATGCTCTCCTCATGAACAAGGATACAATATTCAGCTGTATCGAGGCCTGGCGTGACTTCATGTCCCACATCCTCACGGTCTACAGCTCAGTGCTCCGTGTAATTGCTCCATTCATAGGTCTGGGTGGCGTCATGGAAACGATGGCTGGTGCAGTCGCAGCTCAAACTGACCCCTGGGCTCGGTTTGGTGCTCAGCTCGGTACAGTTACCATTGGTATGGCAGCCCTCTCATATACTGCGATGATACTCCTGCCCTTCCTGTCTACGTTCCAAGTGCTCATACTGGCAGCATCCTTCGCGACCTACGCTCTCGCTGGTGCCACCAAGTTCCTGAACATTATGCAAACACATCACTGGTTTATCCTCACCGCGGTTGGCCGCGCTCAGCTCCGAAGTATACTCTACTCCAAGTGGCAAGCCCTCATGGCGTTCAAGGCCGCGGTAGCTGCTAAGGTCGCGGCCGCAGCTACCTGGCTCTGGAACTTCGCCTTGCAACATACTATCCTACTCATCGGTATCCTGACTGGTGGCCTACTCCTGCTCCTTGGTCTACTTGCAGTCTGGAAAGCCCGGTCAACGACCGTACCGACTGGCGCTGCTGGCGCTGCAGGGCCTACAACTACAACAATCTATCAGAACGTCACCATAGGTACAGTTGAGAAGACTGCGGATGTGGATGAAGTAGTAGACCGGCTCGCGGAGGAGTCACGGGGGCGATATAGGTAAGATGTTTACGATACGAGATACACAGGGACATAGTCTGACGTTAAAAGCGTCGCAGATAATGAAGCGTCGGAAGTGGCGCTTGCAGAACCTACCCTTGGTTAACATGCCCCCGTTTTGCCTGGACCTGGGACTCGAGACTTTTGAGGTTGAGGTAACAGTGCATATGTATGAGCCCCAGTACAAGATATGGGAGCAGTTCACGAACCCCGTTGAGGTCGTTAGTTCGACCTACCCGGACTTGCCAGCCACAGGAGCTGCCTCGGCGATGTACCCAGGATGGAAACAGGGTCAGGCTTGGTATCGGATAGAGCAGGAGCGGTCTACTCGAAAAGGTGGCTGGGTTGCGCGATATGAGGTTGTGATGGTCTTGTTGAGGGACTTCTGGAAATGAGCTGGATAGTTAAAATAGATGGGGAAGTAGTACCGTACTCGGATGTGAAGATGGATGTACGGGCAGACAAGTTGAATGAGGCAGAGATTGTTGTACCTGAGTCCGTAGACCCGAAGCCTTTGGCGCCGGTACAGTTGATGCTCAATGGAGAAACGATACTCGAAGGATATGTACGGAAGGTGAGTAAGACCAAGGGCTACCATAGGCTCTGGGCTATAGAGCAAGCCTGGGACCTGGGCAAGACTGTAGCTACACCGGGCTGGAAGAAAATGCAAGCTGTATTTGTATGGAACTGGGTAGGAAAAACACTAAAGGACTACCCTGTGCGTGTAGATGTCACCTGGGACCCGAATATGGAGTGGGACTTCTCGGATATACGATTTGGGGATGCCAGGCACAATGTGTATAGCCATTTCCTGGAGTCCAAGATAGACTGGAATTGGGCTATCTTCTGGGTACGGGTCCCGGAGTTGAAGCCAGGCTACAATGAGATGTGGATGTACTTCGGACGAAAGGGGGCTCCTGACGTGAGCTCAGGTAGGGATGTGTTCCCGATATGGATAGACGGGGAAAGTGGAAGTGTCACGGACTACTTCATACCCGTGACTTACACTTATGACCATCTGGAGTGGTCAAGTGACTGTTACCAGGGGACGCGGGCGTTATGGTTCAGTAAGTCTGGGGCGTCCCTGGGTTACCTATTGCTGCGCATGGGTCATGGCCATGATATAGCTATTGAAGCAATGTGTAAGGGTACAGCTGGAACGAGGCTGGTAGCGTGCTTTGACATAAGTGCAATTGCATCAGCATGTAAGTATGAGTACTTCCCTGATGAGGGTAAGATTGAGAAGACAGGCATTATACCACCACGGACTACGTTGTGCGAGGGGCTTGGGAGACCTATCAACTATTGGAGACGATGGAAACTTGGTATCTGCGGAGAAAAGATTGTTGCGGGCGTCGATGACTATGAGCTCGTGTGCGAGGACTCGAAGCGTTGTGCTGATGGTTACTTAGGCTTTTGTATCTACGCGAGTGAACTACATGCCGATTGCATTCGAGTGCGTCCATTTGTATATCCTGAGCCAGTGGTCTGGTTCGGTGCTACACAGGACATTAGCCTGGGTACCCTGAAGTTCTGTTACACCTGGCAGAATGTGCCAGCACATAGTGTGGTTGAAGAACTATTGCCCTGGCCTTGGCAGTCAGCGTATGGACGCGGTGCACCGTACGCTTTTGAGGACACATGGCTCGAGGAGTTTTCTGTTGCAAATGAGACTGTGTTAGATGCCTTAACCAAGTTGGCGCGGCAGTATATGCAACGCGAAATCTGGTTCGGACCAGGTACCGTAGTGAACATTGCATCTATGCGGCCAGGGTCCCAGAAGATAGAGCAGTACCATATCTTGGAGGACACAGTAGACCATACTGAGTTTTGTGACGGTGTAATTGTGATAGGTCGGGAAGGTGTATATGGTAGCGCAGGTAATCTAGATGGCAAGGTTAAGTTCGTCAGGTCGTACGACATTGAGACCGAACAAGATGCAAATGCCTACGCCAGGGCACAACTTGCGCTCTATCAGAGGCCGGTTTGCCGTGTCTCTGTGACATCCCTGTTGAAACCTCTACATGAGGCAGAACAGGTTGGAGTACCGGAGTTAAACAAATAGGAGGTGATGTAGATGAGGAGAATAAGAATGGGTAGGTGGAAAAGACATACAGGAAATTGGGTTGACCTGAAGGTAGTGAAACATGGCAAGACTCTGGAGCGGAAACGTTATCCAGCGAATTCGTGGGTAGATAACTACTATCAGTGGTATGCAGGTAATTTACGACCGAGCTATGACCATTACTTCTGGCTGGTGCCTACAGATGACCATCCGAGTTGTACTACGAAGAAAAAGTGTATCTGTAAGAACACAGGAGGGTGGTTCGAGAGTGATTTCTTGACCTTAAATATAGTAATCGGAGACAGTGACAAAGCATTTAAAATAGACCAGTGCTGGTTACAGGGCAATACAAAATCAAAAGCTGTTGATGATATGTGGTTTATCTATCATGCAACGACAACCACAATTAAGTTGAAAGCAGCCATTTCAATAGACGAAGACTTTTGGGTACGTGAGACTGGCCTTAAGATGTCCTTCGTAAAGGACATCTATGGAAACGTCTTCCATGCTCTATTGGAGAGAACAGTACTTCCGGCTGGTATGCATGCGGATGCAGGTAGTACTGTAGAAGTAACATATACAATTAAACATTGAGATGAAAGTAGACCGTATTCGTTTTTCGATTGACCGCATTCAGTGTATACTAAAAGAGGTAATTCCAGCTAAAGTTGAGCTGTTCGTAAATGTACCTTTGGCAAGTGTAACATCGGAAATCGAGAAGCGTCTGACTCAGATAGCAGTAGAAGTAAGCGGAGGCTTTACCGAAGTTGATACAGCGATTGTGACTGCTATTCAGGTAGATGTATCGTGCTACGGTGGGACTATTGATGTAGATGTACGAGTTATAGAGCAAGAAAGCAAGATAGACGTAACCTTACATGGGGCATATTGTGAGTCTCCGGATATCGAAAGATGGTAGGGGCTTGTTCCAAAAGGAACAAAAAGTAGAAAATAGTATTGATGAATGGAGGTGATAGAAATGTTTGAGGTACATAACGAAGTATGGATGTGTAAAGAAGAAGCGGACGGTACCGTGACATTGGAGACAAAGAATGGCAAGGCACTGAAGGGACTCACCCTAAAAGAGGTCAGTGCCTTAGTAGCTATAGCAGAGGCTGCGGCTGAGGCAGTTAGACGTGGTATGGATAGGAGGTGAAGTATGCAAGATATAGGGGTTGGACAGGAGCGTATAAATATTGGTTCACGTGTAGTGGACCAGATTAAGGAGAGTGCGAGATGGCGGATTCTGAAGTTTAAGAATCCTGAGGTTGCAGAGCGAGTCGCAGAGTTGAGTCGACAGGGTGTACCTCTCGAGGAGCTAGGTACGCCCGATGAGGTGTTGGAGTTCAGGGGCAATTGCTTGCTGAACGAGGGCATTAATGAGCTGTGGAAGCTGGCGTGCGGTGATGCAGGGGCTACGCCGTTTGACAATGCACATGCTCACATAGGGGTCGGAGACTCAAGTACAAATGAGAGTGCGTTTCAGGATGGGTTACAGGGGACACATAAAGAGTACAAGGAGATGGACTCTGGGTTCCCAACATATGGGACAAACCAGAAGGCTGTGTTCCGAGCGACTTTCGGAAGTGACGAAGCGAACTTTGCATGGGAAGAGGTGACAGTAGCAAATGGTAACAGTGATGACGCAATCAATTTGAATCGTAAGGTTCAGACCATGGGAACCAAGGCGTCAGGTACTACGTGGGTGGTGACACTTGAGATAGTGTTGAGCTAAGATGGTAGTCGGAGATATGGTTGGCGACTTTAAACAGGTCGCCAACGGGGATTATCTGCAGATTCGGCCCTCAGCGAGCCAGGAATGGGTCATACATAATATATATCATGAGGGTCCAGCCGAGCTGTACGTGTCTAACGGTACGACTCGGTTCAAGGTAGACGAGGACCTGGAGGGTGGGACGTGGAGCGGGTTCTTCTTTCATGTGCGGTATGACCAATTCCTGGAAGTCTTGAATACGGATACGACTCCGCGGCTCATGGCATTTGATGGGGTGCAGACCAAATGATAAAGGTACCGTTACCTCGGGTGTTAGCAGCACGGGGATTTGCGACTCGGGACTACGGCCAGGGCCTGTACCTGGGTAAGTATAGTGGCGGTCCTGTGATATTCGGGAGTGGTACCTTCCCGAGTTTCTTACATCTACAGCCGCGTGCAGGTAACGAAGCTGGTGGGCTCGTGATTTTACCAAAGGGTACAGCTCTGGATGTTTCAGTGATTTTGACGAACAGTGAGAACCTGGATAACTGTGGATACGTGGAACAGCATCTACTCGATGATACATTGTATATTGCAAGAGGTAATACAGGGAGTGGTAAGTTACCGAGTGCAGTGATGTTCCAGATACCGAAGTTGTTACCAAGTGGAGCACAGCTCGGTGATTCAGGTTTTGAGTGGGACCAAGTCTGGACTACTACACTGCGGGGTATACTCAAGACTAAGGTCACAACTTACCTTAGTACATCGAATATATCTGTACAGGACCATTATGTAGAGGCATACGCGAATGATGCAGATATAACATTGCATTTGCCGGACCCGAGAGAGTGTGAAGGCAAGGAGATTGTAGTCAAGAAAGTTGCTGGTGACTATGACGTCATTGTAGATGTTGCATCAGGCGATGACATTGACGGCGAAGACTCAGTGACGTTGCACCTGGTATGTGAGACTTATGTATTCTTTAGTCGCTATGGACACTGGGCCATAAAATCGCACTACACAGCATGAGGCTCTGGTTAGACTCGCGGGGCATCCTGTTCGTCGAGGATACAGGGTGCATCAGTACTTCAGGGCGATTCAAGATTGACGGCCTCACGGAAACAGGGGTCCATATATTCTGGAGGCCGTACTTTGAGAAGAAGATACGGGAGGTCGGATTCTGTGATGAATTTGTGACTCTTGCTAACAGTGTACCGGTAGCTGACAGTGTAGAAGGGTTAGATACAATAGGGCTCGAGTCACAGGTTCAGGCAGCGGATACATTTGAGGGTGAGGATGTAGCAGCACTTCAGGCTCAGGTTGATGTAGCGGAGCAACTGCAGAGCGTCAGTGAGGTCAATATAGCGAGTGACATTCCGGTACAAGAACAAGGTGAGGCATCTGAATTAGTTTCACCAGGTGCACTTTGGAGTCTCTTAGACAGTGGAGCCGGGGCCGAAGCTACGCAACTCGGAGCTGTAGCTACTTTGATAGAGAGTGGTCTCGGGCTTGATGTGTTGGCGCTTGGTGTACAGGTTCCTGTTACCGAGCAAGGTACAGGGCTCGAGTCACTGGAGTACGGTAGCCGGGTCACGACACACATTTTGGAAGCGGGACAAGGAATTGATAGCGTAAGCTTCTACGGGTACTGGGCTTTAGTCGACCACGGAAGTTTCATCAGTACACTAACACTGAGAGGACAGCTGGTGATTAGTGAGACTGGAGTAGGTGTAGAACGGAGTGAGATTTTCGCCTCTTGTCTATGTAAGGACGGAGGCGTGTTAAGTGAGATACTGATTCCGAGTGCCTTGTGGGAGTTCACCGATAGAGGGGCAAGTGCAGAAGTGCTCAAGACACAACACATGGTACCGCTGCAAGAGAGTGCAGTAGCTACGGAACTCATTTCAACACTCGGTACCCTCGCGCTCAAAGACTCAGGAGTCGGAAGTACTACTATTCTGTTCTCCGCGCAACAGCTAATTCGAGAGATTGCTACAGGTCTGGACATCATCACCCGTTATCGTCTGGACCTGAGCGCGATGGTTACAACTGGACTTGCTATAGTGAAGCGTCATGACGCAGGCTCTGTGATTGTGTACCAGTTGTTAAAGGACCACTTTGAGCTGCCGCCCGAAGCTACGGTGTCGTTTGTCATGAAGCGGGGTTCGACAGTAAAGAGGAAACCGGCTATCGTTTCTAATTGGGAGACAAGTGAAGTTATATACATATTAACAGCCGAGGACACGGAGGAATGTGGTATATGGCTTGGTGAGTTTGAGGTACAGTGGCGAGATGTTGTACAGACCTTCCCGATTAATGGATACATATTGATTTGGGTAGTGGAGGATTTAGGCTGAGTGTTGTGTAAGAGTAACATTAGGAGGTGATAGGATGGCACACTATGTTAAGGAAGTAGCTATTGCCGGCCTTGTTATAATGGAGTGCGTAGCCTTGATGCAGGGTATCGATGGTCATTTGCTTGCCCTGGCAATGGCAATAGTTGGAGGCATAGCGGGCTACACGTTGAAGACTGTACGGAGCTGAGCTCTACAGGATGAGTTCCTTCAGTCTCTGTACATGCTTTTCTAAATCGAACTCCGGCATTGCAGTTTTAATCTTTTCAATTACCTCCTTTGCTGCAACTTTAATTGAATCTATATCAAAATCATGGTCTACACATATATCTCTTAAAATTAGGAACATTTCACTTAACATTTGTGCCCTTTGATAAATCTTTTCTTGCTCCTCCAACTCCTTAAGGCGTGGCAATAACATTTGGAGCTGGTCTTCCAATTCAGCAATCTTTGTTTTATAAACTCTTATCTCTTCCTTCAAACCTTGGACCCGCCATCGAACTTCATCTAACTCCATCATATTCAGCAGCGCCTGCTCCCCATGTTCGACCCTCAGCTGTAGCGCCTTCCTAAACAACTGAGACTTGTTAATGTTCAACTTGTCTGCCTTCTCAAGAAGTTCAACGTCAACGTGCAAAGTAACGAAGGGCGACCTCCTCCGTGGTACATCAACTTGACTTCCGTTCATACGAGTGTCACCTCCTGGTTATCAAACCTTACTAACTTCAGGCGCTGCATGGTCGTCAGAACCTGTACAAACTTCTCAATGTCCCAACCCAGCATCATACAATTCTGCATCAGTACACTCCTGCTTGCCTTGCCTCCGAGCTCCACCAGTATCTGCATCACCTGTTTGTATTCACTACCAACCGAAATCTGTCGCCGCCAGGCAACTTCCCGATGTACCAGTCTCTTGACCTCTTTGTCATCCAGAGTAACATAGACTCGCTTCCCTGGGTTCCGCAGCAAATGGTAGCCCAG
>Ga0116200_10000061_pt1 | contig 23761 bp, 25 predicted proteins | sample Mar14436cmmetaG_FD_94478 | JGI IMG/M metagenome (GOLD analysis project Ga0116200, IMG submission 94478) | Marine hydrothermal vent microbial communities from Guaymas Basin, Gulf of California to study Microbial Dark Matter (Phase II) - Marker... ... | reverse complement strand
TACCAGAAAGATTTATCTTGTAGATCAAATACCTCGAACAAGCGTTGGCAAATTCGATAAATAGGCGATACGATCAACGTATGGGGATGTATTGGATAGAAAAGAGTAGGAAAAGACTTATCTTCCTTGAAATGCATTTACCAGGTCTTTCCTTGACAATTGTAATCCCAACAAACCCTTCCACTCCTCTTTCCAAATAAGCTTCTGTGTTATAAATGTTGCCACAAAAAGGGTTGTGCCTATAAAATCAGTGTAGAGAGAAGGAAGGAGGAGTAAGAATGTAGCAGCGCCCATAAAGATCCACTCAATAAGATTCGTGCGGTGAAAGAGATAGGCCTCCAAAAAGCAGGTAAAGGCAATAAGACCAAGGGTGGAAAAAACTATGGTCCTGACAACCTCCCAAAAAGGGCCATTCAAGAGAAGAGGCTGATATGCCATGATAATAGGGATAATATAGAGACCCTTTGCAATCTTCCAGGAAGAAAAGGCACATCTCATGGGATTTGCCCCTGCAATACCAGCTCCCGCAAAAGATGCAAGGGCTACAGGTGGTGTGACATTGGCATCCTGACTGTACCAGAAGACTATCATGTGGGCAGTTATCAGGGCTACTCCCATTTCGATCAGGGCTGGCCCAGCCAAAATAACAAGAACAATATACGATGCAGTAACCGGTAATCCCATCCCCAACACGAGAGAGGCAAGGCCGATAAGCACGATAGCGATCAGAGGGACACCACCGGAGATTGAGACCACCATGCTCGAAAATTTGAGACCCAAACCAGTTAGGCTGACCATACCAACTATGATACCGGCTGCAGCGCAAGCTACGGATACAGTAATAGCATTTCTTCCACCCAATGCTAAGGCTTCTATGGTATCTCGAAGACTCAATCTTGAACGCTTTCTAAGCATGGCTGCTAAAAAGGTGGCTACAACAGCAATAAAACCTGCCATCATTGGGCTAAAATTTCTGACAAGGACATAGATTAATATCCCCAGAGGAATAAGAAAATGGAGACCGTTTTTTATTGTTTCAAAAATCCGGGGAAGTTGATCGCCTGGGAGCCCAAGGAAACCCATCTTTTTTGCCTCAAAATGGACAAAAAACAGCACAGTCACGTAATACATTATAGCCGGTATAAGTGCCACCTTAATGATATACAGATACGATGTATTGGTGAATTCTGCCATAAGAAATGCTCCAGCCCCCATAATCGGAGGCATGAGCTGGCCGCCTGTAGATGCAGCTGCCTCTACCGCGCCTGCGATATGGGGCTTATAACCCAGTTTTTTCATCATAGGGATAGTAAAAGAGCCGGTAGTAACAACATTTCCAATTGCGCTGCCTGAAACAGATCCCATAAATCCACTTGCCAATACTGCTGTCTTGGCTGGACCCCCAGTCATACGCCCTGTCAGGGCATAGGCCAGATTTATGAAAAAGTCTCCACCGCCTGTTTTCTGCAAAAAAGAGCCAAAGAGCACAAAGATAAAGACAAATGTTGCAGCAACACCCAGAGGAAGTCCATAAATACCTTCGGTAGTAAGATATAAAAGTGTAGAAATGCGCTCAATGCTATAGCCTTTATGTGAAAAAAACTCTGGCATGTAGGGGCCAAAGTAGGCATATACAATAAAGGTTAAACAGATAATAACCATGACAAAACCAATTGTTCGGCGACAGGCCTCTATCACTAAAAAGGTGGCCATCAATCCAAAAACAACATCTATTTTTGTCCAATCTCCCTGACGTTCAATAATCTCACCATAATTAAAGACGATGTAGGCAGTAACAAGAAAGACCAGGCCAATCAAGAGCAAATCAATATAGAAATACATATCCTGTTTTTGTCTGGATGCCCTTTTTGTTGCAGGGAATAAAAGAAAGACAAGGGTTAAGATAAGGGATATATGGATGCATCTCTGATATATCGCTGAGAATGGTTGGATTCCGGCAGAATAAAGCTGGAAAAGAGAGAGAGTAACGGCTACAAGCGTAAATAAGAAGGCAAAAAAACCAACCAGATTCCTGGTCTTACTCAGTATAATTGTTTTTTCTGATATTCTCTCTTGATCCTGCATTTTTTATTTTGCCACCTGCTTTATATAGATGCGAACCCTCATTCCTGGAATCATCCTGCTTAAATGTATCTCCTGGCCCTTGATGAGAATGGTATGATCAACTGATGGCGCTCCTGTTCTTAGATAAAATTCCCCGATCGCAATGTTCATATCCTTAATAAAGATCCATCCATTTTGTTCGACTATTCTCCCTCTGCCAGGCCAGTGGCCCATCCCCGCTCCGAACATCTTGAAATAGGTCTCTTTAATGATAATCCCTTTTTTCTCATCAGCATAAAAAACCTCATATACCGGTGAGATATCAACTGAGTGAATATATCGCAGAGTAAAGCCTTCTCCAGGTTCTATTGGTACAGATATTAGCTCTTTGCCATTCCCTTTTTCAATTATTAAGAAAAGGGGATCTATTGCTTTTGCTGTAACTGGAGAGAAAAGAAAATACAGTAAAAGGCCAATGGGAAATACTGTCTTCAGGCACCTTGGCATATGGTTTCCGCTCTGCAAAATCCAGAGGCCGTCATTAAAAATGACGGCCTATTATGGAATATTATCTCATTATTTTTTTTGTAACAATCGGTTAGGAATTGTCAATCCCATCTCTTTATAATATTTGATTGCACCTGGATGAAGTGGGATAACCGAATGTTTAACAGCATTCTGAGGTGTGGTGTATTTTGCAAAGGGATGTATCATTTTCAGGTAATCTGTATGCTCAAACACTGATTTAACAAGTTTATAAACCAATTCTTCATCCAGAGAGGCTGTGCATGCTACTGTATTCCACACCGATGGATTAGGAACAGGCTTGTCTTGGCCCTTATAGGTTCCTGCTGGCATCTCAAATGGAGAATAAAAGGGAAATTTTTTACAGATCTTAGCTATATCTGCCTTTGAAAATGGGATAATATAGATATCCCGTGTCATTGACAAGTCCATTACAGACGAGGTAGGTGCCGCAACATCCCATATACCTACATCAATTGTTCCGTCTTTAAGGGCATTTGCATTTTCTGTAAAGGAAAGGCGAAACACCTTAAAGCTTGAATAAGGTATCCCCAAGGCCTCTTGTAAGACCAAATTGGTTTTAAACTCTGTTCCGCTTCCAGGCGCACCCACAGAAACTTTATGCCCCTTTAAATCATAGATAGTTTTGATTCCTTTTCCTTTTAGTGTTACCACATGGTAGTGATGAGGATACATCTGAAACATTGCTAAGATTTTTTGGGGTTTTCCTTTAAACTTACCGATCCCATTATAGCCCTGATAAACGACATCATTCATAGCCTCAGCGATCACAGTTTCACCTCTATGGGCCAGCTTTACATTTTCAACAGAGGCGCCTGTTACCTCTGCAACCGCCTTCACACCTTTTACGTATCTGGTAAAAATCTCTGCCAGGCCTCCACCATAAGGGTAGTACACCCCTCCTGTGCCACCAGTACTAATTGAAATATATCTCGTTTTTGCCTGAGCCAATGTCCCGACCAGCAGAAAGGTGAAGAATGAAATCAAAATTGGTAAAATAATCATTTTGGTATTTTTCATGTTATACCTCCTTTTACTTTATAGTTATTAACCAATTGATATAGTTTTAATAACTACTTCAAGTTTTTTCGGCAATTGGGTCGCCTTTATTACCGGACAAGTAACCACCTTTTCCTGGCCAGGCTTAAGAACCGGTGGTTTCCCTTTCCGTGGGACTAGATGGCCAACAGCCTTTCCTTCTTCAAGGAGAAAAATTTGGACTCTGAAGCGCTGTGCTTTGTCTGAAATGTTCTTTACTCCCACCTTAAATATAACTGCTGGTTTTTTCTTAAATTTTGCCACAGTACATGAAAATGAAGTAATATCAGCCTGGGGAACCACATTCCATGTAATATTTGCTGGACAAGCTACTTGACCCTTAGGAACATATTTTGTTCCTGCACACCCTGTTGCTATCAAAAGAGCCAATGCCCCAAACAAAAGAATTACAATCCTGCCTTTCTTTCTCATTTGACTTCTCCTTTCTGCTATATTTTTTATGGTTAGTAATTAAAAAGCTCACCTCCTTCCCCTTAATAATCAAAAAAATTAATACGATACAAAAAAATAATAAATTACTTTCAAAGAATATTGAGCTTTTGTCAAGGTATTTTTGTTTTATGTGTGTAAGATAGGCTATGCATTAACTGCCCTCAGGGAGGATGAGAATGCAGCCCCGGGTACAGCAGACTATGTCTACATCATGCATGAAGGCATGATCAAAGCGGAGGGAAATCCGGAAGATATAAAGAGTTCTGCGGACATTAGAGAGGCCTATCTCGGGATGTAGCTTTGACTTTACTTGTTCCACTATTTTGCCGTTAACTTCTGATATGCCTCCTGAATATCCTTAAATTTCTTTTCCGCTAATTCCTTGAACTCCTCTCCCAGATGATCAACCTTGTCAGGATGGTATTTGTTAGCCAATTTTCTGTAGGCGCTTTTAATCTCACCCGCTGAGGCGCCCCTACTTACTCCTAAGATAGTATACGGGTCACGACTTGAAAACCTTTCATCTTTTTGAGCATGGTTTTCATTGTAAGTTTTACTCTGGCTCCCCTGCCCTTCTTGGCGATAAGTACTCTCATATCTTGCCTTAGCCTTTGCAGGCCGATAGTAAAAGTGATACCAGTAAAGGGCTCCCAATATTATTAAATCATCAATCCATCCCAGGCCTGCAAAAAAATCAGGCAGCAGATCATATGGGGAAATAATATAAAGTATTAAAATTACATAGATAAGGTATTTCATCATGGAAAAATTCTTTACTATTCAGCCACCACGACACGAAGTCACTAAGATTAGCAACTTAAAATTGATAATTGATAATTTTTCGTTGACAATTTAATTCACTTTGTGTCTTGGCGACTTAGTGGCAGAGTATTTACAAAAATGCTTATTTAAAAGTTTATCCTCGTGCCAACACTATTGAGAACGAAGGATGAAGGGAACTCCTCTGAGAATCTCTTAATTGCCTCCCATCCTGTACAATGCATCGGGACGATAACCGCGGGATTAATTTTCTTAAACTCAATAATTGTCTTTTCTATTATAGGCTCAAAAATGGGGCCTGACAGATGAAAACCACCCAAAACAGCATGAATGTTATCAATGCCTGTTATCTTTCTGGCATAAAAAACAGTATTGATGATGCCCGCATGACCGCATCCGGAAATTATCACTAACCCCTTATCTTTTACCTTTATTACAAGGGACTGATCATCGAGTATCATGTCTGGTTCTATCTTTCCATTCCTTTCCATAGAGGCATTAGGTAGTCCCTTTTCAAACTCTGTTACCCTTTCAACCTCTCCTGTTACCGCTATCATGTTATCTGTCAGTAAAGATGGGGATTTCTCTTCAACTATCTTAAGGTCAGTATTTTTTTCTATATCCTCTCTGATAAGGGTTTGGGGGAATATAAGTTTTCTTCCATCATCGAGCCCGAAGAAACGGGGAGAAATAAAGGCATCAGGATGAAGTATTAAGGGAATAGATTTATCCAGGCTCTTCGCTATAGGATAAAGCGCACCAGAATGATCCATATGGCCATGGCTGAGGACAATGGCCTCTATTTGTCGTGGATCCACTCCCAAAATCTCCATATTATGGGGTACTCCAATCTTAGTATACCCACAATCAAAGAGAATACAGTGAGATTCCTTATCTCTTTTTACTGTAATCATGAGAGAGAGACCATGCTCGGCCAAGAGAGCATCATCGGGAATATTTCCTTTTATTGCAAGTGGAGGACGTGTAACTCCAGGGGCGTTTCTCAGAAGAACATCGGTATAGTTATCCATAATGGTAGTTACCTCAACGCTGTCAACCTCTTTCAATTCATTTGCTACATCAGTTGCCATTTTTCCTTCTCCTTTCTTAAAAAGCCCTATTCCAGGCTTCTGTTTTTTTGGAGGTACCAATAATAATATTTAGAATTATTCTCAATTATACTCTAAAAATACTTGTATCACAACTTTTCTGTGCCCATTTAGTAATTTGAGGTTTGGCATGCCTTTCTACAAATTCTGCTCTCAAGAAAATGGATTGTCTTTGCTAAAATCAGGGATTAAATGTTCCTTGGAAGTAGAGGGTTCTGTTTGCATATAGATATTTTCAAAACCTAATTCCTCTGCCCTAGCCAGAACCATATGATATTCATCTTTTGAAATTATCCTATTTATTTCATCTGGAAGATTATTGCATGGGTAAAACTGGCTCATCAGACTTAAATAGACTTTGGTAGAAATATTAGTTGCAATCCATTCCAATATTGTGCATGACTCTTGCGTATGCCCCGGTAAAATCAAGTGCCTTATAATGAGGCCTTTTTTTGCATTTCCCTCATTATCAATTTCTACGTTTCCTACCTGCCTGTACATCTCTTTTATAGCCTCCATAGCCCTTTTAGGGTAGTCAGGGGCATTAGAAAATCTAAGCGCTGAATCTTCCCTGATATATTTCAAATCAGGCAAATAAATATCAATAATCCCATCAAGTTTTGAAATAGTTTCATATGACTCATAAGCGCCTGTATTATAAACAATAGGGATATTTAACCCGAGAATAAAAGCCCTTTTCAATGCCTCAAGAATAGGCAGAATAAGATGGGTAGGGGTAACTAAATTTATATTTAAAGCCTTTTTTTCTTGAAGATCCAGAAAAATAGAGGCTAACTTATCAAGTGAAACGCTAGTTCCATAGACTTGCCAGCTAATCTGGTAATTCTGGCAGTAAATGCATTTCAGATTACAACCAGCGAAAAATACAGCCCCTGATCCGGAAAGCGAAGACTTTGTTTGTAGATTCTTTTTGTAATCATAATAGCCGCTCAGGCATGGTTCTTCTCCGAAATGAAGGCAATAGTGAGCCACAAAAGTACGATTACCTACTCCACAGAAACCGATTTCGCCCTTATCTCTATTTACATGGCACATTCTCGGGCATAAATGGCAATCAGCTCTGTTGTCAGAAAGCGAGTCTATGGCATTTTTAATGAGGCGTATTTTTTGATCCCTTTTTTGCATTGACAGAAACATAGTGATTTTGTAATGTCACGTGAAATGAGTGAAAACCTTCCTTATTTTAAATGCTTTACAATAACAAAGCCTTCAATCTCAAAGGATATTTTAAATAATTGTAAATCTTCGCCCGGCAAGGACAAAAAATGAAAATCAAATTCTGGGGAACGAGAGGATCTACACCGGTACCAGGTAAAGATACCATTATCTACGGAGGAAATACAACCTGCCTGGAGATGGATCTTATGAGTGGAAAAAAGATAATAATAGATGCTGGAACAGGAATTCGAGCTCTTGGCAATGAATTGGAATCTTATAAAGAAAATATAGATATATATCTTCTTATTACCCATATTCATTGGGATCATATTCTTGGTTTTCCTTTTTTTTCGCCAATATATCAACCCTCAACCAAAATCCAGGTTGATGGATACAATTTATGCATGAAGGGTCTTAGATACAGTTTTGACAATAAAATGGGAGATGGCTTTTGGCCAATCAGGTTTGAGGAACTCAGCGCAGACATACAATTTATTGACAAATTGAAGAATGGCTCCCTTGAAATTGATGGCGCTCTCATAGATACTGTTCCCTTGCGTCACCCCCAAGGAGGATTAGGGTTTCGGTTTCGTGAGGAGGGCAAAACCTTTGTGTTTTTGACTGATAATGAGCTTGATGTAGCTGACAAATCATTCAGTGATTATATTGCCTTTTGTAAAGAGGCAGATATCCTTATCCATGATAGCCATTACACACCTGAGGAAATAACCAAACATAGGGGGTGGGGTCATTCAGATTATCAATCAGCAATTGATCTTGCCCTGAAGGCTAATGTGAAAAAACTTGTCCTTTTTCACCATGCGCCAGAGAGAAAAGATAGCGATATGATTAAATTAACGATTCTCTGTCAGGACTTAATTAAGGAAAAAAATGCAGATCTGGAGATAGAGACAGCTAAAGAAAATTCCGTGCTTGTGCTTTAAAAATTGGTAAGCGTTCACAGGTTCAGAGTTCAACGTTCAGGGTTATGGAGTTTGGATACAAGGATGCAACCCTTGAACCTCTGAACCTTTGAACCCGTGAATAGTTACAAAAATTGTAACCATGTTTTTTGGGTTTATTTCACTCCCTTTATACTTCAGACATCATACTTGATAGTCCGGATAGCAATTCCAGGATCCTCTCTGCCTTATCCGGATCTATTGTCCCTACACCGCAGGCGGGCGTAATAATTGACCTTTCAGCCGCTGTATTTCTATCGATGCCCCACTCATAAAATTTAGTAAGTCCTTTTTCTAACTGCATTTTCAAACCATCAAGTGTTTCCTCACCAGTAAAGGAAGTGGTAGGGACTACTCCCCATGCAACTGTACCGCCATTTTCAAGAAATTTTAGAATTTCCTCTTTATAGAGTAAAAAATAATCCATATAATCAAATGCATCAAAATTTACTATATCAACACCTGTTTCAATTATCATTGACCAATCTGTATTTCCACAGCAGTGGATTCCAACTAATACATCACTTCTTGATCTTAGATACTCTATAACCTCTTGTAAAAGCCTGATAACCTCTTCTCTTTGGATAGGCGTAAAGGCAGAGCCAAAACCGGAAAGGTATGGTTCATCTATAAAAATTATAACCTGCTTGTCTGATAAAGACATCTTATTAACAATCCATAGAGCCTTAATCGCTAATCCCTTTACTATCGTGTCCATAATTTCGTTATTGTAAAGGGCAGATTTCCCTTTTGCATCTATAAGGCCTCCAGCAAAGGTAATGGGACCTACTATTTGCCCCTTGATAAAAGGCCCGTAACTCTTTGGATCTTTTTCAATCAATTCTAAAAGTTTATAAAGACCAGCTGCATATTCAGGACTGACAGCAAAATAATCTGTATCCTCGGCCATAAAATGTTCATAAAAAGAGATAAGTTCATTATCTTGTGTGCCTGCAGTGTTGATGTACAGGGACTTTTTCTTTAGATCCATTTCAATTCGTGGAAACCTTTGACTTGCCTGGATAGTCATATCTTCAAAGGGGCTTCGTTTAACGAACTGAGGCCAAAAAGGTATGTCCGGAAAAGTCTTAAGGATGTGCTGGCAGGTTGTATCTACATCCAGGAAAGGCACGCTACCTACACCTGTAGCCATAAAATTGAAGGCAAAGCTTTTTTTCAATTGTCTCCCTGCCCTACCCTCTCAATGTACTCTTTTGAGCGTGTGTCGATCCTCACTGTGTCTCCGATATTGATGAAAAGTGGCACCTGGATAACGCCTCCTGATTCGAGCGTGGCTGGTTTGCCACCTCCGGTTACTGTATTCCCCTTAATTCCCGGCTCAGTTTGGGTAACCGTCAAATCAACAAAATTGGGGAGCTCAACATCCATTATACTGTCGTTATATATAAGCGCCTTGACATTTGTGTTTTCTTTTAAAAAAAGTTTATTATCTTTTAACTGTTCAGCTGATAAAAAAATCTGTTCAAAGCTTTCGGTATCCATAAAACAAAACTCTCCTTTGTTCTGGTAGAGATATTGCATTTCTTTTTCCTGTATATTTGGGGGTGTAACCTTTTCTCCAGCTCTAAATGTTTTCTCCAAAACCTGTCCGGTGATCATATTCTTTAGTTTTGTCCTCACAAATGCGCCGCCTTTGCCTGGTTTTACATGCAAAAACTCTATCACGGTAAATGGCTTCCCATCCAATTCTATCTTTAATCCTGTTCTAAAATCTGCTGTTGAGTACATTGATCTCTTTCCCTCTTTTTCTTTATCAAGTAGTTGATTGGTAGCAAGAAAACCACTGAACTGTTAAACAAATTTGGTGTGCCACAATCAAGAGATTTAAGTCTGACTTGAAAGGCTTATAACCTTTTCCTTCTCTAAATTAGTAAGCCACCTTTCTAAGATTCCTATCAGCGTTATTGTCTTTTCTTTTAGTATTGCCTTTTTAGATCTCTCAGATTCTTTATTTTCCTTTATTTCTTTTAATTCTTTGAGCCTATTTTTATATTTTTCATCACCAGGAAAATCCTTAACGACCTGTGTATATATCTTGATTGCCTCTTCTAACTCTCCCTGTTTATAATAAATCTCTGCCAATGTTGATGTTGGAAGAATTGACACTTCTTCTTTGGGAGGAGCGCTCAATTCAGATAAAAGCTGAGCTGCATCGTGATCATTGCTATGGTGCGCCAAATAGAGCTTTAAGGAATTTATTGCCTTTTCAGCCATACCTTCTTTTCTAAATAGCTCAGCTTGAAGTTTAAAAACTGAAGACAACTCATCAATATGTTGGGATATTTTTTCCAATTCAACCTTTGCAAGTTCGATGGATCCCTGTTCAAAATATGTTTCTGCTAAAAGCTTTCTTATGTTAATATCATCGGGGAAAGATTCCAATGCCTTAAGGCAAGCTTGTATTACTTGTTCAGGTTTAGCTTCCTTCTTTAAGATTTCAAGAAGGATGAGTCTTGCCCTTGGTGTTGCTATTTTGTCTACAATTTCATCATAGATTCCATTGAATGTGGTCATATCTCATTCCTTTTTTATTTAGCCCTATTTCTCTTTCTTATTTCCTTTTTTAGCATTTTTTAGCGCTTTTTTAAAGCGGTATACGATTTCATTGTCTTTTACCATTCCCAATTGCTCTCGAGCCACTGACTCAAAATATTTACTGTCTTCCTTAAGTCGTCTGATTTCATCAGCAAGCAACCTGTTTTTTTCTTTAAGATCCTTTAAAATAGCTAAACATGTTTCTTTTTCTTTTTGCATTTTATGCAGATCTATTAATCCATGCCGTCTAAAAGTTAGCCAGGTTAAGGAAATGGCGGCAACAAAAGAAAAAATTACAATATAGGTAAACAAATTTTTTTTAAAAAACGCCAAATTTACAATACCCTCTCTTCCCTCCACTGGGCGGCTATCACAATGGAGTTAATTCCTGCTTTCTTGGCTAAATCCATTATCCTTACAACATGGCCATGTGTTACATCTCGATCGGCATTTAGAATAAGATTGATCTTTTTTTCTTTAGAGAGATCTTTAAGTCTAAGATAAAGTTCCCTTAAAGTTACTTTTTTCTTCTGGAGATAACAGTTTCCTTTTTTATCTAATGCTACTGCTATAGTATTTATTGCTCGATCTGATCCTCTTTCTGAAATATCAGGCAATTTAATATCAATTCCTGATATAATGTCAAAATGAGAAGTCAGCATAAAAAAGATAAGGAGTAAAAACACAATATCAATTAAAGGAGCAATACTTACACCAAGACTAATTTCTTCTCTCTTTGGCTGACTAAACCGCATTATCTTTGGTACTCTCCATAGTGTCCACAAGCCTGATAGAGCTTTCCTCCATTTCAAAGATAAGGATCTGGGCTTTATCTAAAATAAAACGATAGGCAACCAATGTGGGTATAGCCACTAGAAGGCCTGCAGCCGTTGTAATTAAAGCCTCAGCAATGCCTCCCGCAAGAGGTGCAGGGCCATCAACCCCGTAGACAGAGATAGCATTAAAGGTTTTTATCATACCAGAAACAGTGCCAAGCAAACCAAGTAATGGAGAGAGATTCGCAATGGTTAATAGGACTCCTATGTTTCTCTCTAATATAACACCCTCTCTCCTTCCCTTCTCTTCGATGGCCTCTTTAACCAGCCACATCCCTCTTCCTGTGTTCTTAAGGCCAGCGAGAAAGGTTCGAGCAATTGAAGAGCTATTTCCTTTGCAAAGAAAGATTGCATCTGCAATCTTATTGCGCTGCACGAGGTCTTCTACCTTAATAATAAAATCCTTTGGTATAATCAGTTTTCTTCTCAATACCCACAATCTCTCCATAAAGATAGCAAGGGCAACAACAGAACAAAACACTATTGGATACATGAATGGACCACCTTTAATAAGCAGATCAATCAATCTTTTCCTCCCGGTATATATGCTTCCAAAGTGATTAAATAATGCTCATATAAAAGTTATTAATAAAATACCCTTTACAAACCTTAAAGTCAAGAACACCCTTGCATGGAAATTTATTGGGATGCAGTGGTGGCGTTTGTCAAGAATCCGGGGCTTCCGCCAACCAATAATGATGCCCAACGTGCATTGAGGCATGCGGTAATTTCAAGGCGGATCAGCTTTGGTGCCCGCGCTACTGAAGGTAGTCGAGCATATACTGCCCTATTAAGCCTCATTGAAACATGCGAGTTGTGCAATCAAGATCCCTGGCAGTATATCGCTCAAACGATAGCCATTGGCAGAAAAGGCCTGGCTTCTTCCATAATCCCAGGGTAGAAATAGAAGGGGGAGTGAAGGGTTACGTCTCGAGTGTATTGCAGCCTGTCCCATTGGTTTCGATAAATCAGATGATTCCCGTTAGCAAAGAAAAGGGAACTATGATAAAATATAAAGGAGAATATTGGAGCAAATTTGCCTGTACGTACAGTGACGATATATTTACTCAGATTCTAATATAATAAAACGGGTCATTTAGAGAGAAACTGTTAAGGGCAGGATGTATTATTTATATATAGCAACAGGATTTGCATTATTACTTTCTTTCATTGTAAACCGCGAGAAAACCTTTAAAGCGATTAAAATAGCGGTCAGGAGATTTGTAACTATTTTGCCAGCCTTTTTGGGTATGCTTATTCTTGTCTCAATCGTCCTTTTTCTCATCCCGGATAAAATCATCTTAAATTATCTCGGGAAAAACAATATATTCATCGGGGTTCTCTTTGCCTCCCTTTTTGGCTCCATAACATTGATGCCCGGGTTTATTGCCTTTCCATTATGTGGCATTTTATTAAAAAAGGGAGCGCTATATATAGTTTTATCTGCTTTTTCAACAACTTTAATGATGGTAGGGGTTCTCACGTATCCAATAGAAAAGGAGTATTTCGGGGTACGATTAACCATATTAAGAAATATAATGAGCCTGTTTATCGCTTTTGTTGTGGCTCTGATGACCGGTATTTTCTTTAGAGAAATTTTTTGATGAAACGAAATGATAGCATTAAAATCGCTGGCATAGCAGGATATCTTCTTTTCTTAATTCTTTCTTTTGCCTGTGGATTCAACCCTGGGAAAGAAATTGGCCATAATTTTCTCTCTTTTTCTATAGATATGCTTAAGCTATTACCCTGCGCTTTCATTTTAATAGGCCTTTTTGAGGTATGGGTAAAAAGAGAAACAGTTGAAAGGCATTTTGGTGAAGAATCTGGTATCAGAGGCTATATATGGGCGTTGCTCCTTGGTGGAACCACAGTCGGTGGTTTGTATGTCTCCTTTCCAGTTGCGTATTCCCTCTATGGGAAAGGCGCAAAACTTGGTATTATCCTCACCTATATTGGGGCTTCAGGGATATGTAGAGTCCCGATGGCGATATTTGAGACATCTTTTATGGGGATAAAATTTACAATAATTAGGCTAATGGTGTCTATACCCTTAGTGATTTTGACTTCAATAGCATTGGGTGATTATTTGGTAAAAAGGAACTATAAACCTGTAAAGGGCAAATAAAGGGAAGGTTGAGAAGAACAGACTATTCAAAAAACCGGCAGAGGACACTGTTAATAAGCCCGTAAATATCTATTCTGTTGGAGGGAAGTCCTTAAGCGCTCCACATGTAATCAGGGCATTGATGACCTCACACACTGGTAGTCCGACCACATTGGTGTACGATCCATTGATTTTTTCGATCATAAAAGAACCAATCCCTTGAATAGCATAGGCACCTGCCTTTCCAAAAGGTTCATCTGTGTTAATATAGGCCTCAATTTCGATATCACTCAATTCTTTTGTTTTTACCTTTGTCATAACCGCTTCAAGGTGCACTAATTTTTTTCCTGGATCATGAATACAGAACCCGGTAATTACATCATGTGTCTTTCCTTTTAAAAGATGGAGCATAGCTCGACACTCCCCAGGATTCTTTGGCTTACCAAAAATGGTCTTATTTATTACCACTATCGTATCGGCACCAAGTATCCAGCGATTTTTATAAGCGTGCTGCACTGATTCAACCTTTCGTGTGGCAATATGACAGGCAATATCTGCGGGTTGTGTTTCTCCGCAAATGGTCTCTTCAATCGTGCTTTTAGCTGGCTCAAAGGGAATACCAATCTGCTTAAGAATAGCTTTTCGCCTGGGTGAGATTGAAGCCAGCACAAGCGGATTATTCTTATTAATAGGATGGTATATCATCATTCAGGAAAAGAAAGGTTAAACAATTGGCAGACATTTTTACTTGTTTGAGACGATATTTCCTCAAAAGAGACGCCTCTTAGCTTTGCTATTTTTTGCGCAGTATGAATAATGTAGGATGGTTCATTTCTTTTGCCTCTGTATGGTGTAGGGGTAAGAAAGGGGGCGTCTGTTTCGAGAAGCAAGCTATTCAAAGGAATGTTTCTCGCAACATCCTGGATCTGGCTCGCATTCTTAAATGTTACAGTACCAGGAATAGAAATGTAATAACCCATATTAATAAACGTTTTTGCCAGTTTGTAGTCCCCTGAAAAACAGTGTATCATGCCGTGCAGCCCGTTTTTTTTGAAAGAGGAGAGTATTTTTAAGGTCTCTGCGTGGGCTTCCCGGTCATGAATTACAACAGGAAGATCAAGAGAGATAGCGATGGCAAGCTGTTGTGTAAACACCTCTATTTGTTTTTGCCTGGCTGAGCGGTTGCGGAAAAAATCAAGCCCTATTTCGCCGATGGCAATAATTTTATCTTGTTGGGCTATCAATGATATTTGCGCAAGATCATTTTTATTCGCATTATCAGCATTGTGGGGATGAATTCCTGCTGTGGCAAAAATAGAGGGATAGCGAGTGGTTAATTTCACTGCATTACGAGAACTTTTAATATCAATGCCCACAGTAATTATACGCCGTACATCAGCAGATAATGCCCTATCAATAACCTGATCCCTATCCGAATCAAACTGCTTCATATCCAAATGCGCATGAGAATCAATTAACATGACAAGGTACAAAATTAAAGTGTGCTAAAATTACACAGAGATCTACTTTCGTCAATTTAGGTATTTTCGAGGCTTATATTCTTAAGTGATTGGGTGTATTTTTTCAAATGAAAAATGACATTAAATAATCTGGAAAAAATGTAAAATATATGATAAAAAAAGAAAACTGTTTCATGTAAAAGGTGAAAGAGATGGCGCTTCCTAAAACACAAGAAAAAAAAGAAAAAGAGAGCGATGTAGAAGCCTTAGAGAGAGAGCTTCAATTTAGCAAAAAACTTAATTTTATTACGAATAAAATAAATGCCTCCAGGGATATTGATGATATATTGATCAATTTGAGGGAAAGCATTCTCTCTGTCTTTGATGCCGACCGCATAACCATATATGTAGTGGATGGTGTTAACAGACAGATTGTTTCAAGATTTAAGACAGGTGAAGAGGTAAGCGAAATAAGAGTCCCAATTAATAATAAAAGCCTTTCAGGTTATTGTGCTAGATCAGGCAAAATGGTAAATATTGTAAATGCCTATGATAATAACGAATTGAAACAGATAAATCCTGAACTGTCATTTGATAGGAGCTGGGATGAAAAAACGGGTTATAAAACGGAACAGGTGTTAGTCGCACCTATTAAGTTTCGTAAATATCTATTGGGCGTGGTTCAACTTATCAATAAGAGAGGTGGCAAACATTTTACATTGGAAGACCAGAGGTCTGCCGCAGAGATAGCGAAGGTCTTAGGGATTGCCTTTTACAACCACCAGCGGATCAAACAACATACTAAAAAGTCAAAATTTGATTATCTTATCACTAATAATATTATTAACCACAAAGACCTGGAGCAAGCTATGGCTCTGGCACGAAAGACAAAGAGCAGCGTTGAGACCGTTCTTATGAATGATTTTCATGTAACAAAAGAAGATATAGGAAAGTCTTTAAGCATGTTTTTTAACACACGGTTTATACCATATGATGAAAGAATGGTTATCCCTGGACAGTTGCTTAAAGGCCTCAGGCCAACGTACCTGAAAAAGAATCTCTTTGTTCCTGTGGCACAATCTGATTCAAAGATAGTAATAGCAATGGAAAATCCCAATTATTTACCCGGGCAAGACGCAGTGAAGGGTCTCATTTTCGGTAAAGACTTTGAATTTTGTGTCTCGTTACGAGAAGATATTATTAAAATGATTGACCATTTCTTTGATATCAAGCGATCGAGTATTATGGATGGGTCAGGAGGAAGTATCGAAGAAATTCTCGGTCAATTAGATAGTGGTGAAGAGGCATTGGATGAAGAGCTTGAAGCCGTAACTGAAGAAGATGGGGCAATAGTGCAATTAGTAAATAAGATGATTATCGATGCCTATAATAGGGGGGCCTCTGATATCCATATAGAACCCAGGTTAGGCAAAGCAGATGCCGTAATCAGATTCAGGGTTGATGGATTGTGCCAGGTCTACCAGACTATACCGTATACGTATAAGTCTGCTATAACTTCACGGATAAAGATCATGAGTTCTCTTGATATTGCGGAACGGCGTCTTCCGCAGGATGGCAAGATACCATTTAAAAAATATGCCCCGCTTGATATCGAATTGAGGGTAGCCACCATCCCAACTACAGGAGGAAATGAAGATGTTGTCATGAGGATACTGGCTGCAGGTGAACCTCTGCCCTTGGATAAGATGGGTATGAACGAGAGAGATTATAACGAATTCCTTGCCATGATAGAGAAGCCTTATGGCATAGTGCTTGTGGTGGGCCCTACTGGTAGCGGGAAAACTACCACACTCCATTCTGCCTTGCATTTTATTAACAAACCTGAGACAAAGATCTGGACTGCAGAAGATCCAGTGGAAATCACACAGGAAGGTCTTCGACAGGTTCAGATGCTGCCAAAGATAGGACTAAATTTTGCATCCGCTATGAGAGCCTTCTTGCGGGCGGATCCAGATGTAATCATGGTCGGGGAAATGAGAGATGAAGAGACTGTTTCCACAGGAATTGAGGCATCTCTTACCGGTCACCTTGTTTTTTCAACCCTTCATACTAATAGCGCTCCTGAAACAATTACTCGATTGCTTGATATGGGAATGGATCCCTTTAATTTTTCAGATGCCCTTTTGGGTATTCTTGCCCAGAGACTGGTGAGAACCTTGTGTAAAGATTGCAAAGAGGCCTACCATCCCTCTAAAGAAGAGTTTGAATCATTGGTCAGGGCATATAATGGTGATTTTGATGCCTTGAAAATTTCATACAACAAGGATCTAAAACTTTATAGGGCCAAAGGCTGTCAAAAATGTCAGAATACCGGTTATAGGGGGAGAACAGCGCTTGTTGAAGTATTGGCTGGAACGACTAAAATGAAGTCTCTGATTCAAAATAAAGCTAAGATGGAAGATATTAAGGAACAAGCTATAGCTGATGGAATGAGAACCTTGATGCAAGATGGGATAAGAAAGATATTCCTTGGTCAAACCGATCTTATACAGGTAAGAAAGGTTTGTATATAATTATTAAGGAAAGTTTCCAGGATGCATCAGGCCAGTAGTTTCTTTTATGCGCATCATAATATTCATATTTTGCAATGCATTGCCTGCCTGACCTTTCACTAAATTATCAATCATGCTGATTACGATCAATTTCCCTGTTCTTGAATCTATAGTGAGTGAGATATTACAGAAGTTGCTTCCCCTCACATCCGTGCTACTTAAAACCTCTCCATGGCTAAATATTCGGATAAATGGCTCCTGGCCATACATTGTCTCATAAGCCTCTCTCAAGTTTTCCATATTTGTATGAGTGGCAATAGTAGCATAAATAGTTGTAATAATCCCTCTGCTCACTGGAATAACGTGCGGCGTGAATGTAACCTTGAGTTCTTTATTGGCTATGAGGGATAATTCTCTTTCGATTTCATATACATGTTGATGGCCAGTGACCTTGTAGGCATTCATAGCCTCATATCGAGCAGGGAAATGAAATAAAGGGGAGGGTGTTTTCCCGGCCCCGGAGACACCGGTTTTTGCATCAAATATTATACCTTTGGTTTCTATAAGGCCGAACTTTATGGCAGGCACGAGCCCGAGGATACAGCTTACTGCAAAACATCCTGGATTACCAATTAACTTAGAATTGGCTATTATTTCTCTATGTAACTCGGGAAGGCCATAGGTAGTGTACTGAAGAATATCTGGATTAGCATGTTCCTTTGGCTTTCCGATTCTGGCAGCATAAGAGGCATAGCTCTCTTTATCATTAAAACGAAAATCTCCGCTATAATCAATTACTTTAATGCCTTTATTCAACCACTTTGTCGCCTCTTTTTGGCCGACTCCGTCAGGGGTGGCATAGAAGACGATATCAAAGTGATGTGGGCATTTAGGATCGGCTGGATCAAAAACTGGTAGATCACAAAAACCTTTTAAATGAGGATAAACTGTGCTGATGGGCTTACCGGTTTCTTGCTTGGCCATAAGAGCGCCTATACTAACATAGGGATGATTTATGAGGAGTTCGATCAAACCTACACCACCATACCCTGTTGCCCCAATGAGCCCAACCTGTATCTTTTTTTTTGCCATTGTCTTACACGTTAAAACGAAACTTGATTATGTCTCCGTCCTGGACTATATATTCTTTCCCTTCTATTTTGACATGGCCATCCTTTTTTGCCTCGGAAAAATTTCCATATTTAGCCAATGTATCGTAAGGAAGAACCTCAGCCTTTATAAATCCCTTTTTCATATCTGAATGGATGAGATCAGCAGCATCTATTGCTGAGGTACCTTTGGTTATTGACCATGATCGCACCTCATTTTCCCCAACTGTAAAAAAGGAAATGAGGTCAGATGCAGCAAAGGAGCGTTTGATAACCCTATCAAGGAGAGAACTCTCAATATTAAAGGCTGAGAAAAATTCTTGCGCCTCCTCTTGCCCCATCTCTCCTATCTCCATCTCTAATTTACCACGAACGACCATAAGCTCAACATTTTTAGGGATGCGAGGCATCGTGGGTAGATCTTCATCTTCATCGGAGTTATTTGAAATTACCAGCATGGGTTTAGCAGATAAAAAGGTAAAACCTCTTAAAACTGAAGAATTAGCAATCTCAGAATTATCCCTTAATGGCTGATCTTCAGATAGTATATCAATACATCTTCTTAACAAAGAAGGTTCCTCAGCGTGTATCTTTTTTCCCTTTTTTTCATCCAATTTTATTTTTTCCAGCCTCTTTTCAGCCACTAAAAGATCACTTACTATCATTTCTGATTCCAGTTTAAAGAAATCTTCTTCAGGTGTGGAAGGAGGCCCTCCAAAAATCTGAAAATTTTTTATAACGTGGATCAATCCGTCGCAGACTCTCACTGCATTAAGGGTGACATTTTCTTTTTCCCTTGCGGAATGATCGGTATCTAATGTTTTTCCAGGCAGAAGATATTCTACCTGAGAATAGATGGTTTTTTTAGGCTTATAGGTCTTACTAAGATAATCTACTCTTTCATCAGGCACAGTAACAGTTGCAATAAGCTGATCGCCTTTCTTGATCTTTTCTTGACTTATTGTTCCTCTCGCAGCAGTCAGGGCCTTAAAGATCGTAAATTTCCCTGATTGAGGCAGTCCAATAAAACCTAATTTCATTTTCAGTGCCTGAAGATAAATTGTCTGTTATCCATTCACTGTTTTCCGATGGATTTCGGGCAACGCATACGGATAACGGTTAACAGTGAACGTTGAATGTTTCATCAATGCATGAAATATGTTTCCTTTTATTTTTTTATTTGTTTTATAGAGATTTAGAAGCATGGATCTGGTTTGCATCCTTTTTGATGATCTCGCTGTAGGGCAGCAACTATGTATCACAGGTAATCCCATCTCATCAGCATATCGCTTGATAATGGTCTTATTTAAAAGATAGAAGGGCCGTATAATGGTGAGTTTTCCGTTAAATAGCTCTTGTACAGGCTGGATAGTATCTATTGATCCTGCAAAAAAGAGGTTTAAAAAAAATGTCTCTATGAAGTCATCTTTCTGATGTCCAAATGCTATTTTATTGCATTTTAGTTCTGACGCCTTTTCAAATATGGCCTTTCTTCTCAGGCGTGAGCAGAGAAAACATGGGTTTTCCTTGTTTTCTTTTGCATGGGCGCGTGGTCCAAAGCTGCTTTTAATAATACAATAATCAAAACCATTTACATTGAAAAAATCCTCCATCTTTTTCCCTGTATCCTGCCCAAAGCCTAATTCTACATGAACCGCTTTTAGGTCATAATTAATAGGGATCCTTGTTAACCGCTCTCTTAGTAACCATAAAAGCGCTAAACTATCCTGACCGCCTGAAACAGCAACTAATATTCTGTCTCCATCTCCTATCATTTGAAAACGAGAGACAGCTTTACCCATAAGCCGCTTCATCTCCTTAGCAGCATAGCTCAATTATTGCTCCCTTCTCTCTCCAAATATCTTAGTCCCTATCCTTACCAGATTTGCACCCTCTTCTATCGCAACCTTATAAGAATTGGTCATGCCCATTGAAAGATATTTCATTTCCACATTCGGTAGGTGAAGATCCTCGATCTGTTCGAATATCGCCCTTGTTTTTATAAAGTAAGGGCGTGATTCTTCGGGATCTCCGAATCTTGGTCCCATTGTCATCAATCCCATTATCTTTACATAATTAAGTGAGGATATGTCCTTTATTAATTGAGCTACATCATTTGGGGCTACACCGGTTTTTTGGTTTTCTTCACCACTATTGACCTCAATCAATATGGGCATTATTTTATTTCGTTTCTCGCACCATTTCTCTATCTCCTTGGCCAATCTGAGGGAGTCGACAGATTCGATCATATCAAAGATATCAATGACCTTTTTAACCTTATTCCTCTGTAAATGTCCAATGAAATGCCATTCGGCCTTTTCCGTTACTTCATTCATTACACCTAAGGCATCGTTGAGGTAATTTTCGCCTATAATTTTAATGCCACCTTTTATTGCCTCAGATATTTCATCAGCGTTTCTTTCTTTAGCGGCTGCAAGTAGTTCTACGCCTTCTGGGAGCTCATTAAGCAAACGTTTAATATTTTCCTTTATCATTTTGCACCCCTTGATCTTGTTGTTGGCTAACTAAAAACTCAATTTTTAATAAACCTCCATGCCCTTCGGCCACAACGAAGAATGAAAGTAGTTGAATGGTCAAGTAGTTGAGTGGTTGAGTATAACGACCTTAATTTTAGGCACTTTAGGCAATTTAGTTGACTTTAGGCACTTTCATATAAAATAAGGGAGGAAGTCATTCCAATGGGTAAAATTACTGTTTCAAGGCATCCATTATAGTAACAAGTTGAAGATTTAGATATCTTTCCAGGCTGAGGCGATGTTTGAAATGCCACCGCTTAAGGATCCACATATGTGCCATAATAATGATATTGTAGGCCATTAAATCTACATCCACCCTTTTAAAGATGCCATATTCGATACCTTCCCTGATTATTTTTGCGAAAATATTGCTTATATCTACTTCAAGCTGCATTATGCGTGACTTGGTTGGCTTATCAAGGGAATTGGATTTTTGGTAGATTAAAATAGCCTTCTCTCTTTGCTGATCAAGCACTTTAAAATAAATATTCACTGCAATAGCCAACTTCTCTTGGGGGTCATCAATTCCCTTAATCATCATAATGAGGTTGTCTTGAAACATCTTAAGGACATCTTCCATTATCATTCCCATAATTTCCGACTTATTCCTTATGTAGCTGTGGGTTACTGGCAGGCTTACACCTGCCATTTCAGAGATTTCCTCAATGGAGGTAGCGTTAAAACCCTTTTGAGCATAAAGAATACTTGCTGCATCTATGATTTTCTTTCTCACCTTATCCGGAGATGTGATTTGATCAAGAACTGTGAGTATATGTCTTGAACTATCCATATTTATTTCTCCTTTAAAAGATTTATTTTTATGATATGCCTAACTATCAATGAATATCAGGACATTTGTCCAAAGTTTATGAAGCGCATGCCCTTATTCCAATTATGACTGCCAATAGTCCACAGAAGGGAAAAGCTTTTTGTCTGTATGTGGTAAGAATAGGGACGCTATGTATTCATCCATATATGGTAGATATGTAGATAGCTCGATATTAGTCATCATATTTGCTATATCTGCTGTATGCTCAAATGCAGTCTTAGATAAGAGGGCCATCCTGGCGCCTATAAGAGAACTGTTTCCAACAAACTGGATCTTTTTTGGATCAATATCTGGTAATAGACCTATAGAGATAGACTTAGATATATTTAGATAGTTTCCAAAACCACCGGCCACAAAAAATGTATCTATCGCATTGAACGCTATGCCAACATAATCTGTTAACGACTTAATAGCGGCAAATACAGCGCCTTTTGATCTGATAAGATTAGTGATATCTGACTCTTTCAAGGTTATATCATCCCCTGATTCTGTTTCGTTTGCAAAGGCCACAATAAATTGAGGCTCGTCATCTTTTACTATTATCCTATCATTCTTTGTGGACATATTAAAGTGTCCTTGTTGGTCAATGATCCCATTTTTAACAAGCTCATAGATGCAGTCAATAAGCCCGGAGCCACATATTCCTCTCGGCTTGGCCCTTTGAATAGTCCGATACTGAACCATACTATTCTTTATTTCTATCTTTTGTATGGCGCCCCGGATAGCCCTCATGCCGCAGCTAACACCCCCACCCTCAAAGGCAGGTCCGGCCGATGCAGAGCAACAGACAATCCAATCATTATTTCCAAGGGCAATTTCTCCATTGGTGCCAATATCTATCAGAACCTTTATCTCTGGCTTTTCTGCTATGCCGCATGCCAGGACCCCCGAAACTATGTCACCGCCGACATAACTGGCTACATCGGGAAGTGTCTCTAATATGCCCTCCGGGTATATATCTATATCTATTTCTCTGGCCTTTATCTGGGGAAAGGAATGAGTCGTTGGAACATAAGGGGCGAGTCGAATCGAGCATGGCATTAGCCCTAAAAGAAAATGACTCATTGTTGTATTTCCAGCGGCAACAATGGCAGTGATGTCCTTACGATCTATTCCATGCTTATCAGTTAGGCTTGTTATAAGATCATTAATATTTTTAACTATTGACTTATGAAGCTCCTGAAGTCCTTGTTCCTTGCCGCATGCAAAGGCAATCCTTGTAATAACATCTTCACCATAATTGGATTGAAGATTATGGGTACCCTCACCGCCAATCACCTTACCTGATTGTAAATGCAGCAGTTGAGCAACAACTGTTGTTGTGCCTACATCGATGGCCAGTCCATAATTATTATCATTGGTATCTCCCGTATCTATTTCTAATATTTTCCACCCATTATTTTGCCTGGCAATCGTGGCTGTAACCTTCCAGCCGCTATTTCGTAATTTACTCCCGAGTTCTCTCAGGCAGCCCAGAGACCTCTCATATGCATTATATTTGGTCTTCCTTTTTAGTTCCCTTATAATTCTATCGCTATCAGCTATATTGTCTTCATTAGATGGCTCTTGTAGTTCCATATATAGCTTTTGCACAAGGGGTTCAAAATGAGCTGATTCTACAGATGCAGCCTCAGAAACAAATGAGTCTGTTAAGAGGATCTGTTCTGCTTCCAGTCGGGATTC
>Ga0116200_10000059_pt1 | contig 24316 bp, 24 predicted proteins | sample Mar14436cmmetaG_FD_94478 | JGI IMG/M metagenome (GOLD analysis project Ga0116200, IMG submission 94478) | Marine hydrothermal vent microbial communities from Guaymas Basin, Gulf of California to study Microbial Dark Matter (Phase II) - Marker... ... | reverse complement strand
TTCCATGTTGTTAGACGGCAAGAAGCTCAGCAGCTTCCGAATGATAGCCATGCAATCTTCTTCGTTTTCAGCTACGAAATGCGCCACTCCGCTTGTTTGACTATGCGTTAATGCGCCGCCCAACTCTTCAAAAGTTGTTTCTTGTCCAAGAACTGTTCTTATCACCTCTGGTCCGGTTATGAACATGTGGCTCGTTTTCTTCACCATTACAATAAAGTCGGTTAACGCTGGCGAATAAACGGCTCCTCCAGCGCACGGTCCTAGGATGGCGGAAATCTGCGGTATCACTCCGGAAGCCATCACGTTGCGGAAGAATATCTCGCCGTAGCCCGCTAAGCTCGCCACACCTTCTTGGATTCGGGCTCCACCGGAATCGTTAAGCCCTATGACTGGAGCGCCAACCTTCATGGCTAAATCCATGATTTTGCATACTTTCTTGGCGAACATTTCGCCTAGGGAGCCGCCGAAAACAGTGAAGTCTTGGGAGAAAACAAAGACGAGTCTGCCTTCGATGGTTCCGTACCCCGTGACAACACCGTCGCCGAGGATTTTCTTTTCAGCCATCCCAAACTCTGTGCACCGGTGAACAACGAAGGGGTCAAACTCGACAAAGCTTTCCGGGTCAAGCAGAAGCTCTATCCTTTCCCGAGCAGTCAGCTTTCCCTTCTTGTGCTGAGCCTCTATTCTCTCTTTTCCACCACCGAGTTTAGCTTTCTCCTTGAGTTTCCTCAACTTCTCTATCTTCTCCTTCACAGCTGGCTCTTTATAGCTCATAACAGGCTCCTCCGAGACTCCTAACTATACCGAGGCTCTAATATTTTAGTTTAGCCAAGGTCTCTCGTTTCCCGAGCAAGAAATAATTCTTATAAGAAGTTACGCTTCATATTATGGTTGGTGAAAATCCTATGAGGGATAATGTTTGCCGTTCGCTTGCGTTCTTCGATTATTGCTAGGCTTTCGCCAGCGACGAAGCTAGTTTTTAAAATCTTGGAACAGAACACGTGGATGACCCAGAAACAGATTGCAGCTCAAACTTTTCTACCTCCGAGAACTGTGCGTTACGCCATAAAAAGCCTTAGAGAGAAAGGACTGCTTCGTGAAAAGCGGGACTGGAATGACCTAAGACGGAAATACTACCGCGTCGAAAAAGGAGGCAAGATTTGCACCTATAACAATTTTAATAGCCGAGAAACACGTCATAGAAAATTGCGTGAACGAAATGTCGAATGAAATTCTCTTGTTCAACACGCTTACGCGGAAAAAAGAACGGTTTGTTCCCCTACGTGAAGGAAAAGTTACGCTATACACTTGTGGACCTACGGTCTACGATTTCGCTCACATAGGGAACTTCCGCACCTATGTGTTTCAAGACGTGCTTCGCAGATGGCTTGAATACCGAGGCTACGAGGTAATTCAAGTCATGAACATTACGGATGTGGATGACAAAATAATCGCCGGAGTAAACCGTGAAAAAACTTCGCTTAAGGAGTATACCCGGCGGTATGAAAAGGCTTTCTTCGAGGATTTGGAATCGTTGAACATTGAGAAAGCCGAACATTATCCGCGGGCAACCGAGCACATTCCGGACATGGTGGCGTTAATCCAGAAGCTCCTAGAAAAAGGCTACGCCTACCGCGGTGAAGACGGCTCCATCTACTATGACATCTCTAAATTCAAGGAATACGGGAAGCTTTCAAAAATAAAAATCCAAGCGTTAAAACCCGGAGCAAGGGTAAAAGCTGACCATTACGGTAAAGAATCGCCCTACGACTTCGCCTTGTGGAAAGCTTGGGACGAAGCAGACGGCGAAGTATACTGGGAAACCCCGCTCGGCAAAGGGCGTCCGGGATGGCACATAGAATGCTCCGTTATGGCAATGAAGTACCTAGGCGAAACCTTGGACATTCACAGCGGAGGCGTAGACCTCATTTTTCCACATCACGAGAACGAAATCGCGCAGAGTGAAGCTGCAACTGGGAAACCGTTCGCTCGATACTGGGTTCACTCTGAACATTTAATGGTTGAAGGTCGGCGGATGGCGAAATCGCTGGGCAACTTCTACACGTTAAGAGACCTAACAGCGAAGGGATACGACCCTTTGGCTGTGCGTTTCTTGCTGCTCTCAACCCATTACCGTCAACAGCTAAACTTCACCTTCAAAGCCTTAGAGGCAGCTGAAAACACCGTGGAAAGACTCGTAACTTTCATGGAACGGCTCAAAGAAGCAGACGGCTCTGGGCTAGGCGAACCGCTGCAGAAGCTTATGCGGGAAACCCAAACCCGGTTCGAGGAACACATGGACGACGATTTGAACATCACCGAAGCCTTAGCGGTTCTGTTTAGCTTTATACGCGAAGTAAACAAGCTTATGGATGAGAACAAGGTCAGCCGCAGCGAAGCTCGTGAAATACGCAAGCTAATGTACAGATTCGACAAGGTCTTAGGCATAATAGAAAAGGCTGAAAAACGCTTCAAAAAAGAGGAGCTGCCGAAAGAGGTTCTAGAGCTAATTCAGAAACGCGAAGAAGCTCGAAAAGCAAAAGACTGGAAAACCGCAGACGAAATTCGTGAAAAACTCCGAAGCATGGGCATAATCCTCGAAGACACGCCTGAAGGCGTAAAATGGAAGATAAGACATCTACAAAAGCATCGAACCTAAGGCTCCAAACTCAGAACTTCTAAATCGCCAACAACAACTTTCCTTCGCGTCCCATTCTCAAGCCTCACAATCAACGCTCCGTCACCATCTAAGTTTTCGGCTAACCCAACAAAACATTCACCGAAACTAGCGATTTTCACGCGTTCGCCCAAAAACACGCTCAAACTTTTAACCTCCTCCAAGATTGGGCTGAAACCTTCCCTCTGCAGCGTTAAATAGGCATTTTCCATACGCAAAAGTAATCGGCATAAAAGCTCCTCGCGGCTCACAGGTTTTCCAAGCTCCTTTTTCAAGCTTGTAGCCCTTTTTCTAACCGTCAAAGGGAGTTCTTCCAGATTTATATTCGCGTTTACACCAACGCCGACGACGGCGAACTTCACCTTGCCATTTATCATGCATCCTTCTGTCAGGATTCCACAAACCTTGCGGCGGTTAACTAGAACGTCGTTGGGCCATTTTATTCCGGCTTTTAAGCCATACATGTCTTTTATGGTTTTAGCTGTGGCCGCCGCTGTCATGAACGTAAGCTGAGGCAGACGTGTTGGCTCAAGTTTCGGGTGAAGTATGAGCGAAAACCATAATCCTCCCTTCGGCGAAAACCATTTTCTACGAAGCCTTCCATGTCCGCTGGTTTGAGTTTCTGCCAGAACAACTGTTCCTTCTGCAGCGCCTTCCCTAGCCAGCTGTTTTGCAACTTCGTTGGTAGACGAGACTTGCGGATAATAAACTATGGGCTTTCCGACAAACGAAGTTTTCAGACGAGCCTCAACTTCTGCTATACGCATCTCTCTCAATCTCTAGAAAGGGTTTCAGCCCTAAATGAGTTTCATGTCTTCTTTTCGGTAAAAGATTTTATACCCGCTTCAAATACTCTTACTAAAACTTGGTTGAGGGAGAAACTTGGATTTTGAATTAAGCGTTGAACAGAAAATGATAGTTGAAACAGCATCTGACATAGCCCGCGATTTCGGTCCTGAATATTGGCGGGAAAAAGACAAGAAACACGAGTTTCCCGAGGATTTCTGGAAAGCCTTGGTTGAAGCCGGGTTCACGGGGATAGTTATTCCCGAAGAATATGGCGGAAGCGGGATGGGAATGTTCGAAATGATTCTAGCGATGGAAACTTTGACTTCTGAGGGCTGCGGTTTAGCTGGAACGTGGTTTTTATGTCTAACATCGATCTTCGGAGGCGTGTCCATAACGAAGCATGGAAACGAACAGCAGAAGGAAAAGTATCTGCCAAAAATTGCTAAAGGCATGGAGTTCTGTCTAGCTCTAACCGAACCTGACGCTGGAACAAACACGTTAAACACTAAGACGACGGCTGTGAAGGAAGGCGGTGAATACGTAATCAACGGAGAAAAAATCTTCATCTCAGGCGCTGACCGAGCAGGAGGAATGTTGCTTGTGGCTAGGACAACCCCCAAAGAGAAGGCTCCTAAAAGAACCTTAGGCTTAAGCCTATTCCTCGTGGATTTGCCGAACCCAGCAGTGGAAGTAATTCCCATAGAAAAACACGGAATCAACTACTCAAAGACATGTCAAGTTTTCATAAACGACCTAAGAGTGCCCGAAGAAAATCTGCTAGGCGAAAAGGACAAGGGATGGTACCACGTGGTAGATACCTTAAATCCGGAACGAATGTCCTTTTCAGCTGCAGCGGCGGGAATCGGTCTCCTAGCCATAAAAAAGGCTGTTGAATACGCCAAGGAGCGAAGAGTCTTCGAAGTTCCAATAGGCAGCCACCAGGCAATTCAGTTTCCGCTGGCGGAAGCTAAAGCTAAAATTGAAGCGGCTCGGCTGCTCAATTATAAGGCTGCTTGGCTATACGATAAGGAACAACCATGCGCGGCTGAGGCTAATATGGCTAAGGTGGCGGCTGTTGAGGCTGGGACATGGGCAGTCTACCACGCTATGCAGACGTTCGGCGGTTATGGCTACGCTGTGGAATACGACGTTGAACGTTGGTGGAGAGAAGTAAACCTAATCCGGCTTGCACCCGTAACCCATCAAATGGCGTTAGCATTCATCGGGCAACACGTCTTGGGGCTGCCGAAATCCTACTGAACTGCCTCCTACATGCTTCTGCCGTAGAAATTCCATTCGTAAGCGCCGAACTTTCGAACACGAAGCCTCTCAGCTAACATTTTTTCATAACCCGTTAACTCGCCTTCTACGAGTTCAACCTCCAAAGCTCTCGCAAACCCTTCAATCAACGCTCTTTCAGCTTCTTCCAAACTCACGTTTCGACGGGTTTCCCGCCTTATGGAAGTAATCCTATCCTTTGCTACGCAGATCACGTCCATTGGGGTTTTTGCCCACGGAACTCGTAGGAACGTAAACATTCGTGTCAAATCTACTCCTACGAGGAAAGTGCCGTGTTGTAGAACGACGCCTTTTCTGTGGCATTGAGCGCTTCCAGAAAACTTCTTTCCATCGATGGTTATGTTCGGACATTGCTTCCAGTCGCCCACGTTAAACTCGGCTTTTACCCCTAGAATTCGAGCGGCTTCTACGAGTCCGCTGCATATTTTCTCGTAGGCTCCGGAAGCATCTTCAACGCCTAAGTCCCTTTTATGAACCGTGACGCTGTAGGTTACCTCGTTCTTGTAGTCGTGGTAGACGGCGCCTCCGCCGCTTATTCTGCGCACAACGTCTACTTCCGCTAAGCCGCAGTTCAATAGGTTTACCTCTTTCCGGATGTCTTGGAATCGTCCGATTGAAACCGCTGAGGGTTTCCAACGGTAGAAACGCACCGTGTTCGGCGCTTTGCCTTCCGTTACCGACGTTAAGATTGCCTCGTCTACTGCCATGTTCGTAAAAGCGTCGTGAACCTCCATTCGCAACAGTCGCCAATCGCTCAAGCTATGCACCCTCGCGTCTACTCTTCTGTCATGAATTCGGCTAGATTTATGTTTCCGTTCGCTCTATGTTTAAATATGAGAACTAGTGATTTAGGTTAGTCTGAGAAACGCGTGCTGAGGAAAAATAGTATGGGTTCAAAATCTCCGAAAGGCGAATTCGCTGCTCGAAAGCTCCGGGCTAAACGAAAGAAGTTTCGCTGGAGCGACCTTTACTATAAACGCCGCATGTTACGGTTAGACGTCAAAGCCGACCCGCTTCAAGGGGCACCTATGGCGAAGGGCATAGTTCTCGAAAAGGTGGGAGTTGAAAGCAAACAGCCCAACAGCGCCATCCGAAAATGCGTCCGCGTGCAACTAATCAAAAACGGGAGAGTAATAACCGCCTTCCTACCCGGAGACGGCGCATTAAACGTTGTAGACGAACACGATGAAGTGGTCGTGGTCGGTATAGGTGGCTCTCGGGGAAGAAGCATGGGCGACATCCCAGGCGTCCGGTGGCAAGTAATAACCGTCAACGGCGTCTCATTGAAAGAGCTTGTTCTCGGAAAGAAGCAGAAACCAATGCGTTAAGCAAGGTGACGCGTGTTTGAGCCAAACAAAAACAGCAAAAGCGAAGAAAACGCGGGAAAAACCCGAAATAAAGCTTTTCGGAAAATGGAGTTTTGAAGGCATCGAAGTTCGAGACCCGGGGCTGAAACGTTACATAAACCTTCGACCCTTGGTCATTCCTCACACCATGGGAAGACATGAACATAAAAGGTTCCGGAAAGCCGAAGTAAACATCGTTGAACGTCTCGTAAACAATCTTATGCGTCCAGGGAAAAACGCGGGTAAAAAGGCTCGGGCAATAAACGTTGTTAGAAACGCCTTCGAAATAATCCACTTAAGAACGGGTAGAAACCCCATAGAGGTGATCGTTCGAGCCATCGAGAATTCTGCTCCCTGCGAGGATACCACGCGTATAAGCTACGGCGGCATCGTCTATCACCTATCCGTGGACATCGCCCCTCAAAGAAGAGTAGACCTCGCCCTAAGATTCCTATGCGAAGGCGCAAGACAAGCAGCCATAGGAAACCCACGTCCCCTCGAAGAATGCCTCGCAGAAGAACTCATACTCGCCGCAAACCACGACATGAAAAGCCGCGGGGTCTCCAAGCGACACGAAATGGAAAGAATAGCTCAAGCAAACCGCTGAGAGGTTCCAAAGCTCCCCCCTAACGCGTGTGAATCTCCACGACATCTTTATCTTCCAAAACGAAAGCGGGTCCAACCTTTTTAGGACTGAACACGAAACGCTCCGCCCACACCTTAGCATATGAAAACCTTTTGCTGAAATCGCTGTGAATATGCCTAGCCAAGTCAGCAACAGTTGAGCCTTTCCTGAGTATGAAGGGTTTTTCTGAAGGCTCTTTCTGACCCGGCTCCTTCGTGTAAACCCGGATAATATCTAAAGTTTTGAACAGGATTTCCCCCAGCTTGTGCAACCCTTGCTTCGTGCTGCAAGAAACTGGCAGCACCACCAGCTTGTCCCCTACAAACTTCTGCAGAAGCTTCAAGTTTTCCATGGCTTGTGGCTTATCAAGCTTGTTTGCAACCACCACTGCTGGACGGTAAACCGTGCTTTCGAAAACAGCGTCTTCCACGTCGTCCAACGAGGCTTCACCGTAGATTTTCACAACAGCGTTAGAAATCCGGTAGCTTCGAAGAAGCTGTTCCACCTCTCTAAGCGTGCAGTCTACGAGGCGCCCCATAACCAAAATTCGAAGCCCAGCACCCATAAACATCCGTTCAATTTCAACCCTCGCCCTCGGCTTCTTAATAAGTATACGCGCCTGCTCCAGCTCATCCAGTATCAATTTCAACTGTTCAACAGGGTTCTGTGACAAGTCAACCATCAACAACAAACCGTCGGCGTTTCGCGCCAAACCTAAAATCTGAAGTCCCAGCCCCTTCCCCTCAGAGGCTCCTCTAAACAGCGCGGGTGCCTCAACCATCTGAAACTGAACATCCTCGTATGGGAACATTCCGGGAACGGGTTCGCGTGTAGTGAAAGAATAACTTGAAACCTCAACTTTGGCGTTGGTAACCGCCGCTAAGAGGCTGCTCCGCCCAACATTAGTCGGTCCCAAAACGACTATTTGCGCCGCGCCCTCCTTTTCTATAAAAAACCTTGATCCTCCCCTCCCAGCCTTTCGACGTTTCTTCTCCTCCAGTTCTCTCCGAAGAGTTGCAATCTGCCTTTTCACCTGAGCACAAAGTTTGGCTGTTCCCTTATGTTTAGGAACCAAGCTTAAGAACTCTTGAAGCAGCCGAATCTTTTCCTGAGGGTTCCTAGCTAATGAAACTTCGTTCCATTTCTTTTTCGCTTCTGCTGGAAGATTGGTGGGCATAAAGATACGTCCTAGAATATCTCATTCTCTCAACTCTAATATCTATTTTCTACACATTTTTCAACGCGAAATTAGGCTTTGCAGCTTTCAAAAACTTAAAATAATTGAATGAACAGTTGTTGTAAACGAATCCACCAAAAAATGTAGGAAACAGCCTATTAAAAGGGAATAAAAATGAGTAAACCAGAAAAACCCCACTTAAACCTCGTGATCATGGGACACGTAGACCACGGGAAATCAACAACTATGGGGCATCTGCTGTACTTAGCTGGAGCCATTGACGATCGGATAATCAAACAGTACGAGGAGGAAGCACGAAAACTCGGCAAGGAAACATTCAAGTTCGCATGGGTTCTCGACAGCCTCAAGGAAGAACGTGAAAGAGGACTAACCATCGACTTGCGGTTCCTAAAGTTCGAAACCAAAAAGTACTTCTTCACCATCATCGACGCACCGGGACATAGAGACTTCGTCAAGAACATGATTACCGGAGCAAGCCAAGCGGACGCTGCGATTCTCTTCGTGTCCGCTAAGAGAGGAGAATTCGAAGCTGGGATTGGACCCGGCGGTCAAACGCGGGAGCACGCTTTCCTTGCCTATACGTTGGGCGTAACTCAGCTAGCGGTCGCCGTAAACAAGATGGACGACCCCTCGGTGAACTGGAGTCAGGAGCGATACGAGGAAATCAAAAACGAAATCTCAAGAATGCTCAAAATGGTAGGCTACAAGGTCGAAAAGGTTCCGTTTGTGCCTACCTCAGGATGGACAGGCGACAACCTTGTGACCAAAAGCGACAAGATGCCATGGTATGACGGTCCGCCGTTGATAGAGGCTCTGGACACCTTCGAGCTTCCACCTAAACCTATAGATAAGCCTCTGCGACTGCCCATTCAAGACGTCTACACAATCACGGGCGTAGGAACGGTTCCGGTAGGCAGAGTTGAAACCGGAGTACTGAAAGAAGGCGACATGGTCATTTTCATGCCGCCCGGAGTGAAAGGCGAAGTGAAATCCATCGAAACCCACCACGCTAGAATTCCAAAGGCAGAACCCGGCGACAACGTAGGCTTCAACGTTAGAGGCGTTTCCAAGAAGGATATCCGCCGAGGAGACGTCTGCGGACACGTTGATAACCCGCCGACCGTAGCCAAAGAGTTCATCGGACAGATAGTCGTAATCTACCACCCAACAGCCATAGCAGCCGGATACACGCCGGTGCTGCACTATCACACGGGACAAGTAGCATGCCGTTTCACTGAGCTCATAAAGAAAATCGACCTAAGAAGCGGACAAGTGGTCGAGGAGAAACCGTCTTTCCTGAAAACAGGAGATGGCGCCCTCGTGAGAATGGAGCCTCTACGTCCAATAGCCATAGAAACCTACAGCGAGTTCCCAGAACTTGGAAGGTTCGCTGTAAGAGACATGGGCACAACCATCGCAGCTGGAGTAGTCAAAGAAATAACGAAGAAAGGACCGTAACCTTCTTTCCCCCTTTTTGTGCCGGTTTTTCTCACCTTTGTTTCTAGCTCTAACTTTGTTGAAGCATTTAGCATTTATACCGCAGTAGCTGAATAGTTTAAGCCGTGGGCTATGCATGTCTGGAACTGAAACGCTTGTTCCGTACCTAAAGGGCAAGGAGAAGAAAGAGGAGCAGCCGACGATAATTGTTGACAGCCGAGAGGCAAGCGCTTCTCCGAAAATAGTTAAAGGTTTAAGAGAGACCGGCGCCAACGTGCGGGTTGAGCTTTTACAGAAAGGCGATTATGTGCTTTCCGATGTCTGCGCTGTGGAACGCAAAACCGTGAAAGATTTTGTTTATACGCTTACTCGGCGTTACTTGTTTGAGCAGCTTTTCACTCTGAAGGAGATTTACCCGAAACCCATAATTCTGCTGGAAGGCTACCTGCCCGTAATCTACAAGTTTACCCGTATTCAACCCGCGGCTGTATGGGGCGCCATGTTCGCATTAGCTAAAAACGGGATTCCTATGGTTCACACCACCTCCTACAAGGAAACGGTTGATTTCCTATACACGGCTGCTAGACAAGAACAGCTCGTGGAAAAACGACGTGTCGTTGTGCATCCGGTTAAGAAGTTTACTTCTTTAGCCGACGCCCAACTGTTTTTTGTTGCGAGTTTGCCTCAAATAGGACGTGAAAAAGCGTTAGCAATCCTTAAATGCTACCAGACTCCCATGAATGCCATGTTAAACGTGGACACGTGGGCAAAACACGTGCACGGGCTTGGACCTAAAACGGTTCAAAAGGTGAAGAAAGTCCTATACACGGTCTTTGAGGGGTAAACTTTGAAAGTAACGATTCGCCCCACAACAAAAGTGCTTGTCTTCAGCGTTGATAGGCGTTCCTTGAAAAATATTGCATGGTGCGCCGTAACCTACGGGGTCAACCGCCTCTACTGGATAGACGGCTACCTCCTATGCCTCGAAGTTTACGAAAAAGCCTTCGAACACGAAATGAAAACACAGGAGTTCCCGATAAGCCAAGTCTGCTATACGCGTTTCCCAGAATACAAAAACACCTACGAGGTTGAAAAAGGGGTAAAAATTCCCATCGTGGACGTTTCAGAGATGAAAATTTTCCGCAACCTTTTGAAGGCGATACTCGATAACAGCCGCGGGGACGAAAACTGTGAAAACTGCGGAAACTGCGGCGAATGCGGTTCTGATGCTTTCGAAGAAAATAGAAGTGTGGATTACCGAATTGACTTAACGTAGTTGTAGCCGAGTTCGAAGGCTTTCCGGTTCACTTCAAGATACTTCGCTGGAACAAGCTCTTCCACAACGCTTTTCAATGTTTCAGTTTTTATCGGAAGTTTCTCTGTAGCCGCCAAGGCTCCAACCAGAACTATGTTCTGTGCTACAGCGCTTCCAGCGTCTTTCGCCAGCTTTAAGGCGTCCACAACAATTACGTTTCGGGTGAATAACCTGATTTTCTCCAGAACCTTTTCAAGGCTTGGAATGGACGCTTCTTCACCTTTGAGGTAGATTCCGGGCGGCACTATTATTTGGCTGTTCATGACTACGAGGGTTTTTTCCGAAGCAAAACGTATGTTTCTCAGCGTTTCCAGCGGCTCCAACCCTAGAATGATGTCGGCTGTGCCTTCAACCATGGTTGGCGCTAAAGCGCCTTCACCTATCCTAATGTTCGAAACTACGGAGCCGCCTCGTTGAGCGGCGCCGTGAATTTCGCTGACGCGGACATTTAGTCCTTCACGGATCGCTGCTGTACCTAATGCTTCTGCTGCCAGCAATATGCCTTGTCCACCTACGCCTGCTAATAAGAGGTTGAAGACTTTCATCAAGCTTTCACCTCTTTAGGCGTTTCTATGGCTTGGTATGGACAAACTTGTGCGCATAACCCGCAACCGGTGCATAGCACCTCGTCTATGGCTACTTTTCCCCCACGGATTACGAGCGCTGGGCACCCAATGGTTTTGATGCAAGCCATACAGTTGGTGCACGCGTCGGTGACGCGGTAAGGCTCGGGTCTTTCGCCTTTCCGCCGTTTCTCTCTTGCCAAAAGCAAGGCGCAAGGCGCCCGAAACACCACTACTGCGGGTCCGGGAACCTCAAGCGCTTCCTTCACGGTTTTTACGGCTTCATCAATGTGAAACGGGTTGACCACTTTTACGAAAGAAACTCCGCAACCTCGTGCTACTTCTTCGATTAACACTCGTTTACCCGGTGTTCCGGTCGCGGTTTTACCTGTGCCCGGGTGAGGCTGATGCCCAGTCATGGCTGTGGTTAGGTTGTCTAGGACCGCTAAGACGAATTTGTGATTGTTGTATACAGCGTTGACTAGTGCGGGCATCCCGGCGTGGAAGAATGTTGAATCTCCTATGATGGCGACGGTGTCTGCCCCAGTGGCTCGGCTTACCCCTCCAGCTGTGCCTACGCTTGCGCCCATGCATATGAGAAGGTCTCCAACTGAAAGCGGTGGGGCTATTCCCAAAGCGTAACATCCGATGTCTGTTGGGAACAAGGCCTTGCCTCCTGTTGCCTTCTTGAGCACGTAAAACGAGGCTCTATGAGGGCATCCGGCGCACAGAACAGGCGGACGTCTCATCAAGATTTGGCTAGCTTCTTCATATTTTGCGTCTAGCGCTGCGAAGTTTATCGGCGGCTGCACGTTCATTATCCTTGCTAATCCTTCTATTACTGTGCGTGTGGAAAACTCGCCAGCCCGTGGAAAATACTGCCCATTCATTTTTCCGTAGATTTCTACTTCTGGAACGCGGTCTTTGGCTAGGGTTTTTATGCGCATTTCTAGGTAAGGTTCAAGCTCCTCTACTATGATTATCTTGTCGTGGGCTTTGAGGAACTCCACAATCATGTTTTCTGGAAGCGGGTTGGTCATTCCGAGTTTCAATATGCTGACGTCAAGCCCTAACAGTTCAGCTGCTTCCACCGCGTAGTTGTAAGCCGCGCTTGAAGATATTATGCCTACACGGCTTTTTTCAGCTCGGCGGACGACACGGTTATACGGCGAATTTTCGCTGACCTCCAAGGATTTTTCTGTTTTCTCGAGAAGCCACAGGTGCATGGCTCTTGCATGATGTGGAACAGCGACGAATCGTCGAACGTCGCGTAGAAATTCTCCTTTTGTCCGCGGTTTTTCCACAGCGCCGTAGGTTACCGGTCCCCGTGTATGGTTTACCCGTGTAACCGTTCGAAGCAACACTGGAAGCTCGAGTTTTTCGGAAATTTGAACCGCTTGCTTTACCATGTCTTTGCATTCTTGGGCGTTTGAAGGTTCGAGGCATGGTAGGCTGGACAGCAAGGCGTATATGCGGGTATCCTGCTCGTTTTGAGAGCTGTAGCATTCCGGGTCGCCGGCTACGACTATTACGTATCCGCCGCGTACCCCCATATAAGCCAAAGTCATAACCGCGTCAGCAGCCACGTTCAAGCCTACATGCTTCATGGCGGTCAAGGCGCGTGCTCCGGATACCGCTGCCCCAGCAGCTACTTCAACGGCTACCTTCTCGTTCACGGAATACTCCATGTAAATTCCGGCTTGAGCCGCTAACCTTGAAACGGTGTCTCCTATCTCCGAAGCCGGGGTCCCCGGATAGGTTGTGACTATTCCTATTCCAGCTTCAATTATGCCTCGCGCTATCGCTTCGTTGCCTAAGAGGAGAACTCGTTTTCCAACGTTGTCTTCGAGAAGAAGGTTCGGTTTAGGCGGCAAACACTTTCCTCCATTTTCAGCGTAGGAGAAGTTTCTATTACCCGGCTATTACATATAGGCCTTTTGATGAAGTTTCGCTTATAAAAAAGGGAGAAAAAGGGGTTTTAGCCGGATTATTTTCCTTTGAATTCGGGTTTACGTTTCTCCATGAAAGCCGCTACGCCTTCTTGGAGGTCTTCGGTTGACGCTACGACGGCGAAGCCTTCCCTTTCTAACGCCAAGGCAGCCTCTAAGTTCACGTTTAAGCCGTTATCGATTAGCGATTTGGCTATTCGAAGGGCTACCGGCGCCTTTTTGGCTAGTTCAGCTGCGAACTGTCTCACGTGTTCCATGAAGCCTTCAGCTGGAACCACCATGTTCACGAGTCCCCACTGCTCAGCGGTCTTCGCGTCAATCATCTTACCCGTGAAAACAAGCTCTTTCGCTCTAGTTTTCCCAATCAGCCGTGTGAGCCTTTGAGTTCCACCCCAGCCCGGAATAAGCCCGATGTTTATCTCCGTCTGTCCCATCCGGGCTTTTTCAGAGGCTATTCGCAAGTCACAAGCCATCGAGACTTCCAAGCCTCCTCCGAGAGCGTATCCGTTAATCGCGGCGATTACGGGTTTTCCAAAGTCTTCGAGGGCTCTGCAAAGCTTGTTTCCCATCAAGGAGAGTTCACGGGCTTTAAGCGGAGTCATGCCCTTCATTGATTTAATGTCCGCCCCGGCTGAAAACGCCTTTCCCGCACCGGTTAGAACGAGCACGCGGACCTTTTCGTCTTCTTCAGCGTCTTTCAAGGCTTCTAGAATTTCAGTTACCATGTCTTTGTTGAAGGCGTTTAATGCTTCTGGTCTGTTCAGCGTTATAACTGCTACTCCATCATCACCTTTCTCGTAGGTTATGTATTTGAGCTCCATTTCGTTTCACTTTCCGGTCCAGTCGTAGAACCCTTTTCCAGTTTTTCTTCCCAGAAGCTTTGCCCGAACCATTTGTTTAAGCCCGGGGTTCGCTTGGAACTTCACGTTGATTTCCTTTGATAGAACTTCCGTGATTGACAAAACCGTATCGGCGCCTATATAGTCTAAGAGCATAAGGGGACCCATGGGCCAGTTTAAGCCTAGTTTTATGGCTTTGTCTATGTCGTCTCTGTCGGCTACGCCTTCCCAATAGAGGGCTACGGCTTCGTTTAAGGCTGGAGTTAGTATGCGATTAACTATAAAGCCTGGAACATCCTTTTTCACTAGAACCGTTTCTTTCCCCATTTTCTGGGCGACTTCCCTGACCGTCTGTATAGTTTCGTCCGACGTTTTCGCTCCTTTTATGATTTCCACAAGCTTCATGAGCTGCGGCGGGTTGAAGAAGTGCATTCCACAGACTTTTTCCGGACGGTTTGTGGCCGACCCTAACTCGGTTATGCTTATGGACGACGTGTTCGAAGCGATTATAGTATGCTGCGGAGTATAAGAATCCACTTCCCGGAATGTATCCTTCTTTATTTCCACTATTTCGGGCACTGCTTCGATGACCAAATCCACGTCTGCTACGGCTTCCTTCAAATCCAACGTGGGGTGAATTCGGCTTAAGGTTTCCTGAACCTGCTGCTCTGTTAAGACTCCTTTGCTCTGAAACTTGCTTAGGCTTCGCTGTATCATGCTCATGCCTTTGTCGAGAAATTCCTGTTTTATGTCTCTGAGTCTCACTTGGTATCCGGCTTGGGCTGCTACTTGGCATATTCCATGTCCCATCAGACCTGCGCCTAAAACAGCTATTTTCCTAACTTCCATTCTTCTCTCTCCAACGTTTTGTTGAATTTATATGAAAAGCCACACGTGGTTATTTAGTCTTTTGAAACCATATCGTTTGTTCAGACTTGGATTCCAATTCAATATTTCCCCTTCATAAAATTTTATTCAACTTCAACATATTCGAAAACGAGAGCTTGGAGATGTTACGCTTATCTAAAGACAAGTATAAGCCCGAAATAGACACCGAACGATTCGAGGAAGTCCTCTTAAAATGTATAGACCGGGGGCTGTTGATTTTAGGCGAATCGCCGAGAAAGGCGATTTATTATCATCTCGAAAAAAGGGAACGTGTTAAACGAGAAGAGATTCCGGAAAAGCTAGACGAATTTGTAGAAGGTCTTAGGGCAATATTCGGCTCCGGCTCGTTTCTCATTGAAAAAAGCATAGTTCAAGAACTGTTCAAGGAATTGGAAATTCCGCCTCCTCGAGAAGAGTCCAACGACCTAGTGGAATCTTTAAACTACGTTGTAAATGTTTTAGCCCGCAAAAGTCGGGGGAAGGGGTGAAGTTGGCGAAAGCCGAAATCACCGAAACAAGCGTCATCTGCAAGGCTTTCGACGCCGTGAATTTCGCCGTTGCAGTAAGCGACGTGAAGGAACACATCCGCAAAGTGAACCGTGAATTTCTAAGGCTTCACGGGATCTCAAGCAAAGAATGCGCTGGCAAGACATTTTACCAGTTTATTGTTCCCGAAGACAGAATTCGGCTGAGACGGGAGCTCCAAAAAGCCTTGAGGAAAGGCAGTTCGCATGTATGTTTTCGAGTCCGCGGCTTACGCAAAAACGGCGAGGTGTTTCCAGCCGAGATAGATTTTTCCATAGTAAAGGTTAAGGGAAAAGCCCGCTTACTCGTCGAAGTAGTACGCGACATAACCAGACAATCCTTCATCGAAGAGCAGCTTAAGAAACGAACAAAAGAACTTATGGCGCTTATGAAAAGCGGCACGGAAATGCTTCAAACGCAAGACCTTAGAAAAAGGCTTCAAGTAATAGCGGAAGCCATAAGAGGGCTCGGCTGGCGAAGAGTAGTCATATCGGTCAGAGACGAAAACCTCGAGCCAACCAGCCCGGAAGACATAGTTACCGCCGGGCTCACACCCGAAGAGGTGGAATTCCTCTGGAAAAACCGTCCGCCTGGAAAAGTTTGGCGGGAACGCTTCGGACCTGAATTCCAACGCTTCAGAATAGGCGAGTTCTATTACCTTCCGTGGAGTGACCCGTGGGTAAGGAAGAAATTCACCAAAGGTGTTGTTCCAAGCAGAATTCCGCCGGAAGAAATGGTTGACTGGGACCCGCAAGACATGCTCTACGCTCCCCTACGTGTGCCCGGCGGACGGATAGTAGGAATCTTAAGCGTAGACGACCCCGTGGATGGGCGCCGTCCAACCAGAGAATCACTCGCTCCGCTGGAGCTGTTTCTACATCAAGCTGCCGTCGCCATCGAAAACGCCCAGCTGATAAAAGATTTGCAAGCAGCTAAAGACTTCGTGTCTAGGATAATGGAGCAGTCTCCGTTAGGCATACTAGTCTTCGACAAAAACGGCACATGCATCAGCATTAACAAAACCGGTCTCAGAATTTTCGGAATACAAAGCAGCTCCGAAGTTGCCGGCTGCTTTAATCTTTTTAGGCATAAAGGCTTGATTAGAACCGGGCTTCTCAAGGCGTTCAAACGTGCATATGCTGGAGAAACAGTCTTCTGCGAGAGGGACTTTAGCATTCCCAAAGCTCACGGAAAAAAAGGTAAGCGAATACTTGCTCTTCGAATTTTCCCGGTTCTCGATGAAAAAGGCGCTATTCAAAGCGTAGTTGAGTTGTGCGAGGATATCACCGAACGTAAAATGCTGGAAAACAAAGTTAGAGAATATGCGGAACAGCTAGAATTGAAGGTTGAAGAGCGAACCCGAGAACTTTTGGAGCTGGAGAAAAAGTATGAAACCGTGGTGGAAAACGCCAATGACGGTATAGCCATATTCCAAGACAACGTTTTCGTTTTCGTGAACAAGCGTCTAACAGAAATGACCGGCTACTCCAGAAAAGAATACATAGGAAAACCCATGTTCCAGCACGTACCCGAACCCTACCGCACACAGGTTAAACGGCTAATTCAGAGAATCTCCAAAAAGAAACCCAAACACTTAGGACCCTTCACCGTGAAAGTCTTAACGAAAGACGGACGCGAAATCTTCGTAGAAGTAAACAGCACATTGATAGAATATGAGAACAAACCAGCTATTCTAGCAGTCATGCGAGATGTGACTGAAAGACTGCGGATGCAGAAAGAGCTTGAAAACGCTCAACGGCTAGCGACCATAGGCGAACTCGCAGCCAGCATCGGACATGACCTCCGCAACCCACTCACCGGAATCAGCGGCGCCGTTTACTATCTCAAAATGAAATTAGCCGGCAAAATGGACGCTAAAATACGGGAGATGTTCGAAATAATTGAAAACGACGTCAAATACGCAAACAGAATAGTGAACGACCTTCTAGACTTCTCCCGTGAAATCAGACTTAAACCGTCAAAAATATCCATAAGCAAAATCGTTAATGAGGTTCTCTCTGAAACTAAGATTCCGACAAACCTCAAAGTTATAAACGCTGCCGAAGAGGCTCACGTGGCAATCCTAGACGAATGTAAGATGAAACGGGTATTCCACAACATTGTTCGAAACGCCATTCAAGCAATGCCTAAAGGCGGAACTCTCAAAATAACCTCGAAGAAGTCTCGAGGACTTATCAAAATCAGCTTCCAAGATACGGGCGTAGGCATACCAAAGAAGCACCTAGACAAGATTTTCACGCCTTTGTTTACGACGAAGGCAAAGGGCGTCGGCTTAGGCTTGTCGATATGCAAACGTATCGTTGAAGCTCACGGCGGGCGAATAACGGTTCAAAGCAAAGTAGGTGAAGGAACATGTTTCACGGTTATTTTGCCCGTTGAACCGAAAAAGGTTGAGGGAGGTGAAGAATCGTGGATGAAAAGCCGAGAATACTCGTTGTCGATGATGATGCCAGCATACGTCGAGTCTTGAAAGCGATACTTGAAGAAAAAGGCTACGTCGTCGACACAGCTTCTAACGGAAAAGAAGCCGTAAAGAAATGCAAAAACCGCTTCTACAACCTCGCATTAGTCGACATCCGGCTTCCCGACATCGAAGGCACCAAGCTTCTTGACAAGCTAGCCGTCAACGTGCCGAAAATGCGGAAGGTAATTATCACTGGTTATCCGTCCTTGCAAAATGCTGTGGAAGCCGTAAACAAAGGAGCCGACGCCTACATAATAAAACCATTAAACATGGACAAAACCTTAGCAACGATCGAAGAACAGCTCAAAAAACAACGCGAAGAGGAGAAAATGACCGAAGAAAAACTTGTGGAGTTCATTGAAACGCGAATAAAAAAGCTTGAGGCTTAAATAATCCCTTTTCATTTCACGAAGCTTTTTCACGTTTAATTTCGATTCTAAGGGAAATGTTTAAACCTAAACCCGAGAAAATAATAAACCCTCTACCCTGGGCTGGAGATTGATTGTCGTGAACAAAACTTCAGAAATCATCGCTGAAGTTCAAAAGCAAGGGAGAAAGTTTCTACTTGAACCTGAAGCCAAAACCATATGCATGGAATACTCGATTCCGGTTACAAAGTTCACGGTGGCTAAGAGTCCGAAAGAGGCTGTTGAAGCGGCTGAAAATATAGGCTACCCCGTGGTTTTGAAAATAGTTTCCCCCGACGTTGTCCACAAGTCAGACGTAGGCGGAGTTGTACTAAACCTTCGGTCCTCGGAAGAAGTGGAAAAAGCCTACCAGCAGATTATCGGCAACGTAAAGAAGCATAAGCCTAACGCGCAGATAACAGGGGTTCTAGTCCAAGAGATGGCGCCTTCTTCAACCGAAATAATCGTCGGCGTCATCAAAGACCCGCAGTTCGGACACGCCATAATGTTCGGTCTCGGCGGCATATTCGTCGAGCTGCTCAAAGACGTAGCCTTCAGATTACTCCCCCTAACAAAGGAAGAAGCAGAAGAAATGATAACCGAAATTAAGGCTTACCCCGTTCTGAAAGGCTACCGGAAAACGCCGCCAGCAGACATTCCCGCAATAATTGAAATCCTACTCAACACGTCCAGACTTGTTACGGAACATCCTGAAATCCAAGAGCTGGACCTAAACCCTATAATGGTATACACGAAAGGCGCAAAAACCGTAGACGCAAGAATAATCCTGGAATGAAAGAAGGCTTAGGCTGCTGATAGGCTGATGTAGAAAAAGGGGGGTTATGTCAGTACTGGGATAGAACCGCGTCTCCCGCCTACTCCTGAAACCTTTATGCTCCCATCGATGTAACGGTTGTTGTTAGGGTTATCTTCTCGTTGCATATTTGAAGCTACTATAACGATAGTAAATTGATTCGCGGAAACCGTTGACACGTTAAAGTTGTAAGTCAAGGTTAGGCTTTGACCCGGCTGCAAAGTTATATTATAGCTATAGAGAACAACAGGATCGCCGTATGTAGGCGGCATCCATATTTCAGTAGTGGTATAGCATAGGCTAATTTGAAATGTTTCCTCTCTATTGCCCAGATTAGCCAAAGTATAGTTTACCTGAACGATATCAGCTAAGGAGATAACTGTTTGATTCACCGCGACGTCTATTACTGCTACGTCGTGAATTGGAAACTCCGGGCCTATGCAGTATAGATTTCCATCAGTGGATGTGAACAGCACATTTTCCTGAGTTAGCGCTGGAGAGGAAATAACTTGACCTCCAGTGAGGTAATCCCACAGAATCGTTCCATTTGTTTCGTTCAAGCAGTAAAGCCTTCCATCCAGTGACCCTATGTAGACTAAGCTGTTGTTGCTTATAGCCGGGGAAGACATGTTCACTGGTCCTATAGGTGAAGTCCACTGTTCATCTCCGTTTTCAGCATTTAGAGCGTAAACTATTCCATCATCGCTTGCTGCGATTAGGTGGTTTTCTGCAATGTCGATAGAAGGCGAAGAGCTAACTGGACCGGATGTTAGAAAGCTCCATTCAAAGTTGCCTGTAAACTCGTTCAAAGCTAGAATCTGCGGTTGGGATGATATTCCTCCAAATATCCCTATGTAGAGTCTTCCGTTAGCTACGGTGGGGCTAGATAGAATTAAAGTTTCTCCGAGAGGGTACTGCCAAATTTCATCACCAGTAGATTCATTTAAGGCGTATATGTACGCCATGTTGCTTCCATCCCAGTTTGTTGCGAAAAAGACTATGCCGTCAGCTACTGCTGGAGACGAGTAGACTGGGGCGAGTGTGGGATAGAACCATCTTAGAGCTCCATTAAACTTGTTGAAAGCATATACCCCCATGATGCTTCCGGAAGGCCCTACTGTAGCGGCATAAACAACTTCGCCTGCTACCGTTGGAGAAGCGAAAGCTTCCGTGTCGGACGGAAACTCAAACATCCAGTAAGGCTCACCAGTATAAGCATTAATGGCGTAAAACCTACCTGAAGGGTTTCCTCCCATCAAAGTACCAGCATAAACTATGCCGTCAGAGAAGGCTGGAGAAGCAAAAACCGTGGCGTTAAGTTCGATATCCCATATGTACTCGCCGTTTCTGACGTCCAGCGCATAAAGCCTTCCCTCCTCATTAGCGGCGAAAGCTATTCCTTCAAGAGATGTAGCCGGAGAACTGGTGGCTCGAAAGCGGAGGTCGTAGCTCCACGTTAACGTGTTGACTGCGGGGCCTATTCCCTCGGAAAACCCGTGATGCGCAGGGTTTTGACCGAATATTGGCCATGCTGGTTTCGCAGTTGGAAGCGCCTCAGTCTTTGAAAATTTGGATTCTACATCTTTCACAGGCGTCTGAAGGGGTCTGGGAATTCCCGGGAACGACGCCGAGGAATTGTATTGGACTAGGGGAATTGCTCCTCCGGCGACACCGTAGCCTCTTTGAGGTCTTTGCACGGACGTTGGCTTGGACTCTGTTCTGGTTATTTGATATTGCCCCAGCGAATAACGCACTGTCGTTCTATATGCGAAGCGAAAGATCTCGTTGGCGGTTCCCCATCCGTTGTTGTCGTAATCAGTTTCATTTCTTATTGCGCCTATAATTCCCAGCGGTCCGAAACTTGTTTGATTGCTATAACAAGCGTTCATGTGTCCAGTAAACCATCCCCAAGAACCCGGCATTAGGCACTGGGTTGACACGTTTAACCATCCGTTGGCTTTTTGGGTGGGGCAAGCAGCGGTTAACACAACGGTGCCAGGGTCTGTGAGATTCTGTATGTATCCTCCACTATAACATGAGTCAAGTATCACAATAGTCGAGTTCGAATTGCTTAAAGGTCCGGTAGAAGGATGCAGTAGCGCATCTAATTCATCATCCCATATCGGGCTGTACCCTTGAGCTTGCAATGCAGCTTGTATGCCGTATCTTAATCCGTTAGAAATAGGTTGCGTAGTCGTGTGCCCTATATAGTAGAAGACACGTATAGTGTAAGCCGGGTTTTCTCCAGAAAACGTCTGGTTCAAGAAATTTACTATCTCGTTTTTAATGTTAGCTTTGGTTGGAAGCCCTCTCCAGTATCTCTCAAACTCCGTTCCCGTGTAGTTTTCAAGGGAAAGAAGATGGATATAGACGTTATATCCGCTAGTGTTTTGCCAATTGCTATAAAGAGTTAAATTCTGAATCAAATGTCTCGCAGAATGCATATGCCAGCTGTCGAAATCTCCCTCCACAGCCAACAGTTTAAAAGTCACACTAGAAGGATTCTGCTGCAAAGTAAAAAGTTTACCAGCAATCGCCCGCCTCGACTCGACTAACACAGCAGCGAAAAAAATTGAAAAAACAAAGATGACAATCAAAAGAAAAGCCAAGACCTTACGTGAAACCAAACACCCACTCCCTTATTTTTATGCCGAATCCTAAACAAGGATTCACAAATAAAAACTCATTTGAGAAATAAAATTTTTATGGAAAAAACTATAGCGGAAAAACTTTAACCAGCCATTTCTCTAATTCTGCTGGGGCCCGTAGCCTAGTTTGGACAAGGCGCCGGCCTTCGGAGCCGGAGACCCTGGGTTCAAATCCCAGCGGGCCCGCTCCAAATAATATCTGATTTCCAGCAAAAACAATTATGTTTCCGAATTGTTGTTCGTTTGCTCAGAGTTAGTATCCTCCTAGGATTTCTGCGGGTTCTTTTACTATTCCATCCAAGTTTCATTTTTTCATGTTGTTCTCAAAATACTCCGAAACTTTTTGCCTTAGCGTTTTTATATAGCTTTCGTGGTCATAAATCCATGAATTGTTCCTAAAAAATTCTCCTGAAAATGTCTGCCGGCATCTAACTCTCAAGTCTTGAATAGCATATTTGTAGCTTTTAACAAGTCTCATTCGTACCATACTGGACAGGGTATCAATGAAGTTTCGAAATTCATCTAAGGGTAAGAAAACTTCCACTACTAGAGCGTTTTCTCCGAGAATTTTTCCCATTGTTAAAACAAAAAATTTATCCAAAAGAGACCTTGTAAACTTTGCAAATGTTTCGTAATTGGGAAAGAATATTACGAAGTACGCCATAACCGAGGGATTATCGCCATATCGCATCACAAAAATTTCATAGCCCTCAATAAGCTTCCTTTTTAAAATATGCTCCTTATAGTGATAGTAAGCCCTTTGACGATTTATGCCCAAAATTTCAGCTATTTCTGTTATGCTTTTGGTCGCATCTGATTCTAACCACATGAGCATCTGAACATCTATTTCATCAGCGCAAATAGAGTACGATTCTGGCTCCATCAAAGTATATGGCAAATCGGTTTTCTGAGTTTGCACTTCCTTTATCCAATCTTTCCAGCTGAAGACCCATTTTTCGGTCTGGTTATTAAACCAAGTAGACGTTATTCGTCCACCTTGAAAACATGTGGACCAGTAAATCTGAACATTCGATGCTACACCTAACTCTTTTATTAAATAGATAAATTCCTCAAATTCGTCGCAATGATCTGCCGGAACTGCGTAAACCGCTGTGCAACCTTCGCCAGTCCCAAAAGATCTACAGATATACATCCAGAACTCATTAATTTTTAGACAATCGAAAAGGAGTTGTTCCATACCTGGGTTTGCTTCTATAAAAATAACGTTCTTTTTCAAACCGATTTTTGTGTGATAAATAGAAGCATACATTCTCAGAAAAATCTGGGGTTTTGATTTCATACGTCTCAAGCGAAACTCCAGTGTATGTCGAGAAATCCCGACCGCCCTTGCAACATTCGAAAGGTTTCTCGGACCATATCTGCACAATGCTTCCAATATCTTTACATCTAAAGACGTCAACGGCGACCGCATTGCCTTCACTATATTCTTTTACTGTCTTCGCACTATTTTTATGTTGGTCCTCCCGGACAATCTATCGGTATCCCTTGAGGGTCTGTTCCTTCATCACCGTCCGTTGGTATAATATTGTGGGAGCCAGCTACATCGACATTAGCTTCTGTTGGTTGCGCTAATGCAAAATCAATTGTCAGAAGTGCCATGGATACACAAAAGATTAGACAGACCAGTACAATCTTTCCAGTTCTCACCTGTTCACCTCCTTTTACATTTTTTGGATAAAATATTTTTTTCACCAAAAATTTTTTAAAAGAAACACACACCTTATAACAACTATTCACTATACCGCTTCAATATCGGAGGCTGAAGCTGATGATAACAGAAAAGAAAAAGAAAATCTCGGCCACTGGAATTTTAAGTTGTAACCTTTTAGTAATAAATGACACAACAATTGAATGGGTTGATGCGAAGGAATTTAACTTGGCGGACCTGGCAAAGGCCATCGGAATCAACCACGAACACAAAGCCAAAGCAATGATCACTATAGAAATCGTGGAGCAACCCTGCGAACTTTGCGGAAAAATAACAACCGGGGATAAACTCTGCCAAGAATGTGGAAAAATTATATGCGACGATTGCGCGAAAATAGACGCCGCAGGCAACAGATACTGCCCCATATGTTTTGACCTAAAATTCAAATTAGAGCATGATGAGGCGGTCTCTTAAAATATTCTTCAGCTTGTAATATGTTCGGGTGGGAACATCCCTTAAACCATTACTTCTCCCAAAGTTTCTGTTAGAGGTTGAAATTAATGAGAACAAAAATGGTTATCCTAAGTTTCTTGATACTGTTGTTAGCGGTGCTTGGGTTGTCAGTGTCTAGTGTCTATTGCTGCTATCCAGTGGGTGACATAGATCGAAACGGCGTTGTGGACATGCGTGACTTGGCGGTACTTGCACGGGCATTTGGCTCGTATCCCGGCGCATCTAACTGGAATCCTAAAGCGGATTTGAACCAAGACGGCGTAGTGAATATGCGCGATGCAGCGATATTGCTGGACAATTTCGGCGACACTATGACACCATAAATTCAGC
>Ga0116200_10000058_pt1 | contig 24404 bp, 18 predicted proteins | sample Mar14436cmmetaG_FD_94478 | JGI IMG/M metagenome (GOLD analysis project Ga0116200, IMG submission 94478) | Marine hydrothermal vent microbial communities from Guaymas Basin, Gulf of California to study Microbial Dark Matter (Phase II) - Marker... ... | reverse complement strand
TGCGTGCTGAATACGGTAAAAGACGCCCTAAAGAACGGGTATAAAGTATTTCTACTTACCGATGCAATAAAAGCGGTGAACATAAAGCCGGATGATGGAGCAACAGCAGAGGAAGAAATGATAGAAGGAGGAGCGGTACCTTTGAAAATCGAGGATGTTGCACAAAACTTGTACGAATAGTCAAATAGTACGATTCTTAAAGGATATCAGCTTTTTGTGACACCCCTTCCTACCGGCACATCTACTATGTAAAACTCTGAGGATTCTTTCGCCCCTATTTCATAACTCTCCAATATAGCCGGCACGAGAAAAGAATCTCCTCTCTTAAAGCTCATCTCTTTCATATTCAAACCATCTTTCCAGCTTATGCTGATTTCACCGTTTAAAACCAGACCAATTTCTACTGTTCGTCGCCCGGTCATGGCGTGGCTCTTGTTTTCTTCCAGCCTGTAATAAGCCACCCTAAACTCTTCTGCAGGAACATCGTAGAGTATCTTCTCTTGCTTCCCCACATTGCTGCTAACCGCTGACGGACCTGTATCATAGGTGAGAATTTCAAGAAGAGTCTCCGCATCCTTGTATTTTGGTGTCAATCCCACGCGCACTACGTTATCAGAATTTGCCATACATTCCACTATATTGCCTCTGACGTACGCATGCGGTATCCCGGCATCAATAAAAATTCCCTGTCCTCTTTCCAGATGGATAAAATTGAGGAAAAATAAGGCAAAGAGACCAACATCATCGTATTTTTCCGCAACTTCAAGGAACAATTTTTCAACCTCCGTAAGTTTGTTTCTTTGATTCGACAGCCTTTCTCTCAACTTTTCGACTTGAGCTATGAAATCATCCCTGTGAGTGATTGATCGCCGTATAAGAGCAGAGAACAGAGTTTTCACAAAACTTCTTGCTCCGGCGGAGTCAAACTGACTGTTTGAAAGATCGGAAACAACTATTTCTCCAACAAATGCTTCAATTTCAGGATATTTTTTTAAAATCGATAAAACTTCTTCGTAAGGTCGGAATCCGGCAAGGGCATAAAATGAGCCGAGTGCCACAGCAAGCTCTGGCTTATGGTTCGGGTCCGGATAGTGTTCGGGGTCTTTTTCATGGAGATACCTCGCTTGCTCCTTGTCAGGATGAGCCTGAATAGAAAGGGGTTCTGCAGCAGACAGAACTTTAAATAAAAATGGCAATTCATTAGAAAATTTTTCCGCTACCTCTTTGCCCAGAATCTCCCTGGGGTACATCGCAATAAAATCACGAAGAGAAACTCTTTTATCTCCAAGCACAACTTCAGAAGGCGCTTTCGGATGCGCTCCAATCCAGAATTCAGCATACGGTGTATCAGGTTCTGGATTAATTCCAAGGAGCCGGGGTATCAATGCATCTACCCCCCTGGTACCCCACGCATAGTGTTGAATTTTGTTAACCAATAGGTATGGGATTTTTCCAGGTAATAATTCCATAGTGACCCTCTCATCACGCCACATTTCTAACATTATTCGACAACAATGGCACACCAGTTGCTGTGAATAACGCTGTTGTACTCGGGGATAGTTTGAAAATATCTTTACGGTATTGCTTTTATTTACAATATTTATAGCAAAGTGGTCTTGCGGTTACCATGTATTTTATTTCTATTGGGTTAAACAACTATAAGAATGCGTTATTTGACGCCCTTGTAAAAAAATATGACTTTGAGATAGATTTTTTTGACACTCAAACAGACATAGATGCGCTGCCCTCACCATCAAGATGTATCGGCCTCGTATTAAAAGACTTCTATATTCATGACAGAGGGATTAATTTAAGTCAAGTTTTCAGGCTGAACGTAGAAACATGTTTTCTTCCCATTTTTCTAGTTTCTGACTCCGAACCCCCTCACCAGGAAACATTCCCATATCTGTCTACAGACAAATTTGTTGCTGAAGAGTTGGTCGCTCAAGAGTTTGAGGAATGGATAGTTGAATTGATCGCAAAAAGTAAACTCGAAGAACCGGTTCCACATAAGGGTACCCTTGACCAAAAAAGCATACTGGAAATTATCTGGGAAATTTATAGTTCCGGTTATTCCGGCTTGCTTACTCTTCTTTCTGGCCCAGACAAGAAAAGAGGAGATATATGGTTTTCCGAGGGAGAGGTGATAGGAGCAGAAACCCCCGCATTGGTAGCGGAAGAAGCTTTTGTGGATATACTAACCTGGGGTTCTGAAGGTTCATTTCAATTCAATCCCCACATAACAGTTCAAAAAGAAAACATCCAGCAACCCTTTGAACAACTTCTTGATGAAAGTTTCAAGCTTTTGAAACAAGCCAGCATCTTGTGGTCTCTGGTCCCTAATAATTCAATAATATTACAAAAAACAGCATCAGAATCGGCACTTGCTGATAGGGCTGAAAGCTTTTTCAAAGAAAAAGAAGAAACATACAACCTCATAAACGGATACAGAACCATCAAAGAAATCATAGAACAGAGCAAACTTTCATGCCCCAGGGCCCTATCATTTATCGCCAATTTAATTTCACTGGGCGATGTCGCTCCTGTGTGTAACGACACCTCGGCAGAATATAACACCGATGCCGGAATACTCAGGCCCATATCCATCCTGTTGGTGGACGATTCGAAGTTTGTGGGAACTGCACTGAGTAAAATCTTCTCTGACGAGCCCGAATTCAGAGTACTGGGACAGGCTTTTGATGGTTTGCAAGCTCTCGAAATGATCCCACAACTCAATCCTGACGTCATAACCCTAGATGTGGAAATGCCGAAGATGGATGGACTTACCGCCCTGAAACATATCATGATCAAGTTTCCACGTCCGGTAATAATGATCAGCACCCTCACCACTGAAGGATCAAGGCCAGCTTTTGACGCACTAAGATATGGAGCCGTGGAAGTTATAGCCAAACCTTCGCAACTTTCCGACGAAGATATAAACCTTCAGAAAGAAAGAATTAAAAGCATCGTAAAAAAAGCCGCAAAAGTTAGCGTAGATGCGCTGCACTTTGTCAGACCAAATTCAAAAAATAGGGAAATAATTCTGGCAAACAAACTTAACTCGACTCCAAAGCATGTTCTGGCAATTGGTACAGGAATCGGTGGCTATAATGTATTGCTTCAACTTATTCCCATGTTACCTCCCGATCTGCCAACAGCATATCTCGTAATGACCGAGATGGAGCAAAACCACCTGGATGCTTTTGCTGCTTATCTTCAGGAAAATACACCAATTCATATAAAATTACCTGATACCGAAGAAGAGCTAAAACCGGGTATCTGTTATCTTACCGTGCGTAAGAAGTATCTAACCCTTCACAGCAGTGGAAATAGGGGGTGCATGATTCGCGTCAAGGATGCACCCTTTGAAGAACCGGACTGTAATTCCCTCGATATGATGTTTATCTCGGCTGCAGAAATTTTTGCAAAAAATGCCTTGGGAATTGTACTCTCAGGAAGTGGGAAAGATGGCGTGCATGGGCTTCAATACGTTGCACGGATGGGGGGCACTGCTCTTGTTCAAAAACCTGAGAGCTGTCTGGAACGCGAACTGCCGACAAAAGTAATAAAATCCGTAAGTACGGTGAAAATTGTAACCCTAAAAGAAATACCCGAAATCTTGGAAAGGCTATAAGGAGGTGCACGATGGCTCAATCAACAGCAGCTGCCGCTGTTCTGGCCGAAGATAGCGAGCAGATAAAACAACTGGTAAGTTTCATACTGGGGAAAGAAGAATTCGGTGTAGATATTTTGATGGTTCAGGAAATAATTCGTCTGGCCACCATTACTCCCATACCCAATGCTCCAGAATTCATTGAGGGTGTTATCAATTTGCGAGGCAAGGTCATACCAATTAGCGATCTCAGAAAGCGCCTGAAGATAACCAAAGAAGAAGTTAAAAACGCGAAACACACCAGAATACTTGTGATTGAGATCGATGGAAACGTGACAGGATTCATCGTGGACGCTGTTTCGGAGGTGCTCAAAATTCCCATCAATCGCATTGAGCCACCCCCTGAGATTATCGTTTCCAGCATCGACTCGGAATACATATCAGGGGTGATCAAGCTTGAAGAAAACCTTCTCATACTTCTGGATTTTAAGAAGATACTTCGAATTGATGAAAGGGACAAGTTGAGAAAGGTCCACCAAACTCTGCCATCTTAAAGCAGGACAACACATTGAGAACAGACCAAAAGAAAATAGATACCAGGGAGGCTTAAAATGAGAAACTTTACCATCTTTCAAAGTATTAAGACAAAGCTAATTTTCTTCTTTCTCTTAATCGGATTGATCCCAATGATCTTTGTAGGATACCGCAGTTACGTTATTTTTGACAAATCTTTACAGGAAGCAGAAGGGACCAGGTTGGTTCAGCTGGCTGAGCACACGATTAACCGAATCGACATGTTAATGGACGGATGTGTAAAAGACACGAAAACATGGGCCAAAACGGTTTACGTAAAGACAGCAATTGATATTGGTGGAGGACAGGCGGGATGTGACGACTTTTTTAGAACCCTCGCCAAAAACTACGGAAAGTATTACGTCATTATGTTACTGGATTCCGATGGCAGGTGTATTTCTGCCAGTGATAAGGCTTTGATCGGTCTTGGGGTCGAAAAGGCAGACCGGATAGCCTTTAAGAAAGCGCTTTCCGGGACACTCTCCATTACAGATTTCCATATTTCTGATTACGTAAAAACAGTATATCCCAAGTCGGATGGATGGACTGTTTCCTTTTACGCACCTGTTATAACCCAGGGAAAGGCTATTGGCGTGGTAGCCACGCTGTTAAAGTGGCCCGTGGCTCAGGATCTCCTTGACCAAATTAAAGTTGGAGTCAGCGGATACGCATACCTTGCTAACAGAAACGGGGACCTGATCGGGCATCCGAATCGAAAATACTATGGAGTCAACCTGGCTACCAAACTTAACCTGCCACAGTTGGCCAAGGCATTCAGGGAAAACACGAAAGGAACAATAGTATACAAATTCAGGAACGTCAAAACAAGCCACCTCGACCACAAGCTGGTTGGATACGCGCGAAGTAAGGGCTTTGGAGACTTCAAAGGACTGGGATGGACCGTAGGTGTTGGAGCTGATACCAGTGAGCTTTTTGCAAGCGTTATTCAGCAGGCCAAGGAAATGAAGATAAGTACGGTAATCGTAGCAGTCGCCATTTGTCTGTTTGGAGCCTTAATTGCCCTACTCTTTTCCCGCCCCATTACCAATGCTAGCGCCTTGATGGAAAAAGTTGCTAACAACCTGGACTTTACCCTCAGGTTGAATGTTAAGGGAAATGACGAAATTGCCAGGATGGGTAGATCTCTTAACTCCCTGCTGGAAAGGCTCCAGGAAACATTCGGAACCGTTATTCAGAGTAGTTCTACAGTTAGCAGTTCCGTTGAAAAAGTTAAGGAGACTTCGGAAAAGATCGTTAACAATGCTTCCACACAGGCTGAAAGAGCGCAGGACGTTCTGAAACGTGTTGAGCTCATGGGTCAAACAGCCAGCGAGGTTCAGAAAAACGCTCTTGTGACCAAAGAAGTTTCGACCAGCACCTCTTCGGCCATCACAGAAATGGCAGCCACAATTCAGGAAGTTTCCAGAAATGCGAAAACACAGTTCGTGAAATCCGAAGAAACATTGAAAATCGTGCACGCTATGGGAGAAACTGCGAAGCAGGTCGCAGAAAAAGCACGAGAGCAGGCAGCAGCGGCAAGCGAAACGTCTCAGGCGGTAAATCAGATGGCTCAATCATTTAATGAAGTTGTTGCTCATACCGAAGAAGCGAACAATCTTTCCCTGGAAGCTACCCAGGCTGCAGAAGAAGGTAGCGAGGCCGCCGACAGGATGGTCGCGGGTATGAAAGGCATCGCAGAAAGTTCTGAACAAATTACCGAAATCATCGACGTTATTTCAGACATTGCCGAGCAAACCAACCTCCTTGCTCTGAATGCTGCCATTGAGGCTGCAAGAGCAGGAGAACATGGAAAAGGTTTTGCCGTGGTTGCCGACGAAGTCCGCAAACTGGCCGAAAGAACAGCAGAATCCACCAAAGAAATTGCAGCATTGATCAAGGAAAGTAACAAGAGAGTCGAAGAAGGTACCCAGCTTTCTCTTAACTCCAAGAAGGTTCTCGAAAGAATCAAGACTGCTGTCACCGATACCAGAGGTATTATTGAAAACATCTTCCACGCAACCAAAGAACAGTCTGAAAGTGTTCAGGGTGTTTTAAAATCCATGGAAAGACTTGCTTCGCTGGCAAAAGACATTACCGACTTCACCGCAGAGCAGGCCAAGAGACGTGAAGCTGCTGAAAAGGCGATGAACGAATTGAGAGACCTTGCTGCAAATATTTCCGCGGCAACAGAGGAGCAGGTTGCAAGCACCCAGCGAATCGTTAAAGAAATGGAAGAAGTGAAGCAAAGTGCTGAAAACATCACCAGCATGACAACAAAGCAGGCAGAACGAAGTGCGCTATTGAGAAAAGTTATGGATGAAATGGCCAATACCGCCATGACAAATGCACAGGGTGCGAAGGGCTCTCAGAAAATCTCTCTTGAACTTGCATCTTCAACGGCTCACCTGATCGAAATGGTAAGCCAGTTCAAGATTGGAAACGGAGGCAGCAACGCGGAAGCAGGTGATGTTGAACACGCTCGGTAAACATTAGTAAACATAAGACTTCTGAGCGAAAAGCTAATGACCGGAAACGGGAGGATAGTCCAACTGGCTACTCCTCCCATCAACAGTAACGCTCCTAAATCATCTTCAGGATGAATATATGAATTCGGAAAATATTCGAAGCAAAGATGCAAAAACAATTCTTGTGGTTGAAGACTCGAAGTTTATGAGTCGCAGAATCATAGAAACCCTCAAGAATGCAGGTCACAACATCATTGCCAACGCAAAGAACGGAATAGAAGCTGTAAGCCTGTACAAGGAATTCCGCCCGGATATAGTCACAATGGATGTCACGATGAAAGGAAAAGATGGGATTAGTGCGGCTATTGACATACTCAACATTGACCCTGGAGCCAATATTATTTTCCTGACAATACTCAACGATCCGAAAATTAAGGACAAAATAATGAATTTGGGAGCCAGAGGAGTCGTAAACAAGAAAAATACGCAAGAGATACTGGATCTTATTGAAAGAATTTAACAAGCCGCATCACGATGAAAGGAACCCGTTAATTCGGGCTTAGCGCTGACAAAGAAAATAAATCCCGGGATATTCGATACTTCGAGGGGGATAAAATGATAGATCAAGAAATGCTAAAAGATTTTGTAGATGAAGTGGAAGAACACATCAGAGAATTTGAAAATTCAGGTCTTGCCCTTGAGAAAAAACCAGATGATATGACTCTGGTCAACGATCTCTTCAGGTCAGCCCACAGCATTAAAGGTGCTGCTGGCTACATGGGGTTTTCGAGGATAGCTGACCTTTCACATAAAATGGAAAACGTCATAGACCTAATAAGAGAAAGGTCAATCAGTCCCGATAAAAACCTGATGAATATCCTTTTTCAGTGTATGGATAGAATCAGGAAATTGACAGCCGAAATAGAGTCAGAAGGCCCGGAGAAAAGTGAAATAGAAGATCTGGTAATCCTGATAGACAACGTTCTAAAGGATAAGTCTGTGAAAACAGATAAAGAAATTGAAGAGACAGACAAAGCCTCAGACAGTTCCCCCTCAACCACGGATGCAGACAGAGAATTGAAGGAAATTTTTGCCCAGCAGGCTGGCGAGTACGTCACTCAACTTCTGCAACTCCTCGGAGATCTTAACGCAAACGTAGATCCAAGGGCTACTGTTGCTCAAATGATGAGTATCATAATCGATTTTATTCAGCTTGCATCGTACATCGAAGAAAAGAAAGTGGAAGCCATCCTTGAAACTTTTGCCGAAAATTTACGGGAAATGCATGAAAGCGACACCGTGCTTCTGGATCAATGGAAAACCAGTATATCCGGTACCCTGAGATCAGTTATCAACGAACTTCCGGATGATTTAGCTGTTGAAGAAAAATTGCTAGAGATGCTCGATGAGGATAGTCATATCGATTCTAACTTGCCAGAAAGAACTGAAAAAGTCCCTGAGAAGGATGAAGGATTATTCGCTTTTCCACTTGACGAGGAAGAAAAATCCCTGCTTCAGGACTTCGAAGATGAGGAGGATCAGGAAGATAAAGACAGTGAAGAGCGAAACGTAGCAGACACGGTGGATGAAAAGACCATCGCAGAAGCACTTAATTCAGGAAACATTGAAGATGAGATTTTCGGGAAAGAAGGCGAGTCAGAAGACAATGAAATAACTTTATCCGCCCCGATTGCTCAGGAACCCATAATCATCGATGAAGAAGCTGTTGCACATTCCATTGAAGAAAAATTTAAAGAAGAACATCTTATTGGTGACGAAGAGATTGAAGAACAAAAACCTCAGATAATTTCGGAAGTATATGACAAGGAACTTTTTGATATATTCCTGGATGCATTCCAAGATAATTTGCTTCAACTGAATAAAGTAAAAGAAATACTCGAATCCGGAAAGGCCTCAACACCCATTATCGAAAAAGCTGTCAAATATGTCGATAAGATGATCTCATCGGCAAATTACATGGATTACGACATTGTAATTCACTGTCTTGAAAAATGGCGTAGAGGGCTCAGTGAACTGTTAACGGACGACGAAGATCCAGTAGTAAAGTACGCCGAAATGTACTCCACCTTTAAGAATAATCTCTGTAAGATAATCCCTGCTCTAAGAGAAAGGTTTGAATCCGGCATCGTTGATATCCAGGACGAAGAAGTCGATTTGTCTAAAGTATCATCTGCATCTGCTGAACTAGAAGTGAAGATTGACACGATGTTTGACCTGATAGAGAGCGAACATGAAGAATCAAAGCTGGAGGCGTCGCCCGGAGAATCAATTGAAGATGATTCGAGACCTACCGATTCCGATCAACCAGCTGAACTTGAGGCTCCTCTTCAGGCTGATGTTTCCCTCTCATCAGATAATACCAAGTCAAAAGATTCTGAACCTTCTTTAACCGAACTGGTAAGCAAACAAACGCTGCGCGTAGATGCCCAAAAGGTAGACAGCCTATTGAACCAGGTAGGTGAACTTGTCGTAACAAGAGCTGGGTTTTCCCAGATAACTGAGAGTTTCCGGGAAATGATCCGAGAATTCACGGAGCAAGATAAGCTCACCAAGCAGGATCTGAAACTTTTGAGGAATCTCAGCTTCAGACTAAGCGAATCATCCGTGTCGCTGGGACGAGTGGCAAATGAACTACAGGAAGCGGTGATGAAAATAAGAATGCTCCCGGTCCACCACCTTTTCCAGAGGTTTCCAAGACTTGTGAGAAACCAGTCTGAAGCTCTTAACAAAAAGGTGAACTTGGAAATTTACGGCAGCGACACTGAACTGGACAAGAGAGTACTGGAGCAAATGGCAGATCCGCTTGTGCATTTACTGAGAAATGCAATAGCACATGGCATCGAATCTCCGGAAATCCGGAAAGAGCTCGGCAAGCCGGAAGAGGGCAAAATAACCATTTCTGCGTACCATGAAGGAAACCATGTGATCCTCAAGGTAAGCGATGACGGGCAAGGAATTGATATTCCCAGATTAAAGAAAGTCCTGGTTGAAAAAGGAATAATTGGTTCGCAGGATCTCGAAAGATTAAGTAACAAAGAAATAATAAACTCCATATTCTTGCCGGGAGTATCCACCAGCGAATGCGTTACCGAAACATGCGGTCGTGGTGTTGGAATGGATATAGTGAAAGAAAATGTCGAGCAACTGAACGGTTCCATTGAGGTCAGGTCCGAACATGGCAAAGGTACCAGTTTTATTATCAAAATACCTTTAACAGTGGCAATTATTCAGGCGCTTCTGGTTGAAGTATCCGGGCAGATATTTACCATACCTCTTACATCAGTTCTTGAAATTACTCGCGTGTTCAAAGAAGAAATCGAAACTATCGAGGGATTCGAAGTTATTCATCTGAGAGATACTACCATACCGTTGTTGAGACTCCATGAAATATTCAATCTTCCCAAAAGCACCGTAAACTATTCAAGAACGTTTGTGGTCATCGTCAGCGTTGGGAACATGGAGATTGGCCTGATCGTGGATTCACTTCTCGGTGAACAAGAAGTCGTGATCAAGCCTTTGACAGAAAGTTTGAAGGAAAACAAGGGCTTTTCAGGAGCTACAATCCTAGGAGATGGAAGCATATCGTTGATAATAGACGTAGCAGAACTTGCAGACCTGGTAAGGTCCAGGAATTTAACCAGTTCAGCTAAGTTATCAATAGTAGCTTAATAGCGTATGAATACCATGGAATTGAAACGTTCCAGATCAGCAAGGTCTTGTAACAACATGCAAAGAGAAAACGTACGCGTACTGATAGTGGATGACTCCGCGCTTATTCGAAAGTACCTTAAGGAAACCCTCAACACCGTACCGGGGATCGAAGTGGTAGGCACTGCGTCCAATGGCTTTTTTGCGCTGGAAAAGATAAAAGAGTTGTCTCCGGACGTAGTAACCCTGGATTTCCACATGCCGAGGCTGGATGGCCTACAAACTTTGAAAAAAATCATGGAAGAGAATCCCCTGCCGGTAATAATGTTGAGCAGTGTGAGTACCAAGGGCGCAAAACTGACTCTGGAAGCCCTCAGGCTGGGTGCCGTTGATTTTATGCCAAAACCAACCGGGTCTTTGGTGGACAATTTACGTTTTATAAAAAAAGATTTGGTGCCCAAGATCTTTTCGGCAAAAAATTCAAACGTGCAAAGGTTCCTGGAAAATTGGGAAAAGAAAATACAGGATATATGCGCATCGACCTTTGAAGAGGTAATCTCTGAGTCTTTCGAGATCCTGGCGCCAACTATATTAGAGTCACAGTTGTTTTTTGGAATCGGTTGTTCCACCGGTGGTCCTCAAGCTCTGGAACAAATTATAAGAAACCTCCCCGGGGATTTTCCTGCGCCAATAGGTGTTGTTCAGCACATGCCAGAACCGTTTCTGAGCGTTTATGCAGAACATTTAAATAACGTGTCTGAACTGACTGTAAAAGTCGCCTCAAGACATACCCTCTTTAAGCCTGGCACCGTCTTGCTGGCGCCCGGCAACGCACACATGAGACTCGTTCGGTTTGGAAAAAATAAACTGGTGTCTTTACAGGAACTGGAAAACCAGGGGCTTGGTTTCTTTCCTTCGGTTGATCTCTTTTTCTGTTCCATGGCCAAAGCCATGAAGAAAAATACCGTGGGCATAATCCTCAGCGGTATGGGAAAGGACGGTACTGCAGGAGCGAAAGCTATCAAGATGGTAGGAGGAACAACAATCGTACAGGACAGGAAAAGTGCTACCGTTTATGGTATGCCAGGATCTGTTGAGTCTGAAGGATTGGCGGATTACAGCGGTTCACCGGAAATGATCGCCGAGATCATGAAAAAATTGGTCTTTCAGGACTTTTATACTGAATACGAACAATCAAAACCTAATGAACAAAAAACAAGCTTCGGCTTTGAATAGTCGAGGGATATTATATGGGCAAGGTTATCTCAATTATAAGTCAAAAAGGCGGAGTCGGTAAAACCACCACTGCCGTTAATCTGGGAGCAAGCCTTGCAGCTTTAAAACAAAACACTTTGATTCTGGGTCACGATCCCCAGTGTGGAGTTGGAGTGTCTTTCGGCATCGATATCAAATCCAACGGAACCGGTCTCTACAACTTCTATCTGGGAGAAATCCCGCTCTTTGCAGCTAGAAAAAACACCCAAATGGAGAAGTTGCACATCATTCCATGTAACGTTAAGTCCAGTGAAGAAGAATTAAGCCTTCTGAAGATAGTATCGGGAGATATTTTCAAACTTAGATCGAGTCTTCGCCAGCTAAAGCACCGCTACGACTACATACTAATCGACTGCCCTCCCACCCTTGGAACGATAAGCACGGCAAGCCTGGTAGCCTCAGATTCTTTCATAGTGCCTCTGCAGCTCGATGTGTTCAGTTTGAATACTCTCGGGCGAGTAATAAAAACAGCGAAAAGGGTTAAGAGCAACTATAACTCCGCGCTTAAAATCGAAGGTTTCTTACTGACTATGGTGGACCCAAAGCTCAAGCTTACAAAAAAAATCCTTGATGAAACCAGAAAAAACCTCAGAAACAGGGTTTTTAAAACCATAATACCCCGCCATCCGTCACTGGCGGAGGTGTCTCAGGTTAGAAAGCCCGTAATCTTTATTGATGTAATGTCAACAGGATCAAGAGCATATCTACAATTGGCAAAAGAAATTATCGATAGCAATCAAGAACAATAACTAGCTCTGGAGAAGCATGATAGACTTTATTAGAAGGTTGGTAGATCGAATAACGGGAAAAAAGGGAGAAAGTATGAAAATAGTTGAGCAACAGTCAGATCGCAGAAATTATCCCAGGATATCAAAAGAAGTAAAGATTGAAGTGACCGAAGTATCGTATCCACTGGCAAAGGATACAGGCGAACATGGAATCTCAAAAAACATTGGAGCCGGTGGAATATGTTTTTCCCTTTCCAGTCCTTTTTCACCCGGAACGATTGTTAGCGTTAAGATTCACCTCACCAGATGGCAAAAATACAGGGAAGGTTTTGCACAAACATTGAATCCTTCCAGCGCCGCGGAACCTTTGACCGCCATCGGCGAAATAGTGTGGTGTACACCTACGACCAACGGCACCGGTTACGAAATAGGTGTGAAGTTTGTTGATATTTACGAGGATGACTACAAGGCTTTAACAAAATATCTGGAGAACGTTTAGGAGAACGAGTCCAAATTAAAGGATATGAATTCTGCTCTGTCAAAATCCGAAGGGTTTCAGGGAACCCTATCAAATATACAGCTTATTGATCTGTTACAGATGACCTGTCTTTCCAGAATTTCCATGAACATTAAGGTGGAAGGAGAAGGAAAGGAAGGGCTCATACAAATTTTTAACGGGAATATTGTTCATGCCGAATCAGGTCAGGTGAAAGGAGAGGAAGCTTTTTTTGAAATCATGTCCTGGAAAGGCGGGAACTTTCAAACATTTTCCATGACGGACGTACCTACCCCGACAATTGAAAAGAACTGGGAATTTTTGCTCATAGAAGCCACCAAGATGCAGGATGAGACCTCCAAATCCGGACGAGCATACCAGACCGATGATTCGTTGTTGAAAATATTGATAGTAGACGATTCGAAACTTATCTGTAAAAAAATGCAGGAAATGATTGAGTCAGACCCGCAATTAAAGGTTATCGGAACAGCTCAAAACGGAAAGGATGCATTAAAAAAGATTAGTAAACTGGATCCCGACCTAATAACGCTTGATATCAACATGCCTGTCATGAGCGGTGGTACGGCCCTGAAACACATAATGATACAATCCCCATGTCCTGTACTTATAATTAGCAGTATTGAAGAAAAAGACATGTCAAAGGTTATGGATTTTATCCGCCTTGGCGCTGTGGATTTCATTCCAAAACCGAAAGCAGGTGACAATGTTGAATCGCAGAGAGAAAAACTCATATCAAAGATCAAGTTAGCTGCAAAAGCAAACGTGCACAAATTCAAGCGATGTAAACTATCACCACAGAACAAGAAAGAACAAGCCGTAGATCATCCTTCGCTAAGTTCCGGAGATAGGTCGATTATTATCGTGGCCGGTATGGGGGGATTTGCAGAATGCATCAAAATCATCCCAAATCTCAACGCTTATTCATGTTCGATAATTCTGGCTCTCTGGCACAACGACCTGTTTTTGGGCAGTTTCGCTGAGTTTTTGAACGGATATACTGAAATTAATATAGTCCCTGTCCGGAAAGGTGGAAAACAAAGACTTCTAAAAAACTGCTGCTACCTGTGTTCACTCGAAAGAGAAATAATCCTTACAAAAGACAATAACTCAATTGAACTCATACCCGATGAAGAGGACAAAGGCTGGGAAAGCTCTTTAAATACGTTTGTTCATAGTGTATGCGAAATTTTCACCCAAGCCAGTCAGCTGGTGTGGATTTTTCTTTCCGGAGAAGAAAAAATTCCTGAAAAATCTCTCAACACTATTTTATCCAGGAAATGTCATTTGGTGGTACAGGATCCGAAAACGTCTCTTTATCCCGTTCTGCCCGAATCATGTTTAAAAGGGAGATCAGGTGGAGTTGTAGTTCCAAGTGAACGGATACCCGAGGCATTAACCAAGCTGGTATCCGGATAAAGCTTGTAAAGAGGTTTCATATGTCCGACATCATCAAAGTGTTAATAGTAGATGATGCTTCGCTGATGCAGAAAATACTGGGAAAGATACTCAGTGAGGACCCCGAAATTAACGTTGTTGGATACGCAAAAAACGGGCTCGAATGCCTGGAGAAAATAGAAGAGTACAACCCTGATGTTATTAGTCTTGACATTGATATGCCTTTGATGGACGGCCTTACTACTGTCAAACATATTATGATCGAAAAACCAACCCCTACTGTTGTTGTAAGCTCAATGACTCAGACAGGGTACGTAACCTTTGAAGCACTGCGACTGGGAGTTATCGATTTTATACCAAAACCCTCCGGATCCGTTTCGCTGGACATGGAAGCTCAGAAGAATATTCTCAAGAACCGGATAAAGTTAAGTGCCGGTATCCAGATAAAGAAGGTGAAGCGTGTCTGGTTTAAAAATAACGGCACAAAATCAAAACATTTTCTGGGTAACTCTCAGCCCGACAAAATCGTCGGCATCGGAACATCCCTGGGTGGCCCTAATACAATAATCAGAATTGTCTCTTCTCTCTACAGTGACTTCGACGGAGCAATTCTGGCAATGCAGGAAATCGATCCTCAAATCCTGCCCGCGTTCTGCTCATACTTCGATGAGATTGCACCAATTAAGGTTGTACCATCCGAAGATAGTATTCCGCTCAGGAGTGGAGTTTGTTACCTCGTATCCAACAAGTGTGAAGTTGAAATTGAGGAAAACGAAAGAGAAGGGAAAGTACTTAGAATAAGAAAGTCTCTAAAAGATCCCATCTCCTGCATGTTTAACTCCATTGCTTCCCATTTCAGAGAAAATTCAATGGGGATCCTCCTTACCGGTATCGGATCTGACGGAATTGATGGGTTAAGGGCGATTATTAATGCTGGTGGGATGACCATCGCCCAAGAAGAAGAATGCTGCGTTTTCCCGAATTTAACTCAGTCTGCCATCGAACACGGAGTTGTACAGCAGATTTTACCTGACAGAGAAATACCTGACGTACTTACGAAATGGAAAAACCACAGGACATAAAACACCAAGGAGGTTACATATCATGAAAAAATTCAAAAAACTTTTGACAATTGGCTTAGTTACTCTGCTATCCCCGCTTTTATTGCTAGGTACTACTGATGCAGCAACGTACAAGATCGGTGTTCTGGCAAAAAGAGGAGCAGCCAGGTGTATGAAAAAATGGGGAAAGACAGCTGACTTTCTCACCAAGAAAACCGGTGATAAATACGTAATAGTTCCGTTGAAATTCACTGAAATAGAACCGGCGGTCAAGAAAAAGGAAGTTGACTTTATTTTGGCTAACTCGGCCTTCTATGTTGTTCTGGAAAAGAAATTCGGAGTAAGGAGCATCGCCACACTTATAAATTCCCGTCAGGGTAAAGCGCTGGATAAATTTGGCGGAGTTATTTTTGTTAGATCTGACAGTCCTATTCATACTCTTGAAGACATTAAGGGGAAAAGATTCGATTGCGTCAAATATTCATCCTTCGGTGGAGCACACATGGCATGGAGATTACTCCTAGAAAATGGAATAGATCCTAAAAAGGACTGTGCATCTTTTACGGAAGGCAAGAAACATGACTATGTGGTCTATCGAGTGCTGAACAAAAAGGTGGATGTTGGAACGGTTAGATCCGATACTCTTGAACGAATGGAAGCTGAAGGGAAAATAAAGCTGTCAGATTTTCGCATAATCCATAAGGTTGATGACGACTTTCCCTTTGTCCATAGCACAAGGTTGTACCCGGAATGGCCAATGGCAGCATGCCCTCACGTTAGCGAAGCAGTTGCCAGTAAGACTGCAAGGGCCCTTTTTGCCATGAAGCAGGGCGATTCTGCTGCAAAAGCGGCGAAAATTGTCGGTTGGGAGCAGCCGGCCGACTATCAGCCTGTAATCGACTGTTTGAAAGCTATTAAGTACGGACCTTTTGGGAAGTGATGGTTCTGTCAAGTTGTGAAGAACTATGAATGGGCAAACCCTAGGCATCCGGGTGACCTAGCCCGGGTGCCGCGTATTGATATCGTATAAAAAATAAACGTTCGGCACAATCTGGAAACTCTTTTGTTTTTCAACCAACTCCAGAGAAATAACTAAATGCTTGGGAATTCACGTTTTTGTAAATTTTTCTCCTTTTCACAGACCGGTTTCGCCGACGACAGGGTACGTACGCAAAGAAAAAAGCACAAAGACTTTTCTCGTAACCTACCCATACTTGTCTTTCTTGGTATTTTGGTCATGTGGCATCTTGTTTCACTGGCTAAAATTTACGATCCCAACACATTACCTCCGCCTTCAAGGGTGATCAAAGCTTTCTCGGAATTGCTGGCCAATGGGATACTGGTACGGTACTCTGTGGCGAGCCTGTTTCGCGTAACTATTGGGTTCTACCTGGCTGTTCTGCTTGGTATCTTGATAGGTATATTGCTGGGTACATGGCAAAAAGTCTGCCTAATGTTCTACTCTCTGATCCAGTTTCTTCGTCCCATCTCCCCGCTCGCATGGATTCCTTTTGCTCTGCTGTGGTTCGGCATCGGAGACAGTTCGGCCATATTCCTCATTTTTCTTTCCTCCTTTTTTCCGATGCTCTTTTCAACAGTTGTTGCAGTAAAAAATATCCCTCAGCTATACTTTCAAATAGGTGCTAATTTCGATTTCACCAGACTTGAAACATTCAAATTTATTGTTTTGCCTGCGATTTTACCGGACATCGTTACAGCTATGCGCATTAGCCTGGGAGTCGCGTGGCTTGTAGTGGTGGCAGCAGAAATGATAGCTGTCAAATCGGGACTGGGATACCTTATTATTGATTCTCGTAATGCCCTCAGGATGGACTATGTAATTGTCGCAATGGTTACCATCGGTCTTATTGGCCTGGTTATAGATAAGGCCATATCACAACTACAACGACCAGCTTTCGTCAGGTGGAAATTTGAAAGAAAGTAAGATTGAAATATTTGATCTCAAAATGAAATACGGCAAGGACAAGGTTCTTGTCGATGATATCAGTATGGAATTTATCGAACGCAGGGAAATACCCCGCGATAAGAAAGATGAGGATAAAAGACAGGGAGAGAAAGTAGATGTATTGGACAACGTAAGCCTGAAAATTTACGACGGCGAATTTGTTTGCATCCTGGGACCTTCTGGATGTGGAAAATCCACATTGCTAAAAATTATCGCAGGCTTTATCCGCCCTACTTCAGGATCAATAATTATAGATGGGAAGGAAGTTAACGGACCAAGGCCCAACAATATTTTTGTTTTTCAGGAAGGAGGTCTTTTCCCCTGGCTCACTGTCTATGAGAATGTGGCAATGGGAATCAGGCATTTGAAGAATGAAGAGGAAAAACGCCTGAAAGTCCAGGAATATCTGGAAATGGTAGATTTAATCGGGTTTGAAAACCACTATCCTCACATGCTTTCCGGTGGCATGAAGCAACGTGCAGAAATTGCACGTGCACTGGCTGTGGAACCAGATATCATGTACATGGATGAACCTTTTTCCGGGCTCGATTTTCTTACCAGGCTGCATCTTCGTGAAGAACTCGTTAATATGCATCTCTATATCCAGAAAACCATCCTTTTTGTAACTCATGACATCGACGAAGCAATCCAGCTAGCTGATAGGTTAATCGTACTTACAGACAGGCCTTCCAAAGTGAAAATGAACTACGAAATTAATGAACCTCATCCCCGCGACATAAACACCGGAGAACTTCAAAACATCCGTCAGCAATTATATTTGAGTATGGGGGTCCATTACACGTTATAGTGTACAGCATGGAAAATTTATCTCTAGAACCCATAAAATCATTTGCAGTGCTGAGAAAAATTGGTGTTATTGCTATCACCTGGCTAATACTCATATCCTGCCTTCATTACCTCCTAAACGCTGAAAAGAACAAGAAAAACGTGGTTCGAATGGGTTATATGCCGGTTATTACAAATCTTTCAGCGCCTTTGCTTGATTATGCTTCAAAAAATAAAGCTACCAAATTTGAAGCGCTTAAATTCTCCTCCTTTGCCGAGATGGGAGAAGCATTTCGAGCTCATAAGATCGACGTGGCTTTTATTATTGCTCCCCTCGCTATAGTACTGAGGCAACAGGGTGTTCCTCTAAAAGTAGTCTACATTGGTAACAGACACGAAAGCACGCTCGTGGTGTCTTCAAACGAAAGTATCTCCAGTATCGCTGATTTACGGGGTAAAACTGTAGCCGTGCCGATGAGATATTCCTGCCATAATTTGCTGCTTCTTAAACTCGCGGAGGAATATCACCTCCGCAACAGCGGGTTTCGCATAGTTGAAATGCAACCACCCGACATGGCTTCTGCATTATCTGCCAGAAGTCTTGACGGATATTTTGTCGGGGAACCATTTGCTGCTCAAACCATCAAAAACGGTAAATCAAAGGTACTTTTCTACGTAGAACAAAAATGGCCCAATTTTATCTGCAATGTTATGATTGTTCACGATTGTTTTATCAGCAAAAAACCGGCTGTGGTTCAAAAACTGGTAAGCGGGGCAATAAGGGCAGGACTGTGGGCATCAGAACATACAAACGATGCCGCTCAAATAGTATCGCGCTACTGGAACCAGGACACTGACCTGGTAAAGTTTGCACTGAATACTCCGCCAAACAGGATAAATTTTAAGGCATACAAACCAAGGAAAGATGAATTCGCGGAAATCGCAAAGCTCATGGTCAGGTTCGGTCTGATGGACAAATGCACCATAATTGATAGTTTGATAGATCCCAGCTTTTGTGATAGAACCCAAACAGATAAAGAAATTTCCTTAAAGGATATTATACCTTAGACCGATCCAGTCGTTAGAAAAAGGAACAAGTAACTACATAATGCTCAGAAAAGCGAAAATATCCGACGTAAAGCATATCCACTCGCTGCTGAATATGTTTGCCCGAGAAGGTCTATTGTTGCCACGGTCGTTGAGCGAGCTGTATGACAGTTTGAGAGATTTTTTTGTGTATTGTGATGAAGACAAACGGATCCTGGGATGTTCAGCGCTTCACATATGCTGGGAAGATCTGGCAGAAGTCAGATCCCTCGCGGTACATCCCGAGTACCACCAGAGGGGAATCGGGAACAGGCTTGTTCAGGCCTGCCTGGAGGAAGCCAGGGAATTAGAAATATCGCGAGTTTTCGTACTAACTTATCAGGAAAAGTTCTTTTCTGACATTGGTTTTAAAAAAGTGGACAAATCCGTGCTTCCGCACAAAGTCTGGGGAGATTGTTTAAAGTGCCCCAAGTTTCCCAATTGCGATGAAATAGCGATGATAATAAACGTTGATTAGGAAAATGACCATGAGAGATTACAAAGATTCGGTACTGGGCCCGATTGAAAAAGAACTAAAACAACGGAAAGTGAAAACCTGGGAGATATTCTTCGTTAACACTAAGAGTTTATCCATAGAAGCAAAAAATCAGGAAATAGATGGCCTTAAAGCTTCATCCGACACCGGAGTATCTTTGAGAGTTCTGATAGACGGGCACCTGGGTTTCTCCTATACAACAGATTTTGCACCGCAATCGCTGGAAACGTTGATTGAGAGCGCAATTGGTAGCGCCAAAACAAGCGACCCGGACCCTGCCTATTGTTTTGCATCAAAACCGGACTTGGACTATCCGGATTGTGAAATTTTTGATCCGGAATTCAGTCAACGTGACCAGGATGAAAAGATTAAGCGTGCCCTTATGCTTGAGAAGGCTGCTCTTGACAAAGATCCGGCAATTAGACAGGTCAGGCGGGCAACTTATTCCGAAAGCGAAAGCGAGATCGTTATATTGAATTCGGAGGGACTATTCGGAAGCTATCGGTCAACAGCAGCTAGCGCCGTCATAATGGCCATGGCGGTGAGAGACGATATGGCTGAAATGGGGTGGGATTTTGATTTTTGCAGATTTTACAACAAAATAAATGTAACAGAAGTGGGAAAACGTGCTGCTCAAAAAGCATTACGTAAGCTGGGTGGCAAACCTGTTCAAACTCAAAGAGCTCCGATAATTTTAAATGAAGAAACAATGGCTGAACTTCTGGAAGTGCTGGCCCCTTCCTTTCACGGCGATAATGCGGTTAAAGGGAAATCCCTTCTCGCAGGGCGCCTCGATGACAAAGTTTTCTCTGACCAAATAAACATTTTTGATGATGGGCTTTATCCACATGGTCTGGGGACCGCTCCGTTTGACGCAGAAGGAACACCATCTCAAACAACGTGTCTCGTAGAAAAAGGAACCCTGAAGAATTACCTCTACGATCTTTACTGGGCAAAAAGATCCGGCAGGAAAACAACAGGCAATGCCTCAAGGGGATCATACAAGTCACCTCCGGGCATAGGCAACAACAACTATTACATGGTCGGAGAAAACACAAAATCCAAAGACGAACTGATCAAATCTGTGTCAAAGGGACTGTTTGTGCACGAATTGATAGGAGTACACACTGCTAACCCTATCTCTGGTGAGTTTTCTCTGGGGGCTACTGGACTCTGGATTGAAAATGGTGATATAAAATATCCAGTGAAAGGTATCACCATATCAGGCAATCTCATAGAAATATTAAATCAAATCGGTGATATAGGAAACGAAGTAAAATTTTTCGGAACTACTGGTGCTCCTGCTGTCTTAATTGAAGACATACAGATCAGTGGAACATAAAAGGTGATTTAGTAATGATAGGCTACGTATTAAAAAAAGTATTCGGCAGTAAAAATGAGCGCGATCTGAAACGAATTGCGCCTCTGGTTAACGAGATAAATCTCGTAGAGCCGCGGATTCGAAAATTACGCGACGATGAACTGAGAGCCAAAACTGCGGAATTTAAACAGAAACTGGAAAATGGCGCAGAACTGGACGATTTGCTTGTAGAAGCGTTTGCAGTGGTAAGAGAGGCCTCAGTAAGGACTCTGGGCATGAGGCCCTTTGACGTTCAATTAATAGGCGGCATCGTATTACACCAGGGCAAGATTGCCGAGATGAAAACCGGTGAAGGTAAAACGCTGGCGGCAACCATGCCGGTGTACCTTAATGCGCTGCTCGGAAGAGGCGTTCACGTCGTCACCGTCAATGACTATCTCGCAAAACGTGATAGCGAATGGATGGGAGCAATATACAAATTTCTGGGACTGGACGTTGGCTGTATCCTCCATCACCTGGATGACAGGGAAAGACAAAAAGCATACAATGCAGACATAACATACGGTACAAACAACGAATTTGGCTTCGACTACCTCCGGGACAACATGAAATTCAACAAGGAAGACTTTGTCCAGAGAGAATTATTCTACGCCATAGTGGACGAAGTTGACAGTATTTTGATAGACGAAGCCCGAACACCACTGATCATATCAGGGCCAGCAGAAAAATCCACAAACCTTTATCATCAGATTAACAGGATTATTCCGCGACTCAAGAGAGATATTCATTACACGATAGATGAGAAAACTCGCACCGTTGCACTAACGGACGAGGGAGTTGCAAGAGCGGAGGAACTCCTCGGCGTGGAAAACCTCTATGACCCCCGTCATATGGAAATACTTCACCACGTGAACCAGGCACTTAAAGCACACACGTTGTTCAAAAAGGACGTGGATTACATTGTTAAAGGCGGACAGGTAATTATTGTTGACGAGTTCACCGGGCGACTCATGCCCGGAAGAAGGTACAGCGAAGGTCTACACCAGGCACTGGAAGCCAAAGAAGGCGTGAAAGTGGAGAGCGAAAATCAGACTCTGGCCACCATCACCTTCCAGAATTACTTCAGGATGTATGACAAGCTGGCAGGTATGACAGGTACAGCAGAAACGGAAGCAGAGGAATTCAAAAAAATCTACGATCTGGACGTAGTAGTTATTCCTACTCACAAGAAAATGATTCGAACCGATCATCCGGATTGCATCTACAGGACAGAAAAGGAAAAGTTCAGAGCGGTTGTACGTGAAATCAAGGAACTCAATAAGATAGGCAGACCGGTTCTGGTGGGTACCGTAAGCATCGAAAAATCAGAGCAACTCAGTAAGATGCTCAAGCGAGAAGGTATCAAGCACGAAGTCCTCAACGCCAAGAATCACGAAAAAGAAGCCCAAATCGTTGCTCAGGCCGGTCAGCGTGGAGCAGTAACCATCTCCACGAACATGGCTGGGCGTGGTACTGACATCGTGCTGGGTGAAGGTGTTGCAGAACTGGGTGGACTACATATAATCGGTACGGAAAGACACGAATCCCGCAGAATTGACAATCAGCTTCGAGGTAGGGCCGGAAGACAGGGAGACCCTGGTTCGTCCAGATTCTACCTGTCCCTGGAAGATGACCTAATGCGTATTTTTGCAGCGGACAGAATCTCTGGACTTATGAAACGAGTGGGCATGGAAGAAGATGAACCCATCGAGCATAATCTGATTAGCAAGGCCATTGAAAATGCTCAAAGACGCGTGGAAGCTCAAAACTTTAACATAAGAAAACAGCTCCTTGATTTCGACAATGTGATGAACACGCAAAGAGAAGTAATCTACAAGCAGAGAAGAGAAGCACTTGAGAGTCCGTCCCTGAGACCGGCTGTGATGGACATGATAGAAGATCTTGTTTCTGACATTGTTGATACTTACACCGATGAAAAACTGCTTCCCGAAGAGTGGCAGCTGGATGATATCAAGAAGGAAGTCGAACGTCTTTTCAACATTAAACTCGACATGCAAAAGGTAATTGATGAAGACATGGGCCAGGAAGAATTTCTCGACTGGCTAACCGAGGTAGTGAAAAACAGGTACGAAGAACGTGAAAAAGAAATGGGCGAAGACCTGATGAGAGACCTGGAACGCTTTCTAACTCTTCAAACGGTTGACATGCACTGGAAAGATCATCTTCTGGCCATGGATTATTTAAAGGAAGGAATAGGCCTCCGCGGATACGGACAGGTAGATCCGCTAGTGGAATACAAGCGAGAAGGCCACGCCATGTTTCAGGCAATGATTGATAAAATCAAAGAAGATATTATCAGGGGGCTATTTTTTATCAGGGTAGAAAGAGAGCAGGATCAGGAAAAACTGAAACGTGAACAGGAACAACAGCCAATGTATTTCAGTCACGGCGACAGCACTGCTCCTGCAACAAAAACTGTGAGAAAGGGGAAGAAAATTGGGAGAAATGACCCGTGCCCATGTGGAAGTGGGAAAAAGTACAAAAAATGCTGCGGGCGTTAAGTGGGGAGAAATCAACGTAAGAGGTTTTCTAGGAGCCGCCACAAGAGCCGGTTTCAGGTATAAGAACAGAGATGACCTGGCAGTTATTTTCAGTGAAAAACCAGCAAGAGCTGCCGGAGTATTCACGCAGAACAAGGTAAAAGCTGCTCCTGTCTTATGGTGTCATGAGGTTATTGCCCGGAATTCTCCTGTCCGCACCATACTGGTAAATAGTGGTATTGCAAATGCATGTACAGGAACAAGAGGGTACTTGGATGTTGCTACCACAACAACTCACGCAGCGAACACGTTCAAAGTCAAGCGATCACAGGTTCTGGTAGCTTCTACCGGCGTTATAGGAGAATTCCTCGATACAACTCTTATCGAAAAAGCCCTGCCAGATCTGAAAGAAAACCTTTCCCCTAATTCCTGGGATAAAGTTGCCAAAGCTATTATGACCACAGATACATTCCCGAAAATCGAATACGCGCAGGTGACAGTTGATTCCAAAGACGTAAATATCCTGGGAATTGCCAAGGGAGCCGGAATGATTGCCCCAAACATGGCGACCATGCTGGCATTTGTCATCACCGATGTAACAATTCATCAAAATATACTGCAGGAACTTACAAAGGTAGGAGCAGATCAATCTTTCAATCGAATAACGGTGGACGGTGATACCAGCACCAACGACACTCTAATTGCGCTGGCAAACGGCGCTGCTGGTAACAGGGCTATTGCAAACCTGGAGAGCAATAGATGCAAAAAATTTCAGGAAGCCTTCACCCGTGTTCTTTTCAACCTAGCCCAGATGATTGTGAAGGATGGAGAAGGCGCAACGAAGTGGGTAGAAGTTAGAGTCATTGGGGCAATCAATGACGAAGAGGCAAAAAAAATCGCCTTCACCGTAGCC